>OOBV01001336.1_pt1 | contig 16567 bp, 12 predicted proteins | sample 1671731 | NCBI WGS metagenome assembly OOBV01 (sample SAMN06348186, study PRJEB24527) | human gut metagenome | biome: human gut; feature: ankylosing spondylitis patient; material: feces | host: Homo sapiens | place: China | collected 2015-10
TGGTGATCCTGAAGAAAACGAAGATGAAATCCGCGATGCCGGTCATGAATGCTGTCGTGTTCGTGATCAGTATTTTGATCGGTATTATCTTAGATATTATGCTGGATTACCCGTATCTTGACAAAAAGGGAAAGATTGCGATCGGTATCGCGATGGTCGGAATTCTGGCGATCAATGTGTTTGTTTATGTGGCAACCTATCAATTAAATAAAAGCCAGAAGCTGCTGATGGAAAATCAGCTTCTCCGTATGTCGCAGGAAGAGCAGAAAGAGGGAATGGAGCGCATGATGCGTCTGCAGGAGAAGAACCGGATGCTTCGGCATGACCTGCGCCATTATTTCACGCTCTTTCAGGAAATGCTTGCGAATGGAAATGTGGAAGAAGCACAGAAATATGTGGAGGACGTCTTAAACACGAAGCTCCAGCCAGAAGGTGTCTATATGACAGGCGATGAAATCTTAGATGCTGTGCTCAATCATTGCGATGGAATCTGCCGGCAGAAACAGATCACGTTTCGGACAGAAATCAGTGCACATTTGCCGGAAGGACAGATGGAGTTTGCGATTGCACTGCTGAATCTGTTGGAAAATGCGATTGAAGCAGAGGAGCTGGAGGAAGACAAACTGATTGAGCTGCAGATCTACGAGAGTGCGGGCTTGCTGTTGGTAACTGTCCGGAACCGGATCAGTCAGTCGGTTATGGAGAACAACCCGGAGCTTCGCACGCGGAAGGCAGATGCAAGTCTGCACGGACTTGGAAGAAAGAGTGTAAAGAAGCTGATCCGGGATATGGAAGGTTCTTTCTATGAGGAAGAACGAAACGGGTTCTTCATCTCGAACATTGTCGTATAACGTCGAAAAAGTAAAAAGTATGCTCAAAAAACAACCAACTTTGCCAGACAGGTTGTAAAATGTCAAAAATCAGGTATTGTAGTAGCAGGAAATGAAGTGAGGAGGAAGTCCATGGAACGTCTTGCATATGCAATCACAGATCATCTGCTGCGAAGAGATGTGATTCAGAAAGAGGACTACGATATCTATGTATATGGATACGCAGTGTTTCTTGAACAGATGTGTCAGGTAATCGGATTTATTCTGCTTGGGATAGTCACGAAGAACCTGTTACAGACCGCTCTTTTTTTGGGAACATTTTACCTGATTCGCAGTGCATTCGGTGGGTATCATGCGGAGACGTCGCCGGTCTGCATGCTCGTCAGCTATGGTGGCTGGGGTGCGGTCATGATACTTTCACGGTACATGGAAGCATATGCGGAAGTACCACTCGTGCTTTGGATTGTGCTCGCCGCAGATCTGTGTGTATTTGCGATACTCGGTCCGGTTGCACATGCCAATAAGCCACTGACCGCAGTGCAGAAAAAGCGGAACAAACGAAACGGATTTCTCGTTTTAGGGATTGGCTCTTTGCTGGCATTTCTTTGGAGATCATGTGTGATTGTTGGCACTGTGTATATTGGAACTGTAACCTTTGTAGCAGTGTTGGCAATGATAGGAAAAAGAAAGGTAGGTACAAGGTATGAAGAAGATTGAGGAACTTGTAGCAAAGATCGGTTACAACACTGCAAAGAAGACTGTAAATAGCGCATCTGCATGGCACAGCCATCAGGTAAAGGAGCCGGCAGCCGCACGCGCAAGCCTGCTCAAGGAAGCTTCTAAGTAAGAAGCACGCAGATAAGAAAGGGTAGATGTTCAGGTGCATCTGCCCTTTCTTTTCGTTTGCATTTTAAATATTGGTATGATAGAATAAGACAACTGTGTGATATGGGAGGACACAGAACTCGAAAGGTAAGAACCTTAGCGCCTGGTCCTGAGGGGACGGAAAAAACTCAGGATGACGAGGAGAAACGTGATCGAAAGATTCGGCGGATGCGTTTCCGCACAAGCTGAGTGCGTATACAGAAAAAAATATGCGGGTAACTGCAAAACAAAGTTCTGTAATCAGTAATGGAATCATAGAAAATTAAAAATAGAATAGAGGTAGATATTATGTGTGGAATTATTGGTTTTACGGGGAATGAACCAGCGAAGGATATTATCATCGGCGGTCTGGAACGGTTGGAGTACCGCGGATATGACAGCGCAGGATTAGCACTATTGTCGAACGATCAGATTCAGGTGCGCAAGCGTACCGGCAAGGTAGAGGAGTTACGGAAGCTCTGCGAGGCAGAGAAAATGCCTGCTACCTGCGGAATCGGTCATACAAGATGGGCAACCCACGGCGGGGTAACGGACGTGAATGCACACCCACACCGTGTCGGAAAGGTCGTACTGATTCACAATGGTATCATCGAGAATTACCGTCAGATCGTGACAGAGTACGGACTGGCTGACCAGCTTGTATCAGAGACAGATTCTGAGGTCGTTGCGGCGCTTTTGAATAAGTTCTATGAGGGTGATCCGGTCAAGGCAATCAAGAAGACAGTGAAGGTACTTTCCGGTGCATTTGCACTTTGTATTATGTTCCAGGATATCCCGGATACAATCTACGCGATTCGGAATGTAAGCCCGATGGTTGCAACGTCGTGCGAGAGAGGTTCGGTGATTGCTTCCGATCTGACCGCATTAATCGAGTTCTCAAAGGAGTATTTCGTAGTACCGGAGTATCACATTCTGACACTCAAAAAGGACGGTATTGATATTCAGGATCTGAAGGGAAACAAAGTAACCCCACAGATGTTGACTGTAAACTGGGATATCACAAGTGCACAGAAGGGTGGTTACCCATTCTTTATGCTCAAGGAAATCTATGAGCAGCCGGATGCAATCCGCAATACGATTGCACCACGTATCAATCAGGAACTTCCGGATTTCACAGAGGATGGAATTGATGATGCAATATTTAAGGATTGCAAGCGTATTTCTATTGTGGCATGTGGTACAGCGATGCATGCAGGTATGGTAGGAAAGCATCTGATCGAGAAGAAGCTTCGGATTCCGGTGCATGTAGATTGTGCTTCCGAGTTCCGGTATAAAGATCCGATTATCGATGAGGAGACTTTGACAATCGTGCTTTCCCAGTCGGGCGAGACGATTGATACGTTAGAGGCATTGAAGCTTGCGAAAAATCGCGGTTCCAAGGTGCTTTCTATCGTCAATGTGAAGGGAAGCACAATCGCAAGAGAAAGCGATTATGTATTATATACACATGCAGGTCCGGAGATTGCAGTTGCATCGACGAAGGCATATACGGTACAGGTCGCTGCGATGTATCTGATCGCATGCCGGATCGGACTGGTGAAGGGACTTATCACAGAGCATGATGCAAAACGCTTTATGACAAAGCTTACAAATGCATCGAATATTGTTGAGGAAACTCTGAAATGCGCGGATGATATCAAGCGAGTGGCAGATCATATCAAGTTTGCAACCGATACGTTCTATATCGGAAGAGGTCTGGACTACACGATGAGCTTAGAGGCGGCATTGAAGTTAAAGGAAATCTCTTATGTGCACGCCGAAGCATATGCGGCAGGAGAGCTCAAGCATGGAACAATCGCGTTAATCTCTGAGAATGTTCCGGTTATCGCGCTGGCGACCCAGGAGGATGTCTATGCGAAGGTCATCTCGAATATCCGTGAGGTAAAGGCAAGAGGTGCGTATGTTGTGCTTGTCAGCATGGATGAGGAAGTGAATGATCCAAGTATCTGTGACCAGCATATCCGCCTTCCGAAGATGGATAGTGAATTTACATCCTTTGCAACAGCGGTTGTATTGCAGTTAGTTGCATATTATACATCCGAGGCAAAGGGACTGGATGTGGATAAACCGAGAAATCTGGCGAAGTCTGTAACGGTAGAGTAATTAATGCTACATATATACAACCCCCATTCGTACTTCTTGTGCAGAATGGGGTGTTGTGTTTATACCAGAGAATATTTGTATTGTAAGGAATGAAGAAACAGGATGAAAGATTTGACAAAAGGCTACCCGGCAAAAGTGATAATTTTATTTGCCATCCCGATGATATTCGGCAGCATATTTCAACAATTATATAATATTGCGGACAGTAAGATTGTAAGTACATTTGTTGGCACCGAAGCGTTTGCGGCTGTCGGTGCAACAAGTGTTGTATCGAACACTTTAATCGGATTTTTGAATTCCCTGACACTTGGATTTGCGATTCCGATTGCGAACAGTTTTGGAGGAAAGGATTATAAGCGGATGCGCCGCATGGTGGCAGGTACTGTGTTGCTGACGCTGGCAGGGGCAGTTGTGCTTACCGTGTTAATCTTGCTTTTGATTCCTGCGATCCTGAAACTTCTGGCAACACCGGAAGATATTATGAGCCCGGCACTTGCGTATGTGCGAATCATTTTATATGGCATTATATTTGTGTCTGTTTATAACATGTGTGCAAATGTACTGCGCGCGGTTGGCGACAGCCGGACGCCGCTTTATTGTCTGATTATTTCCGTGTTCGTGAATATTGGACTGGATCTGCTGTTTGTGAATGGATTTCATATGGGGATTCAGGGTGCTGCCTGGGCGACAATCATCTCGCAGGCACTTTCGGCAGTGCTTTGCCTTGGTTATATCCTGCTTAAGTTCCGGGATATTATACCGGAGAAGGACGAGTGGAAACCGGTGGAAGGACAGTACAGTGAGCTTCTTACGACGGGGCTTGCAATGGGATTTATGTCGCTTGTTGTGAATTTCGGAACGATTGTGCTGCAAGGCGCAATCAATGGATTGGGAACGGCAATCGTTGCGGCGCATACAGCGGCAAGAAAAGTGTTCGATATATTTACGGTATCACTTTATTGTCTGGGAAATGCAATGACAACCTTTGTAAGTCAGAATATGGGAGCCGGGGAACCGGCACGTATTCGCAGAGGGATTCGTCATGCCGTTGTTATAGCAACGGGAATAACAACGGTACTTGTAATTATCTGCTTTGCATTTGGCAGACCGGTATTTACATGGCTTGCGTCTACCGATAATCCGACAATTGTAGATTCTGCGGTGATGTATTCCCGGATCAGTATTGTGTTTTTCTATGTGCTCGGACCGCTATTTATTCTGCGGTGCAGTCTGCAGGGGATGGGGCGGAAGGTAATACCGGTGTGCTCGAGCGTTGTTGAGATGACAATCAAGGTACTTTCTGCAACGATTCTGGTGCCGCGGCTTGCTTATTTCGGTGTGGCACTTACGGAACCGATCAGCTGGGTCTGCATGACGATTCTGCTGACGGTGGCTTATTTCGCTAAGCCGCCGGAACAGATGTTGCGAAAGTCCGCTTAAAATGGTATAATAAGCATTATATAGGCTGTGTTCACACAAGCCGGAATAATGCGGAAAACACATTATAAATTCGTCAAAGAAGGTGAAACAGATGTCAAGACTGAAGACTCCGAAAAAACCGAAGAAGGCAAAGCCTGCGAAATCACTTTACGGAGAACCTGCAAAGCGTATGTCGCGCAAAGAGCGGAAGCTTAAGGAAAAACGAAGAAAGCAGATAAATAAGCATATTGATCATGCTATGGGATTTATAGCAATTGCTTTATGCACCGTTTCAGCAATCTTGGACGTAAAGAACAACAAAGACTCATAAAAAGAGGATGGAAGAGGAAAGGAAGAGAACAGAACAATGAAGAATTTTGAAGGATTACTTGAGCAGATTAAATCATGCAGCAAGAAGAAGCTTGCCGTAGCTGTTGCACAGGATGATGCAGTCCTTGAAGCAGTAAAGGCAGCAAAGGATAAAGATATCGCGGATGCGATTCTGGTCGGAGATGCTGATAAGATCAAGGAAATCGCTGCAAGCATGGATATGAGTTTAGAGGGTTTTGAGATTATTGACGTGAAGGATCCGACAGAAGCAGCCCTGACAGCAGTCAAGCTTGTACATGATGGAGAGGCAGATATGTACATGAAGGGTCTCATTGACACAAAGGGATTCCTGAAGAGTGTACTCAATAAGGAAGTGGGACTTAGAACCGGTAAGGCTTTGTCACATGTATGTCTGTTTGAGATTGAAGGCTTCGAGAAGATGTTCTTCCTGACTGATGTTGCATTTATTCCATACCCAACATTGGAGGACAAGGTGGATATTATCAGCAACACAGTTGCAGTTGCACATGCATGTGGTATCGAGTGTCCAAAGGTAGCTCCGCTTGCAGCGGTAGAGGTAGTAAATCCGAAGATGCCTGTTACAGTAGACGCAGCTGAGCTTACAAAGATGAATGAAGAGGGTAAGATTACAGGCTGTATCGTGGACGGACCGCTTTCCATGGACCTTGCAATTGATCCGGAAGCTGCAAAGCATAAGGGAGCAACGAACCGTAAGATTGTCGGTGATGCAGATATCTTACTGTTCCCGGACATTCACGCAGGTAATATCACATACAAGACACTGGTTCACACAGCAAAGGTTAAGAATGGCTGTATCTTAACAGGTACAAAGGCACCGGTTATCCTGACATCCCGTTCCGATACATTTGAGACAAAGGTAAATTCCATTGCCCTTGCAGCAATCGTTGCTGAAAACTTAAAGAAAAACAAATAAATTATAAGCATAAATAAGCAGGAGGATAATAAAATGAGTTATAAGTCATTGATCATCAATCCAGGTTCTACATCTACAAAGATTGGTGTATTTGAAGATGAGACATTGTTGTTCGAGGAGACACTGCGTCATTCGACTGAGGAGATTGCACAGTACGATTCGATCGTTGCACAGAAGGATTTCCGTAAGGATGTCATCGCTAAGGTTTTAGCTGAGAATAATTTCGATATTAAGACACTGGATGTTGTTGTAGGCCGTGGTGGTCTGCTTAAGCCAATTCCGGGTGGTACATACACAGTTACCGATGAGCTGGTAAAGGACTTAGTAGAGGCAAAGCGTGGTGAGCATGCATCAAACCTCGGTGGTATCCTGGCAAAGGATTTCGCTGATGAGCTTGGAATCCCTGCTTATATCGTAGACCCGGTTGTTGTTGACGAGTTACAGGATGTTGCAAGACTTTCCGGACATCCGGAGCTTCCTAGAACAAGTATCTTCCATGCATTAAATCAGAAGGCAGTTGCAAAGCGTTATGCAAAGGAAGTTGGTAAGAAGTACGAGGATTTGAACCTCATCGTTGTTCATATGGGTGGCGGTGTTTCCGTAGGTGCCCATACAGGCGGTAAGGTTGTAGATGTATTCAATGCATTGGATGGCGATGGTGCATTCTCTCCGGAGCGTGCCGGAGGTGTTCCAAACGGCGAGCTGGTTCGTCTGTGCTATTCAGGAAAGTACACAGAGAAGGAAATGATCAAGCAGCTTGTTGGTAAGGCAGGATTTAATGCATACTGCGGTTCCAACGATGCAAGAGATATCGAGGCTATGGCAAAGAATGGTGACAAGCATGCACAGCTTGTATTCGATGCATTCTTATATCAGGTATCGAAGGATATCGGAGCACAGGCAGCGGTTCTCTCCGGTAAGGTTGATCAGATCATCCTGACAGGCGGTATCGCATATGGCAAGTACGCAACCGAAGAGATCACAAAGAGAGTACAGTTCATCGCACCTGTTACCGTATACGGTGGCGAGGACGAGCTTCTTGCCCTGGCACAGGGCGCACTTCGTGTATTAAATGGCGAGGAAGAAGCAAAGGTTTACTAAGCGTAGACATATAGTTGGAGGGATAGAATGGACGAAAATAACACACAGCAGCCGGGGGGATTCCCGAATACGACTGGATATGTGAATCCACAGCAGCCGGATACGACCGGATATATGAATCCACCACAGTCAGACATGACTGGATATGCAAATCCGCAACAGCCGGATATGACTGGATATTACGGACAACAGCCGGGACAGCCGGACATGACTGGATACTACGGACAGCAGCCGGTACAGCCCGATGCGACAGGATATTACGGACAGCAGCCGGTACAGCCGGATATGAACGGATATTACGGACAGCAGCCGGTACAGCCGGACATGACTGGATATTACGGACAGCAGTCGATGCAACCACAGACAGGCGGTAAGAAACCGAAGAAGCCAATGACAAAGGGCAAGCTGGGCGCATTGATCGGTGCTGGCGTTGCAATCGTTGCACTGGTTGTATGTGGCGTCATTTTCCTTCCAAAGCTTTTTAAGTCGGACAAGGAAGTCGTATTAGATGCGATGGAAGAGACATTTTCTTCCTACAGCACTGGCGGAGAGAGAAACGATGTAGTCGGATTCGATGAGGTGATGAAGGCGTATAATGAGAAAGGTGGAGATAGCAGTCTCAACCTGACATTTAACGCTGGTGAAGGTGAAAATGCTTACGCAATCGGTTTGGATCAGAAAAATAAGAAGCTTTCTGCAGATGGCGCGATAACGATCGGTGGCGATGATCTTCTGTCGTATGAGGTTTTTGGCGATGAAGATACGATGACAGTCGGTATACCGGAGTTGCTTGCAGGTTATCTTGTATACCCGGCGGACGATCCGATGGGCGCGCTTGCGAATTCACCAGCCGGACAGTCACTTGGTCTGGACGCATCGGCACTTACCGGATACAGTTTAAACGCATTTGCATCTGGTTCTGATGGATCAGGTCTTACAAGTGGATATGTGAGTGCGCTGGAGACAATCTGGGATGCTGCAGAATTTAAGAAGCAGGGAAGTGCCAAGATCACAGTCAATGGCGAGAATGTAACAGCCAAGGAATATTATGTGACATGGGCAAAGGAAGATCTGCAGGATGCGTGTGTATCTGCGATCGATGGTTTGACAGAAGCGGTAACAGGTTCGCAGGATACGCTTGATCAGCTTGGTATGAGTGCAGACGACTATACATATTATATGGATCAGTTGAAAGCGGCTGTGCCAAGTGTCATTAAGCATGATCTGTGTGTGAAAGTATATGTGAAGGGCAAGAGAGCTGTTAAGATCACATGTAGCGATAAGATCAACATCTTGAATATGGTGAAGATCGATTATGATTTTTGGCTGGATGCTGGTAAGGATGATCTGTCAGGAAACTTAAGTTTTGACGTGTCAGACACTTCCGTTGGCGTGAAGTTCGAGGCACATGATATCAGCGGAAATACATATGGAAATGTAAAGGCATTTGCCGGTGACAAGGAGATTGGACTGGATTTCACAAAGGATGTTGTAGAGTCTGGTGATACAGTTACGACAAAGGTAAAGATCTCCGCTTCTTCGTACCTGTCTGTTGACTGGGAGAAGACATTTAACAAGGCGGACAATACATTTGAGAATACGGTTAATGCCAATATTGTAGGCGCAGATACCTATGTGTTTAATTACAAGGGTGCTTACAAAGACATCAACAAGGGTGTCGGCTATACTGTGGCGATTGATTCGTTCGAGCTGAAGGCAGCCAACCAGACGCTCTGCAATGGAAGTATTGATACAACGATCGATACATCGAAGATTTCTGTACAGGAGATGGATGCAAGCAAAAAGGTGTATGATCTTGCAACCATGACAGAGGACGATCTGCAGACATTTGGTGAAGAAAGCCAGAAGTTGATGGATGCTTGGGTAGAGCGTTTATCTGACAATACAGCATTTGTAAATCTGATAAATGCATTGAACAGTCTGTTTGGAACAAATTCCGATCTGCTTAATCAGGTGGAAGAGGATATCGACGAAGACACAGCTACCTATAGCGATGCAGATTTCAGCGACGATAATACAGATGAGATTACCCTCGATAATGCATCAGTTATGACCTATGATGGAAGTGCGAAATACAAGATCAAGGGATGTATCGATGGATTTAACTTCGAGTATGCGAATGAGTATGGTGTTATGTTTGAGACAGAGCAGGTATCTACGATACAGTATGGGTTATATACTGCAGAATCTGCATCCGACGCATTGGATTCTGTCTATTATGATATGTCCAACATCGACAGCTACGAGATTCTGGATACACAGTTAAACCAGACAGCAAAAGTAGAAGACAAGGATGTGCTTTATAACGTACAGACTTATAACGCATTCCAGATGAAATGTATGGATGTTACAGCCGTGATCGAAGTAGAACCGGGTGTGTTCCTGAGTATGGAAGCAAGCATCTATCTGGATGACGATGACTATACTGTGGAGCAGCTGTTGCAGGCACTGGAATCCAAGTACTATGAGAAGATACAGTAAAAATAGAGGAAAATTATATGATTCGTTATTGTAAGATCAAACATTGTATCATCGGCTTTGACCGGCCGAAGATCTGTGTGCCGCTGGTCGGACGGTCGGCGGAGGAGATCATAGCGCAGGCGGATCAGATAAGACAGTCACAGAGAAGCTCTGCCATTGATATGGTGGAGCTTCGTGGCGATTATCTGGATATTTTGCCTGACTATGAAGTGTTAGATAGATTGCTTGCGAAGGTAGCAGAGATTCTGCCAGAAAAAGTGTTGTTATTTACGATCCGGAGTGAAGCGGAGGGCGGCGAGAAGCTTGCCTTTACCACGCCGACGATCTACGAGATCAACCGGCACGTGATTGAAAAAGCAACGGCAGATATGGTGGATATCGAGTTATTCTCCGGGGCAGAGCAGGCAGAGGAAATGATCGGGATTGCAAAGGAAAAAGGGGTAAAGATCATCATGTCAAATCATGATTTCCAGACCACACCGGATGCATCCACGATCGTGAACCGGCTGCGCAGTATGCAGGATCTTGGCGCGGATGTTGCAAAGATTGCTGTGATGCCGGAGAATAAAATGCATGTGGTGAATCTGCTTGCTGCAACGGCTATGATGCAGGAAGCGTATGCAGAGGTACCGGTTGTCACGATGTCGATGGGGAAGATGGGGGCAATCAGCCGGATCAGCGGTCAGGTGTTCGGCAGTGCAATCACATTTGCAAGCTTTGCGGAGGCATCGGCACCCGGACAGATTCCGGTTGACAAGATGGACGAAGCACTTACATTGATAGAGAAATATTGTAACTAGGGGACAAGAAAGCAGAAAGACAGGAGGAGGTTTTTCTGCTTTTTATTTACGAGGGGGAGAATGTGTTGAGGGAAAGAAAAATTGTGTTGTTTGTCATGGGGGATGAAGAGATATTAGAACGTAGTCGTATGGTTGTAAGTCAGTTAGCGCTGGAATATTCTGTGAAGATTGCCAGAAATTATAGTGCGGCCTATAAGATTATTGTAGAGCATCAGGTTGATGTAATGGTGTGCGGGCCAGCGGAGGAGCAGTTTCACCAGAATATTGTAGATGCATACCGGTTTATGGAGTCCGCGCGCAGGTTGAAGCGTTATCGGGATACGCCTATGATATTGATATCTGACGTGGAAGATCCGAATGGTTATTGTGATAGGGAGCTGTGTTGTTTTGCGGTAATTGATACTTTGTCGCTCGAACATCGGTTGTGTGAAACACTTGTACAGGCTCTGGAGGAACTCTGGTGCACGAGTCCGCACACATGTCCGATGCTGCGGCAGGATAAAATAGAGGCACGCATGCTGTATATCCAGAACCAGAATGTGATATACCCGATCCAATGTGCCAAGGTCAGTCATATACTGGCATCTAACCGGTCGATGGAGGTCTGTCTGAATAATGGTGGGAAATATCCTGTGAGATATGTTACCCTGCAACAGCTTCTGGAGGCTGCCGATGTATGGTATGTTCCCGCAGTGGAATCATTAATGCAAACTATGTACGCAATATTGATTATACAAACCGCGTTATTACGATGTGCAATTCGGATCAGATTGCAATTGGATCGACGTATGTGAGGTCGCTGCATGAACAGTTTCCGACGATGCAGGAGTTATGGCAGCGGAGACAGAATCGTTGTATGTTTTTTGAATGAACCGGCAAACATATATATGAATGGAAATTAAAACACCGGACAAGGAGAAGCGTTCTCTCTGTCCGGTGTTTGTTAAATGTGCGCCTGGCAGCGTGCGTTACTAACGGAAATGATTATTCCATCGGATATTTGATCTGCCATGTATTTCTCAGTGAGTCGCAGATCTGCATGATGCGGAGTGTCTCTGCATGCGGCATCTCCGGGCATTCGGTCTGACCAACGATGATGGCATCTCTGGCAGCGATAAACTCGAATTCATAACCGGTTGTCTGCTTGTCCGGTTTCTTTGTCTCAAGCACAAGCTTGTGATCCTGATTGTAAATACGGAATGTCTCCGGACAGTTGATGTTGTCAATCTCGATATATCCGCGGTCACCATAGATTTTTGCATTGTTGTCAGGCTGGTACATCATTGTGACAAATGCGTTTGCACATCTGCCACCTTTGTATGAAATCTGCAATGCTTCCTGCGCATCCACGCCTGTGTCAAGCTTGGCACAGGTAGAACCGATCATCGGAGGTTCGCTGCCATAGATCATGGAGATCAGATTGAGCGGATATACACCAAGATCAAGCAGTGCACCACCGGCAAGCTCCGGCTTGGTCAGCCGTTCTTCTCTCAAAAGGGAATAACCGAGGGAACAGGTAATGTTGTTCACACGTCCAATCGCACCCTTCTGGATGTACTCTGCCATCAGGCGGTACATTGGCATGAAACGAATCCACATTGCTTCGCCGCAGAACAGGTTCTTCTCTTTTGCAAGGTTCAGAACTTCCTCGGTTGTAGCGGCATTGTAAGAAAATGCTTTCTCGACAAGCACTGGTTTTCCTGCATTCAGACAAAGTTTTGCGTGCTCTGCATGATGGGAATGAGGGGTTGCGATGTAGATGAGTTCGACATCCGGATCCGCCACAAGTTCCTCATAAGAACCATAGTATTTTGTAACGCCATGTTCTTTGGCAAATGCTGCTGCTTTTTCTGTATCGCGGGAAGCAATCGCGTATGCTTCGAATGCATCCAAATCCTTTAATGTATCTGCAATAACACCGGCAATCTTTCCGGCACCCATAATTCCAACTTTAAAATTGATCATATGAAACTCCTTCCGTGTCAGCTTTTGACGATCTGCGTTTATTATACCAAAATTACAGTCGTATGTCATTTCCTTTTTACAAAAATGAAGGAGCAAGTTTTCACGGAATGGATAACAAAATATATTTATAACTGGCGGAAGTGACATGGCAGGGTTTTATTGACATTTTCGTGGGTTATGCGTTATACTGAAAACTTGGATAGGTCTGTGAATCAGACGGAAATCTATTTTTATGACAGATACAGATATGCATGAAAATCAAACATAATAAGAAAGGAAATATAGAAGTATGTACGAAAAGGTTTCTACAAAGCTGGACTTCACCAGCCGGGAAGAAAAAGTACTCAAGTTCTGGAAAGAGAACGAGATCTTCGAGAAGAGTATCGAAGAGAAAAAGGACCTGCCGACCTATACATTTTATGACGGCCCTCCAACTGCAAACGGCAAGCCGCATATCGGCCATGTGCTGACACGTGTGATCAAGGATATGATTCCGCGTTATCAGACAATGAAGGGACATAAGATTATCCGTAAGGCCGGATGGGATACACATGGTCTTCCGGTTGAGCTTGAAATCGAGAAAGAGCTTGGTATCGATGGCAAGGAGCAGATCGAGGCGTATGGCTTAGATCCGTTTATCCGCAAATGCAAAGAGTCCGTATGGAAATACAAAGGTATGTGGGAAGAATTCTCTAACAAGGTAGGATTCTGGGCAGATATGGATAATCCGTATGTCACATATCACAATACATTTATCGAGTCCGAATGGTGGGCATTGAAGAAGATCTGGGACGACGGACTTCTCTACAAGGGATTCAAGATCGTGCCTTATTGTCCACGTTGTGGAACACCGCTTTCGTCACATGAGGTAGCACAGGGATATAAGACAGTCAAGGAACGTTCCGCTGTGGTACGTTTCAAGGTGATCGGTGAGGATGCGTATTTCCTTGCATGGACGACAACACCTTGGACACTTCCAAGTAATGTGGCACTCTGTGTGAATCCGGATGAGAACTACTGCAAGGTAAAGGCAGCAGACGGCTATACTTACTACATGGCAGAGGCTCTGCTTGACAAGGTACTTGGCGGCATGGCAGAGAAGCTTGTCAAGGAAGAGAAGATTGCAGAGGGAACACCTGCATATGAAATTCTCGAGACCTATAAGGGTAAGGAATTAGAGGGCAAGGAATACGAGCCGCTCTTCGAGTGTACAAAGGAGTATGTTGCAAAGCTTCCACAGAAAGGACATTACATTACATGCGATTCCTATGTAACGATGTCCGATGGTACCGGTATCGTTCATATCGCACCGGCATTTGGTGAGGACGATGCAAACGTCGGAAGAAAATACGACCTTCCATTCGTACAGTTTGTTGATGGCAAGGGTGATATGACAAAGGAAACACCTTATGCAGGATTGTTCGTAAAGGATGCAGATAAGCCGGTTCTTGTCGATCTGGAGAAGGCAGGACTTCTGTTCGACGCTCCGAAGTTCGAGCATGAGTATCCACATTGCTGGAGATGTGATACACCGCTTATCTACTATGCGAGAGATACATGGTTCATCAAGATGTCCGCAGTGAAGGACAGACTGGTGAAGAATAATAATACTGTAAACTGGATTCCGGAAGGTATCGGTAAGGGACGTTTCGGCGCATGGCTGGAAAATGTTCAGGACTGGGGATTATCCCGTAACCGTTACTGGGGAACTCCACTGAATATCTGGGAGTGCTCTTGTGGTAAGCGTCATGCAATCGGTTCCATCGAGGAACTGAAATCCATGAGCGACAACTGCCCGGATGATATCGAGCTGCACCGTCCATACATTGATGCAGTGACGATCAAGTGTCCGGACTGTGGCGGCGAGATGAAGCGTGTGCCGGAGGTTATCGACTGCTGGTTCGATTCCGGTGCGATGCCATTTGCACAGTGGCATTATCCGTTTGAGAATCAGGATATCTTCGAGGACAACTTCCCGGCTGACTTCATCAGTGAGGCGGTTGACCAGACAAGAGGATGGTTCTATTCCCTGATGGCAATCTCCACATTGCTCTTTGACAAGGCGCCTTACAAGAATGTTATCGTGCTTGGTCACGTACAGGATAAGGACGGACAGAAGATGAGTAAGTCCAAGGGTAACGCGGTTGATCCGATGGATGCCCTGAACAAATACGGCGCAGATGCAATCCGCTGGTACTTCTACAGCAACTCCGCACCTTGGCTTCCAAACCGCTTCCATGAGGATGCAGTGGTCGAAGGCCAGAGAAAGTTCATGGGTACGCTCTGGAACACATATGCATTCTATGTACTGTATGCAAATATTGACGAGTTTGATCCAACGAAGTATACATTGGAGTATGACAAGCTGTCCGTGATGGACAAGTGGCTGTTGTCAAAGCTTAATTCTATGGTGAAGTCCGTAGATGATAATCTGGGCAACTACCGTATTCCGGAGGCAACCAAGGCACTTGCGGAGTTTGTCGATGATATGAGTAACTGGTATGTCAGACGTTGTCGTGAGCGTTACTGGGCAAAGGATATGCCACAGGATAAGATCAATGCCTACATGACACTGTATACAGCACTTGTGACACTCTGCAAGGCTGCAGCACCGATGATTCCGTTTTTGACAGAGGATATCTATCAGAACTTAGTTCGCACGGTAGATAAGAATGCACCGGAATCTATCCACCTGTGTGACTTCCCGGAGGTAAATGAGTCCATGATCGATCCGGAGCTTGAAGCAAGCATGGATGAAGTACTGAAGGTCGTTGTATTTGGTCGTGCCGCAAGAAATACTGCGAACATCAAGTCCCGTCAGCCGATTGCAAATATGTACATCAAGGCTGCAAAGACACTGGATGATTATTTCGTAGATATCCTGCGTGACGAGCTGAATGTGAAGAATGTAGAGTTCAAGGAAGACCTGTCTGCATTTACCGCATACTCGTTCAAGCCACAGCTTCGTACAGTCGGACCAAAGTATGGCAAGCATCTGAATGCAATCAAGGAGTACCTTGCAAATGTCGATGGCAACAAAGCGATGAGCGAGCTCAAGGCAGACGGTGTGATCAAGTTCACAGCCGATGATACAGAGATTGCACTCGCTGAGGAAGATCTGCTGATCGATGTAGCGAAGATGGACGGATATGTGACAGAGGGCGATAACTATGTAACGGTTGTTATCGACACAACCCTGACACCGGAGCTGATCGAGGAAGGCTATGTGCGTGAGGTGATCTCCAAGATCCAGACGATGCGTAAGGATTCTGACTTCCAGGTAACAGACCGCATCAAGGTCTATGTAACCGGCAATGCGAAGATCGCAGAGGTTATGGAGAAGAACGCAGATGAGATCAAGCGAGTCGTACTTGGCGATGCATTTGTGATGGATGCAGCGTGTGACAACTCAAAAGAGTGGAACATCAACGGCGAGAAAGTTACGATCGGCGTGGAAGTAAGTAAATAAAATAATAAGTAAAGTTCTGCAAATCAAACAGAGGATTTGCAAGCAAATTGTATAAAATTTTTTGTTAATTCACACATTCATGGGCAGATGTAACGAAAAATACATTTTCCATTGTATCGTGTAATTATGTCTGCTACACTGAATGTGTTGGAATGGGGCAGGGATGCCCTGAAATGACATGTCTGCGACGGGAGAGTATCGCGTAGAG
>OOBV01001341.1_pt1 | contig 16532 bp, 15 predicted proteins | sample 1671731 | NCBI WGS metagenome assembly OOBV01 (sample SAMN06348186, study PRJEB24527) | human gut metagenome | biome: human gut; feature: ankylosing spondylitis patient; material: feces | host: Homo sapiens | place: China | collected 2015-10
TCATTCCTTCCTGCTTGTTTTCGTGTTATTTTGACAAGATGCTTCATCATTTTGTCCCATACGCCGTTCTCTCTTGCTCGGCGATAAAAACTCCATACCGTATCATGTGGCGGATAGTCATGTGGTAGCATTCTCCACTGGCAGCCTGTCTTTACGATATACAACACTGCTTCTACTAATGATCGTTTATGATATTTGCTTTTATTTCCGGATGGAAAGAATTCTTTGATTGCTTCCCATTGTTTGTCTGTCAAATCACTTTCGTAATTTGTTGCTTGATATTCTTTTTTCATATCTCCTATTATACCACTTTTTTGCTATGAACACAAGCTCTAAGGAATGTTATGGACAGGCTTTCAAGGCTTGCACAGCAGAAGCGTGACAGTCAGAGGACGCTTGCCCGATATATGCAGAACGAACAGGCTGCCAAAAGAAAGGTCAGCTTGAATAAAAAAATACGGCAGGGAGAGATTGGTTCTCCTTGCCGTGGTAAGGTGTATAGTTACTAAGAAGAATCAGAATTTATATATTAAACACTTCATTTGCGTATGATGTCCACCCACCATGTGTAAGCATTACGCAAATTACAGTAAGTGCTATATACAATATGATAGGGATAAGCAGGTATGCCTTACCTTTACCCATTGTTTTCCGGAACACATAGATATTTGAGGGCAATGCTAAGGCAAGCCAAATCAGTAGCTCAATACAGCCAAGCATAATAGAAACATCTTTCTCCGAGCCTAAATCATAGCTGTAGCCTTTTGAATGTCCAGTTATATCAAGAAAAATCCAGCCAAAACATATTGGAAATGTAAATGCAACAAAACTCGTCCAGAGAAAATTCAGACAATAGATAATTTTACTTTTTATGACTATCTCCTGTAAATTACGATTATACGAGCAAACCGAGCACCTGCCCTTATCTGTAATTATACATCGCAACCCTGAAAAAGTCAACCATATATCAACATAAAAGAAAGGAAACAACAGCTATGAGCAAAATCGGATATATCATAGTTTCAACGGAACATCAGGAGACAGCGAGACAGCAGGAAATCATGTGCGACTATCAGGTTGACCGCATCTTCTCCGAGAAGCTGTCAGGAGCGAACACCGCCCGCCCTCAGCTCAGGGCTATGCTTGAATATGTGCGTGAGGGCGATACCCTCTACATTGAGAGTATCAGCCGTTTAGGACGCTCCACAAAGGGCCTGCTGAACATTATCGACACACTCACCGCCAAAGGGGTAACGCTCATCAGCCATAAGGAGAAAATCGACACCGACACGCCTGCGGGCAATTTCATGTTGACCGTGTTTGCTGCCCTCTCTCAGTTGGAGCGTGAACAGCTCAAACAGCGACAGCGTGAGGGCATCGAGATCGCTAAGGCACAGGGCAAATACACAGGACGGAAGCCCATTGAGATCGACTGGACGAGGTTCGGTCAGCTTTATGAGAAATGGAAGTCCAAGAGCATCACAGGCAGGGACTTTATGCGGAGAATGGGCTTGTCAGCTAACACTTTCTATCGCCGTGTCAGGGAGTATGAAGCGGAACACGGCATTACCGAGCCTACCTCTGCTTGAAAGCCACCTCAGACGAACGGAAACGCCCCTCAGAGCCGTCCGAGCCTGCGGAGCGGAAAACTAACCGTCTGAAAAGAAAAGACCTGAGAAGTGCTTGTGTGAGCAAATCTCAGGCCTTTGTGAGTTATTCAGTTCCAAAAGGGTATGCTGTCATTGTGGCGTGCACCATAATGATGATATGGACTTGTGCGGAACGGTTTGCAGGTGTTCCAATAGACTACGGGCAAGTAGCACACATCAATATTGTGCCTTAACGAAATCTTAACACCGTAACCGTAATCTTAACAACACTTTAACCGCTCATGTGATATAATAAAGCTATCATTTGAACGAGAGGTGTACGATGTTACATAAAAATAGAGTAAAAAACAGAACTCATATGACTTCCTTTCAGGTCATCATTATCAGTTTCTTTTGCCTAATTCTGGTAGGTACGCTGCTTCTGATGCTGCCGATCTCATCAAGGCAGCGGTGTGTGACTTCATTCCCTGATGCAATGTTCACAGCCGTTTCAGCTACCTGTGTGACTGGGCTTGTTGTAAAGGATACTGCTACATACTGGTCTCTGTTCGGGCAGGCGGTCATTCTGATGCTAATTCAGATCGGAGGTATGGGCGTTATCACCATCGGGCTTGCGATCATTAGAGCATCAGGGCGGAAAATCGGTCTGCGGCAGCGCAGTACGATGCAGGAATCCATTTCCGCACCGCAGGTAGGCGGTATTGTGAAGCTGACAGGCTTTATCCTTAAAACATCACTTATCATAGAGATGATCGGTGCGGCTTTGCTTGCACCCGTTTTCTGCAATGATCTTGGTATCGCTAAGGGACTGTGGTATTCCTTGTTTCACAGCATATCGGCTTTTTGCAATGCAGGCTTTGATCTGTTCGGCATAAGAGAACCGTTCTCATCGCTGACCTTTTACCACAGCAACATCTATCTCAATATCATCATTATGATGCTAATTATTACGGGAGGCATCGGCTTTCTCGTCTGGGGCGATATCAGAATACACAAGAACAGGATCAGGCGCTTCTCTCTGCAAAGCAAGGTCGTACTGATGACATCTGCTGTCTTGATCGTTCTGCCTGCACTGTATTTCTTTTTTTATGAATATGACCGTGAGACTATCCATGACCGGACGATCCATTCACTGTTTCAGTCTGTCACAACACGAACCGCAGGCTTTAACACAACTGATCTCGCTGCTATGGATGAATCAGGTACAGCCATTATGATCATTCTTATGCTTATAGGCGGTTCTCCCGGTTCCACCGCAGGCGGTATGAAAACAGCGACTTTTGCTGTTCTGTTCCTTTCTGCGATCACAGTGTTAAGGCGCAGAAATGATGTGCAGTGCTTCAAAAGAAGAATATCAAACGAAACTGTCTGCAGTGCAGGTGCTGTTTTGTTTATGTATCTTGTATTGTTCTTTACAAGCGGTATCATTATCAGCAGAGTGGAAAATCTACCGCTGCTGACCTGTCTGTTTGAAACAAGCTCAGCTATCGGTACTGTAGGGCTGACACTCGGCATTACAAGCGGTCTGTCTGCTGTATCCCGTGTGATACTGATGATACTGATGTTTTTCGGGAGAGTCGGCGGACTGACACTCATTTATGCAGCTCTGCCGTCGGCGGACAGTCAGAATTCACGCTTACCGCTTGAAAAAATATCCATAGGATAAGGAGTCTTATATATGAAAACAGTTTTAATTATCGGAGTAGATCAATTCGGCAGTCATATTGCCAAACGCATGGAGGAGCTTCGGTGTGAGGTCATGGCAGTAGATGAAAATGAGGAGCGTATCAACAATATCCTGCCCTATGTGACCAACGCAAGGATCGGTGACAGCACCAATGAGGAATTTCTCCGTTCGCTTGGTGTAGGAAACTATGATGTTTGTATCGTTGCCATCGGCGGCCAGTTTCAGTCCTCTCTGCAAACAACGTCTTTGCTCAAGGAGCTGGGGGCAAAGAAAGTCATATCCCGTGCGACAAATGATGTACAAATGAAATTCCTGCTTAAAAACGGAGCCGATGAGGTTGTCTATCCTGAGATGCAGATGGCACTTCGCATCGCTACAAAATATGCATCAGACAGCATACTCGACTTTATTCATCTGGATAACAATTACTCAATCTACGAACTGAAAGTACCGAAGGACTGGTTCGGAAAGTCGCTTTCACAGATCGATATACGAAAGAAATTCAAGATCAATATTCTGACGATCAAACGCGGAGAAGAGGTATTTATCCCTGCATCGGACACTGTAATTAAAACTGATGACATCGCATTTGTCATAGGTGAGATTCGGGATATCCAGAAATGTTTCAGAATTTAGGAGATGATCGTGTGAGAGATGTTCTGCTTGCACTGTCTGTAGGAGCAATGTTTCTCTACGGCTTTTATATTATGAAAAAAGAGATGAATTCATCGAGGAGATACAAAAGAGCAGCCGTGGACACAACCTGTCAGAAGATGATGTTGACGAACACAAAAGTGATATATTATAATAACAAGGGTGATTCTTATGACTGCTAATTCTATAAAAAGCTCTAAAGCATTTTCTGTGTTCAAAGACTCCGCTATATGTCTTGTGGTGCTGACAGCCGCAACACTTGCCGGATACGTATTCAAAGCCTTTCAACTTGCCGATGCGGACATTATCATGCTGTATATTATTGCTGTGCTTGTGATATCCATTTTTACATCAAAGATGTATTTCTGCCTGATATCATCATTCGTAGGAGTAGTGCTTTTCAACTGCTTCTTCACCTGTCCTGAGTTTTCTCTTTCAGTTCACGATGCAGGCTATCCTGTCACATTTGTGACGATGTTTATTACAGCGTTCATTGCAGGAACGCTTGCCAATAAGCTGAAACGCAATATCCTGATCGCCGAGCAGAATGCCCGTGAAAAGGAGGAGGCGGCACTTCTGGCACAGAATGAACAGCTTAGAGCTAATATGCTCCGTTCCATATCCCATGATCTCAGAACACCACTGACCTCCATATCAGGCAATGCCAGTACGCTCATTTCCGGCGGCGATACGCTTGATGAATCAACACGTCAGCAGATATACACGGATATTTATTCCGAATCAATGTGGCTTATCGAAATGGTGGAAAATCTTTTATACGCTACACGAATTGAGGACGGCAGAATGCAGCTCAATATCTCGGTAGAGATACTTGATGACATTGTTCAGGAGGCTGTCAGACACACCAAACGCACTTACCCAAAGCGAAATATCATCGTTGATATGTATGACGAGATAATCCCCGTTATGGCAGATGCGAACCTTATCGTACAGGTCATAGTCAATCTTATGGATAATGCTGTCAAGTACAGTGATGAGGATTCTGATGTTACCGTCAGTGTGCACCGAGAAAATGCGTATGCTGTTGTGATATCCGTGTCCGATCACGGCACTGGTATCTCCGATGAAGAAAAAGAAAAGGTATTTGATATGTTCTATACGGGTGGCAGCCGTTCCTCAGACAGCAGAAGAAGTCTGGGGCTGGGGCTTGCACTGTGCAGGTCAATTATTACTTCACACGGCGGTACTATATCTGTCAGCGACAACATACCAAACGGTACAGTTGTCAGCTTTACTCTGCCAATAGGGGAGGTCGATCTAAATGAATGAATATCTTGTTCTGGTGGTGGAGGACGACAAGCCTATCAGAAATCTTATTACAACTACTCTTAAAATGAACGACTATCGCTTTATTACTGCTGTCAGGGGCAATGAAGCGATCATGCTCAGTGCTTCGCATAAGCCTGATATTATCATACTTGACCTTGGACTGCCTGATATTGACGGCGTTGAGGTGATAGAGCATATACGCACTTGGAGTGATGTTCCTATCATCATAGTCAGTGCAAGGAGCGAGGACAGGGACAAGATAACAGCCCTTGACAAAGGTGCAGATGATTACCTGACAAAACCTTTCTCTGTTGACGAACTTCTCGCAAGGCTCAGGGTGATACAAAGGCGGCTTATGAAGTCCGAAAACATCTCGGTCACGGAGTTTGTCAATGGCAGATTACGGATAGACTATGCTTCGGGCTGTGTTCACCTTGATGATGAAGAACTTCACCTGACACCGATAGAATACAAGCTGCTTTGCCTGCTTGCCAAGAATGTCGGCAAGGTGCTGACGCATAAGTACATTATCCAAAGTGTATGGGGAACTCCTGCGGATAACAGCGAAGCCTCCCTGCGTGTATTTATGGCTACCCTGCGAAAAAAGCTGAGTGACAGCAGTCAGGCACTGATACAAACACATATCGGTATTGGGTATCGTATGATGAAATTATAGTTTTAGGGAGCAGTACAAAGCAGACACTTTATTTGATGATCTGTATCGCCTTCAATGGCTGCAAAAACAATTGAACTGATTTTTTCTAAAGGAAAAAAGGGCAATGCCTTCCACTCACGGAGGACATTGCCCTTTTCCTTATGCTGTGATTATATCAGTCCTGAATCTCCTACATCATAGTTGCACCGTCCTTGAAGCCGACTTTGTAGGCTGCTCTCATCTCAGCAGCGACAGTATCGCTCACGCAGTCAAGTATCTGGTGGAATATATCAATCTGCTCCTCGCTGAGTGAGTTTTCAAACGGTATGCAAAGAGCATTGAACTCATCTGAAAACTCAGCGGAGTGAATTTCACCCTGTCTATAATTATACATCGCATCGATCATTTGTATCTGTCCTTTCGGTTTTATTGTGTAAAACCAACCGTCTAAATTTTACCAAATAATCGTTGCTAAGGTGTTGCTTATGGCACACCACTCAGTAACTCTGTAACCGAATTACATACTATGATGCGTTTTTTGGAATACGACTTTTTGAAAGATCATAGACTAAGCAATTTCGACAACTGGGTAACGGTATTCGGGGAACAGAAAACAGAATGGGAGCTTGCTCCTGCCGGCAACAAATTCAAGGAACGCACCCGAATCGCCAACTATACAGGCTTGCCGGAACTGATGAGTATGTTCAAACAGGTTGCTGACGTGCGTACAGCAGACACACTCGATCTTGCTACGCCGGAAATGAAGTATCATATTGAGAACATCGAAGCAACAGAGTTTCAGAAAACGCTTGTACAGGAGTTGTCAGACAGAGCCGATGACGTGCAAAGTGGAAATGATCCTGTATAATAAAACTTGACACATAAGCCACAAGGGAATAAAATAGAAAAAAGGAAAAATGGAGGATACGAAGATGTCAAAGAAGAGAGAATACGACAAGGAATACAAAGTGCAGGCGGTCAAGTTCGCCAAAAACCTTGGATCAGCAAAAGCAGCAGCAGAGGAGCTGCAAATTCCTGTCAACACGCTGTACGGCTGGATACAAAAGGTAAAGAGCCATTGTGCATTCCGACCGTGGCAGCCAGTATACCAGTGCTGCATATCGGGCAGTCATTCAAAAATATGGCATTGTGCAGAGCATGAACCGTGCGGGAGGAAGATGCCATGATAATGGGAGATGTGAAAGCATTTGGGCAAGGATGAAAGAGGAATTGTTTTATCATCGGGGCAGAAAGACAAAACATTACACAATGGAGGAACTGAAATTCATGGTCTGGCGGTATTTCATGAGTTACTGGAGCAACCGCAGGATCTGCTCGGCGATTGGTGGTATTCCATCAGCTGTAAAACGGCAAAGATTCTACGCAATGGTTGCCGTTGCCCGCTTCGCTTCATAATCCTTGTTGGAAATGTGTCAAGTGTTATTGACAATTTCAAAATGAGCCACTGCACATAATGCAATAGCTCATTTTCGTATATTCCAAATCAACCTAATTGTTCTACAAATCTTGCAAATGCTTCTTTTCCTTGTTTATCTCTCTTAAATACTCCGGCATCTTCAAGTACCTGTTCAAAAACTCTGCCGACTTCATAACGAATAATCTCCATTGCATTATCAGCGTTAAAATCAGAATATTTTTTTAGAATTTCACTTGCCCAAATTGCATGAGATGCAATTTTATCATCTGTAGCAATCTCTTTGCCGGACAGCATTGCATCTTTTAAAAGTGTCAGTTCATCTGCTAAACGTGCCGGAAGAACAGCAAGTCCCATCACTTCAATCAATCCGATGTTTTCTTTTTTGATATGATGTAAGGTAGGATTCGGATGGAACACACCTAACGGTCTTTCTTTCGTTGTAATATTGTTTCTCAATACCAAGTCGCATTCAAATCCAGAAGAAGTTGCTCTTGCAATTGGAGTAATTGTATTATGCAGAACTCCGTCTGTTTCTGCAAAAATTCCAACCACTTCATCCGTATATGTTCTCCATTTTGATAAAATATCAGCACATGCAGCTGCCAAAGCCGTCCTGTTTTTTGAAGAAAGACGTATCACAGACATCGGCCATTTTACAATGCCGGCACTAACATTCATATAATTTTTCAAAAGAAATGTTCTTTCAATCGGTGCTTTTGCCATTGCAAAATTATAATTGCCGCCTTGAAAGTGTTCATGCGTTAGAATGGAGCCGCCTACAATAGGAAGGTCTGCATTTGAACCGATAAAATAGTGTGGAAATTGCTCAACAAAATCAAATAGTTTATTGAATACCTGTGCATTGATTGTCATAGGAATATGCTGTTTATGAAAGACAATGCAGTGTTCATTATAATATCCATAAGGAGAATACTGCATGAACCAATCTTGGCTGTTGATATTCAACTTTACCGGACGAAGATTTTGTCTTGCAGGGTGTGTCTGGTGACCTGCGAATCCCATATTTTCAACACAAAGCTGACATTGAGGATAGGCTGATTTTTTTTGCAATTTAGCAGCAGCAATATCACGAGGATCTTTCTCTGGCTTAGAACGGTTTATAGTAATGTCAAGTGTTCCATATTCTGATTCATATGTCCACTTTAAATCTTTCGCAATTCTTTCAGCACGAACATAGTTCAGGCTTTTACTAAAAGCATAGTACCATTCTGTAGCTGCTGATGGCGAAGCAGAATATTTTCTTTGAAATGTGGCATTAACTTCTCTCGGCATAGGTGTGAAAACACCCATAACTCTTGTATCGAATAGATCACGTTGTACAGAAGTGTCTTCAATGATTCCTGCCTTTACTGCATAGTCGATCAGGGGTTCAAGAAGTTCTTCAATATTTCCCGTGAGTGGTTCTTTATCATTCCAGTCAGTCAGTTTTAGTATATCCATGAGCTGATTTCTAACAACGAAAATATCGTCATCTGTAATCAAATCAGCTTCTATTGCATGACGGATTAATCCGTTTATTGCCCTGTATATCATGATAACACCTCTTTTCAAAAACCATCTGGATGATTCTTATGCCAATTCCATGCGTCAGATATAATTTCTTCAAGGCTATCGTGTACAGGATTCCAGCCAAGAATTTTTCTTGCCTTTTCACTGGAAGCCACCAGTCGTGCAGGATCTCCGGCACGCTTTGGCGTTTCAATTGCCGGAATCGGGTTCCCTGTCACTTTTCTTGCTTTATCAATTACTTCTTTTACGGAATAGCCGACACCATTTCCAAGATTGAAAATATTGCTTTCGTTTCCGTTTTTTAAGTACTTTACAGCGAGAATATGTGCCTGAGCCAAATCGGTAACATGGATGTAGTCTCTGATACAAGTTCCATCAGGCGTATCATAATCTGTTCCATAGATGGAGATACTTTCTCTCTTTCCATTTGGGACTTGAAGAATCAAAGGAATCAAATGACTTTCCGGATTATGAGCCTCGCCGATTTTACCTGATTTGTCTGCTCCGCAAGCATTGAAATAGCGGAGAGAAACGTATCTTAGACCATGAGCTTTTGAAGTCCAATAGAACATCTTCTCCATAGCAAGTTTGGTTTCACCATATGGATTGGTTGGCTGTGTTCTGTCTGTTTCAAGAATCGGAATATTTTCCGGTTCCCCATAGGTGGCAGCGGTTGAGGAAAATACAATTTTATCAATATGGTGTTCAACCATGGAATCCAAAAGAATTTTTGTTCCGCAGAGATTATTGTCGTAATACTTGAGTGGATTGACAACGCTTTCTCCAACAAGAGAATATGCTGCAAAGTGAATCACTGCATCTATCTGTTCGTTTTCAAAAATATTATCCAGAAACGCCTTGTCATGCAAATCACCCAGATAAAATTTCGCATCTTTCGGAACAGCTTCGATGTGTCCGGTTGCAAGATTGTCTGCAATAATAACGCTTTCTCCGGTGCGAATCAACTCTAAAGCTGTGTGAGAACCGATATATCCTGCACCGCCTAAAACAAGTATACTCATTATTTTTCTCTCCTATTATTTGATTTCAATACCGCCAAACGGTCTGATTGTCATAATGTAGCACGAATTTTGTCCAAATATTCTGTCCATTTCCGATCTATACGCATTGACAAGATCATTTGATACAAATGCCTGAACAGTCCCTGCGAAACCACCTCCGTGAACTCTTACAGCACCATTGCCTTTTAATATTCGTTTCCCCGCCATAATTGCAAGTGGAATCCCTTGTTCCGTTGGCTTTCTGCATGAGTATAAATTTTGCAGATAGTGCATGGAGGAATCTCCCGATTCGTTTACAAGCGTGAGAAAATCCTCAAATCTGTTGTTTTTGAGTGCTTCCGTTTCTGCCTTTGCACGATCATTGTCGCCAAAAAAGTGAATTGCACGCAAGACAGCTCTGTCAGAAATCTTCTTTTTAATATCAGGGAGATTATCCCAAAATTGATTTTCATCAACTTCACGAAGAACCTTTTTGCCGAAATATTCTGCAACTTCGTCCATTTCTGTACGAACGGCTACATAATCATCTGTCAAATCAGAATGATCTCCTTTGGTGTCTGTGATGATCAATGCATAGCCGGTTTTTGAAAGGTCAAAATCAATTTTTTGGATACTTGGATTTTGAATGTTTTGAAAATCAAGAAAAACAAATCCACCAACGGAACAAACCATCTGATCCATCAATCCGCTTTTCTTGCCAAAATAAAAGTTTTCTGCATATTGTCCGATTTTTGCGATTTCTACTGCACCAATCTGATTGTGATTGTAATAGCTGTCAATTGCCGTTGCAATCAATGTTTCAAATGCAGCAGAAGAAGAAATACCGCTTCCACCAAGTACATTTGAAGTTGTATACATATCAAATCCGGAAATTTCTACACCGAAATCCTTAAAGCGAGCTGCAATCCCTCTGACAATTTCAGAAGAACCTTTTTCACCGATATGAACATCCAAATCGTCCAGTGAAACTGCAAATTCATCGTATCCCTCTGATTTAATTCTGATGATGTTTTCATCATGAAATGCTGCAACACCGATAACATCTAAGTCAACTGCTCCTGCAATGACACAGCCATGTTGATGATCGGTATGATTACCGCCGATTTCTGTCCTACCCGGAGCAGAATAAACGTGTATATCATTTCTATTCGGATACAGTGCTGTGAATTTCTCCACAGCACGCATATATCGTGATTTCTGACTTTCTATATCCTGTGGCTTATAAATATTTGCAAAGATATTATCAAATCCACCGCAAGTAACATTGTCTTGAAAATCCTGTACTTTCATTGCTTTCCTTTCTTCTTACGATCTTAAGGGCATAATTACAAATTCCAATTTCATCGGCTGATCTGCATGGATTCTGTACGCCTCATGCACCGGTGCACCCCAGGAATCATCGCCGCCAACACCCATTTGCTTTGCAGCGATTCTGACCCATGTGTAGCGAACACTTGGAAGTTCATCCAGATGCATTGCGTTTTCGAGTTCATAGGCACTGTATGGCAGTACACTCATTTCAAACGGAGCAGATGCCTTTTGGAACGTCAGACCATGCTGCATATCATCATGGACAGAGAGCGTTCTTACACCGGTACGGTTGCCGCATTCCTGCGGATTGAGATAACCGGAAAGATTTTCTTTTGCTGTAGATTTCCACAATCCCAGTCTTGCCCCTTTGCATCGGTCGCTGTAATTTTCATCAGGACCGAGTCCGTAATACTGAAAATTGCAAAGCTGTTTTTTCATCTTGAAGTCCAATGCAAGAACCGGCATATCGGACATTCCGCTTACGCCTGCATAATTTACACTTACGCCCAGCTTTCCGTCAAAGTGTGCGGTATAGGTTACAGTAAACGCAAAAGTCGGAACACAGGCAGCCTGATATGTGAATGTGATTTTCAGAGCATCTTCCTGTTCCAGCCAGGAAACGGTTTTATACTTTGCAAATTTGCCTGCGGCATACCATTGTGCAAGATTGTACGGCTCGGAAGCACCGGTGTCATTGTCCGTCATTGCTCTCCAGAAGCTGACCTTTGGTGTGCGTGTGATATACTCAAAATCATTGTATTTCAGAGAACTGATGCCGCCCTCTTTTTTGTCGAACATCATGGAGAAGTTTTCTCCGTGAACACCAATGATAACATCGCCGTATACAATCGTTGGCTTTTGCAATGTGGTTTCCGGAATCTGATTATCTTTCACTTCAAATACTTCCTGTGCAAAGGCAATTTCGTGTCCTGCATCTGCCCATAGTGTCTGATCTGCGGTAACGGCGGAAACATGATAAACATATTCTCCTGTACTGTCTATTTTGTGAAGTGTCAGTTTCAATGTCTTGCTTTCTCCGGCAGGAACATTCAGAGAAAATGTATCGGATTTCAGAACAACGCCGTTCTTTTCCAATCGTACAACAAAGGACAAGTTATTTGTATCTGCAAAGAGATTTCGGTTTTCTACGGTAAGCATTCCATTTTGAATGGACATTCTGATGTTGGAGTAAAGAGCCTTCATTTCCTGAACCTTTGGAGAATAGGTGCGATCGGCATAGATCATACCATTGGTGCAGAATCCGTAATCGCTTGGTCTGTCCTCAAAATCTCCGCCATAAGCCAGAACCGTTTTCCCGTCGTCATTTTTGGTTTCGATTGCCTGATCGATGTAGTCCCAGATGAAACCACCCTGATAAGCCTCATATTTGTCCTCAAGGTCCGTGTAAAGGCTCAAACCGCCAAGAGAATTGCCCATAGCGTGCATATACTCACAGCTGATATACGGTCTGCCGTTATTCTGTTTCAGGTATTCTTCCACTTCCTGCGGTTTTGCGTACATACGGCTTTCCATATCCGTGATGAAATCATACTGATGATTCGGAACTCTTGTAACGCCCTCATAGTGCACCAGTCTTGTCGGGTCTACACTTCTGAAATATTCCGACATTGCAGCAATATCTTCTCCGCAGTAGGATTCGTTTCCGCAAGACCAGATGAGAACGCTTGCGTGATTCTTGTCCCGTTCGTACATTGATTTTGCTCTGTCCAGTACAACTTCTTTCCATTCCGGAAGTGAACCCGGTACATTCCAAGACGGATCTGTTGCACCAAGCTTCTGCCATGTACCGTGTGTTTCCAGATTGGTTTCATCAATCAGATAAATGCCATATGCATCACAAAGCTGATACCAAAGAGAATTGTTCGGATAATGACAGGTACGAACGGCATTGATATTGTTTTTCTTCATGAACTGAATGTCAAACAGCATATCTTCCTTTGTGATTGCTCTGCCTGTTTTCGCATCAAATTCGTGTCGATTGATGCCCTTGAAAATGATACGTTTTCCGTTTAAACACATGATTCCGTTTTTCAGTTCAAATCGGCGGAATCCGACTTTGGTTCTGCTGACCTCGATTTCATTTCCGTCTTCGTCTGTCAGAATCACTGTAAACGTATAGAGATTCGGTATTTCGGCACTCCAAGGCTTGCTATTTTCAATTGTCCAGTTTACGGATTCCTTTTCATTGGATTCTGCAATGACCGTTCCATTTTCATCTGTCAAGATCGATTTCACAGAACACTTGCCCGCAATATCCAGCGTTGCAGAGAAGATGCCATTTGTGCCGTCATAATCTGCAATCACTCTCATATCACGAACATGGGCAGACGGTGCCGCATAAAGGAATACGTCACGGAAAATGCCGGAGAATCTCCAGAAATCCTGATCTTCCAGCCAGCTAGCTGAACTTCTCTTGAACACTGCGACAGCAAGTTTGTTGCCCTTTTCACGGATATATGGTGTCAGTTCAAATTCAGACGGTGTAAAAGAATCTTCGCTGTAGCCGATAAATTCGCCGTTCAGCCAGACATACATAGCAGTTTCCACACCCTGAAAAGAAATAAATACACGCTTATTTTTCAGAGCATCGTTCAAGTCAAAATATCTGACGTAGCTGCCGACAGGGTTGTCCTTTTCAGAGATAAACGGCGGACGGAGATGCTCCTGTCCCTCCCAAGGATAAATGGTGTTGACGTACTGCGGTTTGCCGTATCCCTGCAATTCCATGTGTCCCGGAACCTGAATGTTGTCAAATTTGTCAGTGCTGTCGCTTTCTTCATAGAACTTTTGCTGCCATTCAGATGGATTCTTTGCCCACGCAAATTTCCAGGTGCCGTTCAGATTCTGAATCAGAGAGGAATTGTCTGCATCGGCTTCCAAATGGTTTGCATAGATTTTGTGGTCGGAATGTGCTGCGATTCTGTTGACTGCAAACACTTCCGGATTGGTCAGCCAGTCGAGTGTATATTTCATATTGTTCCCTCCATTTTAGTTCTGTGATTCCATCACAACTTCATTTTCGGATATTCCAAGTTTTTCTTTGATTTCCGCATTTGCCTTTTCAACATTCATCTTAGAAAGAATAAATGTGATGATCAGATCCAATGCAAACGGAATGATCAGATACATAATGTGAAGCATATTGATCGCAGAATCAGGCTGTACTGTCAAAGTGCCCTTGAATCCGCTAAAGTCGAGCAAAAGACCAACAATTGCTGTTCCAAGTCCACCACCAATTTTTACACCAAGTGATGTGCAGGAGTACATAATTCCATCAACGTGCTTGTGTTTGGTAAGCCAGCTATATTCAGAGCATGATGCGATGACTGCATTCATATCACCTTGCCATGGACCTTGACCGAGTGCTGCAAGTGCTGTAAATGCAAGCATCAGCGGAATGTTTCCCATGTATCCGGCAACTGCTACCAGAAGTCTGCCAACTGTTGCTACCATGTAGCTGTATTTGTTCAGCTTATACATGCCGTTCCATTTTTGTACGATGGTAGGAGTGAAGATCAAGGCGATAATCAAAGGAATATTGATAAACCACGCAAATGTGCCGAACATATTCTCATCTGCGAGAACATATTTTGCATAGTATGTTCCAACACCGATCATCGCACCATAGAACTGCTGCAAAATATAGGTTACTGTGATCATCATATAATATTTGTTGTGTACGAGAATTTTGAATGCTTCTCCAAAACTGTATTTGGTTTCTTCTGTTTTTGTTTCACTGTCTGCAAGTTCCTCATCAGAAAGTTCCTTTACAGAAAGAGCGGAAATTGTATTTACAATAAGACCGATAACCGCATAAATAATTGCGACTGTTCTCCAGCCATTTGCACCACCGCCCATTGCTTCAACAAATTGGAATGTAACAGCCTGAATCAGGAGGCTTGTTCCAAATGCGAAGATAAAGCGATAAGAACCCATCTGAACTCTTTCCTTGCTGTTTCTTGTAACAAGAGCGGTCAGAGCAGAATATGCGATGTTGTTTGCTGTATAAAATACACTGTTAAGAAGTGTGTAGCAGATAAAGAACCATGCGTACTGAGCAAAATTATCCATATTCATCGGGATTGCAAATACACCAATCAAGGTAATTGCACAGCCAATAAAACCATAAAGCATCCACGGTTTTGCCTTGCCCATTTTCGTATGTGTCTTATCAATCAACGTACCAAAAATGATGTCTGTTACTCCATCAAAAATCTTCGATACAGCAATGAGAACGCCAATAACACCTGCGTTTAATCCAATCGTGTCGGTAAGATAGATCATTACGAATGATGTCAGCAATGCATAGACAACGTTCCCTGCAACATCGCCGGAACCATAACCGACTTTGTTATACCATTTTAAGTATGTTTTTTCTTTGCTCATAATAGAGCTCCTTTCATTGTTTGTATGCCCACATGGACAGAATTTTCCCATAATGAATGATGCAAACTGCTTTTCATCTTGCAAAAACGAAATAATGCCACCGTCAGAATAGATGATTATTTTTTTGAGTATAAAGAATTTTTATTGAATTCGACATGGAATTACAATGAAAGACGTCTTTTTTAATTCTTTCTTCTCATTTCTTAACTCTATTATAGCACACAAAACGGCTTGAAAAATACACAAAGTTATAAAATATATGCACAAAGTTTAGGTTTTTTCTTGCAATCAGTGCTCAGGTGTGATATACTATAGTTATAGAAGCAAGGAGGTGCTTTTTATGTTTATGAATGTTGCCTATTTGAACAACTCTACATCTACTGTAGTAGATAATACGAAACCTTTGATTGTAACAAGCTGTGGAAATTATCATGTGAAAAATCGTTCTGAAGTAGTAACACATCGTCCGAAGGGAAGAAAAGATTATCAGCTTTTATATATTGCCTCCGGAAAAGGACATTTTTTCATTCACGGAGAAGAAAAAACGGTTTCAGCCGGAAATATTATTATATATTTGCCGGATCAACCACAGGAATATGTTTATTATCGTGCAGATCAAACCGATGTTTATTGGGTGCATTTTACCGGAAATGAAGTAGAAGAAATTTTAAAGTATTACAATATCAACCTGCAAAATAATATTCTCTATATCGGAACATCTCCCGATTATCAGTGGTTATTTGGTCAGATGATTCAGGAATTGCAGCTTTGCAGACCACGGTATGATGAATTGATTTCTTTGCAGCTGCGAAATATTTTTGTTTTGATAAGCCGTGCAATCATGAGTGCAAAGAAATTCAGCAGCACCAGTGAAAAAGAAGTTGCTTTTGCGATACACTATTTTCGTAAAAATTACAACACAGAAATC
>OOBV01001343.1_pt1 | contig 16469 bp, 13 predicted proteins | sample 1671731 | NCBI WGS metagenome assembly OOBV01 (sample SAMN06348186, study PRJEB24527) | human gut metagenome | biome: human gut; feature: ankylosing spondylitis patient; material: feces | host: Homo sapiens | place: China | collected 2015-10
TGCCATGAATTTCGTGCCGCCGATAGTTACGCGGGCGTTCTTTGCCTCCGGTTCGGAAACCTTGGAAGTTCCTGCGGCGAGGAGCTTACACCGCTCTGATTTCCGGAGAACCCGGTCAGCAGACATACCGCGCTGAGAACCATTGCAAGCTGTTCCTCACTGAAAATATTTTTCTTTTTATTGTGGACTTTTTCGGTAGGTTTGTCAATATAAAAGCGGCGCGTTTTACACAGGAAACGCGCCGCTGAGTTATTTTTTCAACTTTTACTGCACCGCATAGGTGGAGAACTTGTTCAGCACCCTGGTCTTTGCGATGATCTTGATAATAACTACACCGCACACAAGACCGAACGCGCCCTGAACGAGATTTCCGGGAACGCTTGCGGCAGCGCCTGCAAAGCTCTTTCCAAGCAGAAGCGCAGCGTAGAGGTAGTAACCGCCGACCATGATGATCTCACCGGCGAGAGCGCTCACGATGTACGCGGGAACGCTGATCTTGGGCATCTTCTTGAGCATTGCGCGGCAGATGAGCGCAGCAGCTACAGCGATGAGTCCTTTAATAACGAACGTGCCGGGAACGTAGTGAACATATCCCGTGAACAGGTCGGCCAGCGCAGAGCCGATGCCTCCGGCGGCGAAGCCGTAAACCGGGCCGAGCACCCATGCGGCGATAAGTATAAAGCAGTCGCCGAAATTAACGTAGCCGTTCAGCGGCGACGGGATCTGAATAAGCATTGTAGCTACGCAGATGAGCGCTGCAAACATTGCGGTCACGCATATCTTCAGCAGTTTGTCCTTTGATGTTGACTTTTCCTTGATATCCATAGTTGTTCTCCTTTTCAGGCTTTTCGCCTTTATCTGTTTTACATTATTATACTCCCTGGCTGGTGATAGTTCCAGTACCAGAATGTGCCGGATTGATGATACCAGTTTCCTTTCATCAGCGGGCATTCTGAAAATCTCCTGGGAGTTTCTGCCGCTTATTTCCAGACGCGTCCACACATACTGCCATGCCACCAATCTGATATTGTAATATTGCGTGATTTCAGCCGATTAGATCATGTCAGAATCAACTTTGAAGTATAGTACCAGAGATGTCGAAATATTAATGAAATATTGCAAACTTTTGTGTAAATAATATAAGAAAAAATCAGAACACCCCCTTGAAAACGTTTACAAATTATGATATAATATCAACAGAAGCAGGGGCGGAGAATCCCTGCGCACGATATCAACGCGCGATCCGCGCTGAAAAAACCGAAAGGAATTACGACCAATGGAACAGAAGATCTATTCAATCGAAATGGGCGCGGCAAAGTGCGCCGTTGACCTCGGCGACGGCAGCGAGCGCGGCGAGTACGTAGACCAGGACTACATACTCCACAAGATGGGCAGACCCCACCGTGCGATAAGCCTGATGTACTGCTACTATCCCCTGGACAAGACCTGGCCGGTACGTGCGCGCGACGCGTTCGCAGATCAGGAAGTAAGCTTCCAGTGGGACTACCCCTACGACGACTACTTCACCTATAAGGGCGGCATCGGCGGAACCACCGACGGCGAGCCGTTCACCTGCATGAAGGACGTTCGCCGCCACGGTCAGGACGTTATCCTCACCATGACCATCGACCCCAACCTCACCGACGACTACCTTATTAAAATCGCGCAGGAACTCCGCACCTACGGAAGAATGCAGCTCCGTATCAACCACGAGGCTACCGGCAACTGGTTCAGTTTCACCAAGCGCGCTACTTACCAGCAGATCGCGGATTTCTACGTACGCTTCCACAATATCATCAAGAAGGAAGCTCCCAACGTTTCCACTATCCTCTGCATCGGCGGCGTTGAGCACCCCGAAAAGGGCGGCGAGATCGAAATGGAGAAGGAATTCGCAGACGCAGTGCGCGCCACCGATATCTGGTCCGTTGATAAGTACATGAGTCTCCACTGGGGCTGGCCCTACGACGTTGCGGACGTCGGCGGCACGAGCTTCAGCAGAAGCAAGGTTTCCGATACATACAACCTCACAAAGCTCTCCCAGAAGCGCTACAAGGAACTTTGCGGCGGCGTTCAGAAGCCGATGGTAATGAGCGAGTTCAACGCTGACGGCGACGTTACCGGTCCCTACGACCAGGCTGCGATGATAAAGGAATTCTGCGACATGCTGAAAAACGACCCCGAGCAGGGCTGGTTCAGCGGATTCACATTCTACCAGTTCCGCGACAGAGGCAGACTCGGCCTTGAGATCGAGGATCCGAACAACAAGAACGTCGGCATTGAGCAGCCCGCGCTCCAGACCTACAAGGAGATCATTCACGACGATTACTTCTACCCCTCAATGAAGCAGGGCGAGGAGCAGCAGCTCCCCGTTACCCTCCGCTGGGGCGGCAGCGAGGACGCGACCGGTATCGCTATCCCGCTCCACTTCGATAAGAGCCCCGTATTCTGCGAGGCTACATTCGACGAGCCGCTGAACCTCATGATGGAAATTAACGGCAAGTGGTTCTACAAGAGCCCCGAGGCCAAGACGATCGACTTCATGCCCGCATTCTTTGAGAATCCCCTCGACGGCGCGGCTGACCTCACACTGAAGATTTTCGCCCCTCCCGCTTCCGGCGAGAACGATCCTTCCCAGGGTGCCGACTGGCAGACAAACTACTACACCACTATCACCAAGCTGCCGAACATTCGTATCAGATTCGCTCCCATCATTGAGGGCTGATCGGAATAACCCATAGATTCACAGCGATTCGGGATACCGGGTCGGAAATAAAGCAGGGACGGTACTCCGCCCCTGCTTTTGTGCGCCGCAGATTTTAAATTTTTAATCAACAGCTGAATCTGGCAGGTATTCTGACTGCATGATATTACCGCTGTTTTTCGGCGGTGTAATGCACACAATATGCATATTGACCCGGATAACTGACATATCAAAAAAACATAGTAAGCACACATAATTATCACGCTGATTTCACAATCATACTGTATAATCAGCAAAAGCTGTGGTCGACTGCACTCAACTACACCCGGTCACGCTTTTTCGGAGGATCTCAATGACAGACTACAGAACCGATTTTGAAGCGCTTGAGAAGCGCCTCGCAGAACGCCCGGCGGATCCGGGAAAACTCGTCACCGACGACCCTACGCCGAACACTCTCAGGCTGTGGGAATTTCTGAAGTCCTGCTACGGGAAGAAGTACATTTCCGGGCAGCAGTACCTCTGGGAGGACGAGAAGGAAGATCTGGTATACTACAACACGACCGGGAAGATCCCCGCGATACGCGGTTACGACTTCATGGGCATAAGCGGACTCGCCCGAGGCTACGACCAGCTCGGCAGAGCCATAGACTGGGCAAGGCGCACGGGAGGCATCCTCACCATGTGCTGGCACTGGAACGCTCCTGACGACATGAACGACATCGGCGGACTTAGCTCCTTCTACTACAAGACCACGAACTACGACCGCAAGACAGGATTCGACATCGTCCGCGCCATGCAGGAAGGAACTCCCGAGCACGACTTCATCATCTACGAGATAGACCTTGTTGGTTCCGCGCTGAAGATGTTCGAGCAGCAGGACATTCCGGTCATCTGGAGACCGCTCCACGAAGCCGCCGGAAACTGGTTCTGGTGGGGCAACCGCGCTCCCGCGGGTCAGCAGGATCCCGAGAGCGTCGCAGCCTACAAGAAGCTGTGGTACACGATATTCGACCGGCTGATGAACTATCACAAGCTCCGCAACCTCATCTGGGTGTGGAACGGTCAGGCTCCGTTCATGGCGGTCAGCCCGAACACCTTCGATATCGCCGGCGAGGATATCTACGACGAAATACCGAACCACGGTTCGCAGCTTGAAAGATTCAAGGCTGTCAGCAGCTACACTCACGGAAAGATGATAACGCTTTCCGAGTGCGGAAGCATTCCCGACCCGGACGAAATGCAGAAGGACGGCTCGAACTGGCTGTGGTGGCTCCCGTGGTGGGGAACCTTCGTGTACGACACCGACGGCGAATGGAAGCCGATTCTCGATGAAAACGACATGCCGCGTCCCAATCCGAAGTACATGGACGAGGAATTCCTGAAGCGGGTATTCAGTGACCCGCGGGTAATCACCCTTGAGGACCTCCCGTGGTACGACAAGGACAGCAAGCCGCTGCCGAACGCGCTCCATCATCGGCTTAATAAATGCTGAGACCGCCGGAAACGGCGTTTCAGGGGTTAACACCCTAATATTATAGAACCAATGGCAAAGCAACAGGAAAGGAAATTAAAATGAAGAAATTTTTAGCAACAGTAATCGCACTTTCTGCGATCACCGCAGCTTTTACAGGCTGCTCCGGCAACACCAACAGCTCAAGCAGCTCAAGCAGCTCCAACAGCTCCAGCGATTCAAGCAGCTCTAGCGATTCAAGCAGCTCTAGCGATTCAAGCAGCTCCGCAGGAACTTCCCAGGCTGAGAGCGGCTCCGAGAGCCAGACCACAGAGCGCACTGCCGAGGATCTCGCACAGGCTGTATTCAAGGCGATCGACTGGGTAAGCTCCGAGCAGATCACCGACGCTGAGATCGCAAAGACGATGGTAAACCTTGACCTCGACCTTCTCGACGACTACTCCATCTACCTTCCGACGATGAGCGTACACCTTGATGAAATCGTGATCGTAAAGCCGAAGGCAGGCAAAGAAGCCGAAGTTCAGGCAGAGCTTGACGAGCACTTCGCGTATATCAAGGACGGCGCTGCATTCTATCCCGACCAGGAGATTGCAGCAGCGGGCGCAGTCGAGGGTAAGACCGACGACGGATTCTACTATATCATTGTAAACCAGATCGGTTCCCAGATTGAAGAGATTATCAAGGACTACAAGCCCGGCGATGAAGTTCCCAAGCTTGAAGTTCCGGAGGTCGACAATGAAGTGACTGTTCCCACCGACGAGCTCGGCAGCGTAGTTTTTCCGTCAATGACCACTGAGAGTGTTATGCCCGGCGACGGCGTTGAACTCGGCTGATAATCAGATATAAGGAAATCTCCCTCGTTTTTCGGGGGAGGTTTTTTAGATAAATTGTTGTTTAGAGGCGAAACGCTGCTTGTTGGGAAAACTATAATTTAGATGTGTAAAATGCTTCCGAAACAGTCCACCGGACTGTTTCGGAGGAAAGGCTTAATAAAGACGACGTGTTGCTTGTGGGGGAAAACTCTTGTTTTCCCCCACACCCCTTTAGCGCTTTTGAACGTTTTGACTGCGCGCCGGCGCGCAGAGTACCGCACTTCGTGCGGAGTGTTTCGCCTGACGGCGACGAGGGCGCTGCCCTCGACTCGCAAGGGGGACGCGTCCCCCTTGACTCCCGATTAGGGATTGCGGTAAGCGGAACACGCACCGCTAAATTATAGTTATCTCAACCAAAACCTCACCTCCATCACCCGCCAGTCTGCCGAATCAAAACATAATTTGGAATTCCTATAAATTATCACTTGCAACCGCGCGGAATATATGCTATAATACAATACAAAGGCGCAAAGCCATAGAAAAAGAACAAGCAGAACAAAAGCGAGGAAATATACATATGATAAAGCTCATCGCAAGCGACATGGACGGCACCCTGCTCAACGACAGGAAAGAACTCCCCGGGGATTTCTTCGAGGTATTCGACGAGCTGGAGCGCCGCGGAATTAAATTCACAGTGGCAAGCGGACGCTCCTTCGACGCGGTTGCACACCTGTTCCCCGAGGAATACCGCACCCGCCTGGACTTCATCTGCGACAACGGCGCAAACGTTATCCACGAGGGAAAGCAGGTAAGCGTGACCCCGCTCGACCGCCCGACCTTCGAGCAGCTCATCAGGGCATGCGAGGACATCGGCGGGCTGCGCATACTGGTTTGCGCCGGCAGGGGGACTTATCACCTCACCGCTGACGCGGAATTCAGCGCGGAGATCGCAAAATACTACAAGAACCACATACCATGCGACGACCTGCTTTCCGTCGACGACGTGATATACAAGCTCGCCGTCTGCGACATGAAGGGAACCCAGCAGCACGCCAAGCCCGCCATTGACGCAATATTCGGCGACCGGCTCAACGTGCAGGTTTCCGGTCCCATCTGGATGGACGTCATGGGTGCCGGGGTCAGCAAGGGAAGCGCTCTCAGGGCGCTCGGCAAGCACCTCGGGATCTCCGCTGATGACACTATGGCATTCGGAGATTTCTACAACGACGCGGACATGCTCCAGTATGCCGGCTGGAGCTTCGCAATGGAGAACGGCAACCCGGACATCAAACGCATGACCCGCTTCCTTGCACGCAGCAACAACGAAAACGGAGTACTACGTGCGATACGGAAGTACGCTTTACAGGAGGATTCGATCAAGTAATGAATATCCAGATATTTGGAAAATCAAAGTGCTTCGACACAAAAAAGGCGGAACGCTACTTTAAGGAACGAGGAATAAAATTCCAGTCTGTAGATATACTTTCTAAGGGACTGAGCAAGGGCGAACTCGACAGCGTTGTAAAAGCTCTGGGCGGGAAAATAGACTCAGTTATAGACGAAAATTCGAAGGACTACGCCGAGATAAAGTACCTGCTTGATTCGGCGAAGCCCGAAAAGCTCGAGGAGAACCCCAAGCTTTACAAGACCCCGATAGTCCGCAACGGCAGGCAGGCGACGGTCGGTTATTGCCCCGATGTGTGGAAGAACTGGGAGTAATTTATGCAAATAATTCTGATAGTAATTCTGATAATCTGTTCGGCGTACTTCTCCGCAACGGAGACCGCCCTGAGCAGCGCAAACAAGATACGCCTCAAACACATGGCAGATACCGGAAACCGCGCCGCAGAGCGCACCCTGAACATTCTGGAAAAGTACGACAAGGCGCTGACCACCATACTCATCGGCAACAACATAGTGAATATCGCGTGCTCGTCAATCGCGACGATACTTGCGATATCACTGGTAGGCGAGAAATACGGTTCGCTGGTGTCCACTATCGTGACTACAGTCATCGTGCTTATCTTCGGCGAGGTAATGCCCAAGAGCATCGCGAAGGATTACCCCGAGACAATCGCAATGCTTGCTTCCGGCGTTATTTCGTTCCTGATGGTTATTTTTACTCCGTTCTCGGCGCTGTTCATTCTGCTGAAAAAGGGAGTTTCCAAGCTTATGCACAGCTCCGATAAGGTCAGCATGACCGAGGAGGAGCTAAAGGTCATGATCGACGAGATCGAGGACGAAGGAGTGCTTGAGCAGCAGGAAAGCAACCTGGTACGCAGCGCGCTGGAATTCGACGAGATAACCGTCGACGAGATAATCACGCCGCGCGTCCGCATAACCGCCGTGGAAATAGGCGACGACGCCGCTTCGGTGCGGCAGAAGTTCCTTCAGGAGGAATACTCCCGCATGCCGGTGTACGAGCGCACGCTTGACAACATCGTAGGCATAATCACAGAAAAGGAATTTTTCAAGCAGTACGAAAAAAGCGCCGATTTCACGATACGTAGCATTATGCAGGAAACGCTGTATCTCCCGCAGATGCAGAAGCTATCCGAGGTGTTCCGCACCATGCAGAAGCAGAAGTGCCACATGAGCGTGGTGCTCGACCAGCACGGAGGCACCCTCGGCATCGTCACGATGGAGGATATCCTTGAGGAGCTCGTAGGCGAGATATGGGACGAGAGCGACGAGGTGAAATCTCCTGTTACCATGGTCGGCAGCAATGTTTTCGAGGTCTACGGCGATGTTTCGCTGAATTCGCTCAGGCGCTTCCTGACCGCCCGGGACATTCCGGCGGAGATAGAAAGCGAGGCTCACACTGTGGCAGGCTGGGTGCTGGGGCTGTTCGGAAGCATTCCTAAAAACGGCGACATCACCCAGACCGACGACTTCATAGTAACAGTACTCGACGCGGCTGCGCTTCGCGTGAATAAGGTACGCATCGAGATAAAAGACAGGAAAGACGAGGATTGACGCATGCTAGAATTCAGATATGACACACAGCTCCTTATTGAAGGCGAGGGCCTTGACGAGGACGCGATAAACGAGTATATCCGCGCAAACTTCAAGGGAGATTCCCTGCTTGCGGTGGGCGACGACGAGCTTATCAAGCTCCACTACCACACGAATGAGCCGTGGAAGGTGCTTGAATACTGCGCCACCCTCGGTGAGATATACGACATCGTAGTCGAGGACATGGACAGGCAGTCCAGAGGGCTTAAAGGCTGATGAAAACAGTAATTATCGACAACAGCCTCTGCACGCTGCCAATCGCCGAGGGAACCTCCCCCGAGCTGATATGCCGGTATATCCACGCGCTCGCAGAAACCGGCGTGAAGTACGTTGAGCTGGATTTCCGCACGGTGATGAAAATGCAGGAGCTTCCCGACTGCGTAGAGTACATATTCCGGCTGGGAGATCCGATGTTCGCGCAGCTTACGCAGGCGTTCGATTTCAGGTATGTCGTGGTCACAATGCACGACATCAAGGACGAGATAGATGTCGGGAACACTCCGGTGATACTGGAGATACCCAGATTTGAAGGATTTAACCGCAAGCTCCAGGCGCTGGCGCAGAAATTCGTCTCCGGACCTATTTCGATGATAAGGGTGCGAAGTAGCTTCGACTTTATGAATATTGAGCAGGCAAAAGAGCTTGTATGGCGCTCAAAAAGCGCGTTTACTGTTCCGATAGACGTCTGCCCCATGGACGCAAAGAGGACGGCGCTGGACACTGCGCTGAAGGTCTCCAACGCGGGCGTTGACAGTATGACGCTGTGCATGGGCAAGTCAAAGAGCTACGCTTCGCTGGAGGACTTCCTGTTCACCATGACGATGGTGTTCAACAGCATGCCCAAGGAGTACAGCATTCCGGCGCTGTGCAAGGCGGAGGCGTACCACCGCATAATTTTCGGTCTGAAATCCGCAGACCGTATCACCGAGATAATGGAGCATGTGGATTACGACATCTCGCACCTCACAAATACGGACACCGGCGACCGGGTAAAAATGCACGTCAGCCTGAAGGATCGCATGATGCTGCGCAGAAGCTACGTTTCGGCGCTCCAGCGCTTCGCCGAGGAAGAGGATATCCCGGAGGACATCGCGCAGGAGATATTCGACGCGATAGACCATTTTGACATGTCGCTGTACGATCAGATTTTCGTCCAGGACGAGAAAAACAAGATACTTAATTAAAATGATTTCAGTCCTTTTTGGATTATCCGGAAAGCTGGAGCATGGTCTTAACACAATAAAAATGGGCAGGCGCCGAGCCTGCCCATAATTCCGAATTATGAATTCCGCATTCCGAATTAAAATCAGTATCCCCAGTCCGCCTGGGTAAGGAAATTGCTGTAGTGCGTCACCGTGGAGGCGGTAGCCGCATGGAACGCGTTATTTGCAAACAGCACGTCGGTTATTCCGTTCTCCTTGAGGTAATCCACCGCATTATGCGTGAAGTACCGCATGTCTATAACCACGATCTCGTCAAACGAGCCCATGAGGTACGGCGGGAGCGCATTTCCGTAGCTGTCCTTGAATATGGCGAGCTTCCTGCCGGTGCCGGCGTTGGTGCTGACCTTCACGATCTTCGCGTCGCCGCCCATGAACGTACAATACGCCATGCCGTTGCCGTCGCTGTACTTGATGAAGAAATCCGCATTGTACGGAGCGTTCGCGCCGACTATCTTTCCGTCCTGGAGAATGTAATCGTAGTAGGTCGTGGAGTATTCCACCGTTTTCGGAACGTAGTAGACGAAATCCTCCGGATTATTTTTCAGTACCACATCCTCGGTATAGCCGTACATCGTGCCGACGTAATCGTGCACCACGCGCTGCTCGTATTCCGAAATATCCTTGAACGGAACCCCCGCAGCCTCGGCGAACGCCTGCGCCGCGTAGTAGGCTCCGAGCGGCGCCCAGTGATGGTCGGTGCGCAGATAGATGTCCTCGCGGACGTGCTTTTTCAGTGCGGAATACGCGTCTACTCCGGTGGTATTTTTCAGCATGCTGTAAACGTAATCGATGTTATCCTTCTGGCTGCCGCAGTACGCCTTGACCGACTCCGGGCTGTAGAACTCGCATGAGGTCGGAATTATCATCGTGTAGACGTTCACGTCGCTGCCGAGGGCTTCCTTGAACTTGTTCACCACCCCGGCGTACTGCTCCCCTACGGAGTAGCTGCCGCCGTAAAGCATGAGCGCCCGGGTGCCGACTACCGCGATGCCGTTGTTAGTGATGGTGACTGCGTCGTCCTCGTTGATGACCGGCTCTTCGGTGACTTCCACAGTTTCAGCCGGGGAAGCAGTCTGCGGCTTTGAGGTCTCCGTATCCTGCGGAGCGCTGCTCTCCCCCGATGATACTCCGGAAGCCGGCTGATCGTCGGGCGCTGAGGGCTGCTCCGGTACCGTTGTTGACGGCTTGCTGGTTTCGGACTGCACCGTGCCCACATTGTGGAGCCGTATGCCGTCCTGACGGAACCCGCGTAGCTCACGGAGCTGGGTCGACAGGTTCGTCACCTCGTCGCGGGCGGGAACCGTATCGCTGAACCACTCGGATATTCCCTCGGTAAATTCCCCGCTGAACCAGCTTTCCGCGGAAAGCTCCGGGAATTTTTTCAGCTCGCGCTTCTCTGTTATGCTCTCGGTGCTGCGCGGGAACACCAGCATTGCGATACCGATGATCTCAAAGGCGGTCAGTATCGTCATGAGGTAAACTATATCGGAAACCCTGCGGCGCTTCGGCGTGCGGGGTTCTTTGTATTTCTTTTCGGGTCTTGGTCTCATTTTTCCTCCTTACTCAGAATCTGAGGTACAGGAACGGATTAGTGGTGTTTCCGATGAGCAGAAGCGTGCAGGATACCAGCAGAGCCGCAGCGCACAGCGTTTTGGCTCCGGTCAGCAGGACTTCCGCTCCGGCGCTTCCGTCGTACGCCGCCTTTTCGTAGATACTGCGTATACCCTTTCCGATGGGCAGGCAGCAGACGATCCCCGCGATGATGAGCCACAGGTTTCCGGTAAGCTCATTCTGAGCCACAAGGTTCCAGCCGGATGCCCCGCCGCCGAACAGAATACCGATGAACCCGCCCATTCGGGAGATATCCGTGAAGTAGAATATCACCCAGCCGAACACGATAATGAACAGGCTGTATATATGCAGGATAAATCCCGGTATCCTGTCCTGAATTTTCACGATGGTGTATTTTTCGAGCATTATTATCGCGCCGAAGTACAGACCCCACAGCACGAAATTCCAGCTCGCGCCGTGCCAGAGTCCGGTAAGGAACCACACGACCAGTATATTCAGCGGCTGGTGACGGCGGTTTCCGCCCATCGGAATGTAGACGTAATCCCGGAAGAAACTGCCCAGCGAGATGTGCCATCTCCGCCAGAATTCCGTAATGGTGCGGGTCACGTATGGGTAATTGAAGTTCTCGTCAAAGTGGAATCCCATGCAGCGCCCCATGCCGATAGCCATGTCGGAATAGCCGGAAAAATCGAAGTAGATCTGCATGGTGTACGCCAGAATGCCTATCCAGGCTCCGCCGGTGGAAAGCGAAGCGAAGTCTCCGTCGAGGAACGCAGCCGAAAGCTCCCCGAGCTGATTTGCGAGAATTACCTTTTTTCCAAGTCCGACAAGAAACCTGAATGAGCCTTCGGCGAGGTCGTGCATTGAGATGCTGCGGCGGTTTATTTCCGCGGAAATAGTGGAGTACCTGACGATAGGCCCGGCTATAAGCTGCGGGAACATTGAGATATAAAGCAGCAGCGAGAAGAAGTCTTTCTGCGCCCGGACCTGACCTCGGTAAACATCTATGATGTATGAGATCGACTGGAATGTAAAAAAGCTGATACCGATAGGAAGCGCAATACCGGGCTTTGGCACCGGGACGCCTACGGCATTGAGCGTTTCCGCCAGGAAGTCAGCATATTTGAACACCGCGATGATACTTATATTAAGGATAAGTCCGACGATCAGCGCGGCTTTTGATTTGTGCCTTCCGCCGTCGATGAACACGCCGACCACGTAGTTCATGAACACGCTGACGATCATCAGCGCGACGTATATCGGCTCTCCCCAGGCGTAGAAAATCAGCGAGAAAATGATGAGCACCGCATTAGAATACGGGCATTCGCAGCGTATCCGGGGCTGACCGTACTCCCGAAGCCTCCTCATTCTGGAGTGATCGCCGCACCGCCCCAGCGCGTAGCATATCGCCGCCGCTGGCAGGAATACATATATGAAAAACAAGTCTGAAAAGACCATGAAGCCCTCCGTTTATCTGTCTGTAAGGCACGGGCTGAATCCCCGCGCATTCCCCATTTATATCCATTATAATTATAACACTGCTAAAATAGTATGTCAATAGGCGGCGAAAAATAAAACACGAAATCGTTCAGGTTTACAAACCGGGGAAAATGTGATATAATTATTTTGATATTTAAAATTTACGGAGGACAACATGGATCCAAGAAAACATTTCAGCGCACTCAACATAATACACAAGATAATCAGGGAGCGCGTCCAGCCCGGCGACTTATGCATAGACGCCACCGCAGGCAGGGGCAACGACGCTCTTTTCCTTGCCGAGCTTGTCGGAGAGACCGGGCATGTCACCGCGTTTGACATACAGCAGGACGCGGTAGACAGCACGAAAAAGCTCCTTGAGGAGCACGGCATGGCCTCCCGCACGGACGTGCTCCTAAAGAGCCACAGCGAGATGGACGAGGTATGCGAGGAAGGCACTGTATCCTGCATTACGTTCAATTTCGGGTGGCTTCCCAAGGGCGACCACAACATATTTACGAACAAATCCACCAGCATTCCGGCGATCGAAAAGGGGCTGAAGCTCCTGAAAAGCGGCGGCATGATGACTCTCATAATCTACTACGGCAGGGAGACAGGATTTGAAGAGCGCGACGCGCTGCTTGAGTACCTCCCTACCATCGACAGCAGCCGTTTCACCGTTATTGAGATGCCCTTCGTGAACCGTCCCAACTGCCCGCCGATTCCTATAATCATACTAAAGGATATGTAATACGCCAAATATTGACATATCACCTGATATGTGCTATAATAAAACGCAGGCGTTTTATTATAAATCAAAATGCCTCGCGCATACGTTCACCTTCGGCGAACTCCGCGCATATCGGCAAATTATGCCACAGCCTGGCGGCTATGGCATAATGAAAACGCAGGCGTTTTATTATAAATTTAAATGCCTCGCGCATACGTCCGCCTTCGGCGAACTCTATTCATATTGTCAAATTATAACATATCATTATGGATATGCTATAATAAATACAACAAATGATCTGGCCTGGTACATTGGAAAAGGAGATATTATGTTTTGTATGAACTGCGGTGCTCAGCTTTCTGACACCGCCAAATTCTGCGGAAGCTGCGGCACAAAGGTCGAGCTTCCCGACTTAGGCGTCCCGGCCGCCGCAGCTGCGTCAGTTCCGGCGAACAACTCAGCGCCTGCTGAGACCGCTCAGTCTGCACAGTCAGCACAGCCCTCTCAGGCGGCACAGACTATTAATCTCTCGAAGCAGACTTCACCGGCGCAGACCTCAGGAATTCCGGCAATGAGTGCCGTTTCCGCGCAGACTGCTCCGACTGTGCCTACTGCCCCGACATCTCCTGCGGTTTCCTCGTTTATCCCGAACGAGGTCAGCTCGAGCTCCGGCAGCTTTGGAAGCAACTTTGCCCAGCGTTCCGACCGTCAATCCGCAGTATCCGCGCAGAATTCTCAGGCTCAGCCTCCCCAACTTGCCACCCCTGACCAGCTCGGTCAGCCGGTGACGTACGCGCAGCCCATGCAGCAGTTCAACGCGGCTCAGAGCGCGCAGAATATTCAGCCGATGAGATATTCCGCAGAGGTTCCTCCGGCGGCTCCTGCAGTTCAGCCCGTCAGAAAAAAGAACCGGCTGATACCAGGTCTGTGTATCGCTGCGGGTGCTGTCGTTGTGCTCGGCGGTGCGGGAGCGGCGTTCTGCCACTTCAACAAGCCGCTGGTTTCAAAGCTCATCATGGGCGACGCGGGCTACGCGCACTCCGTGACGATGAATGCCCTTTCCGGAATCAGCGAGAACAGCGAAGTTATCAGCAACGCGGTTCAGCAGTCGGTCAGCGCGGGACTCTTGGCGGCTCAGTCCGGCGCAGAGCTGAGCGGAAGCGACATCACAGACGGCACGCTCGACGACAGCTTCGGTGTTTTCGACGAGGATATGACCGGAAAGGCTCTGGAAATGGCGGCATGGCAGATAAACCACGCCACTGGCACCCGAGGAGTGACATCGGAGTTTGGCATCAAGGCTGAGTTCGAGCAGGCATTTATAGACGCTCTGATGGCGCAGGAGAGCTACTCCGAACAGGAATACGACCAGATCGTAAATATCCTGAACAACATCGACCTCACCCTGTCGTTCTCTGAAAAGGACAGCGGCGGCGCGCTGGAATACGCAGTCGACGTCCGGACGCCGAACGGCTCTCTCGGAAACGCGCAGCTCCGCTACGAGGAGGACGGCACGGCTTCGCTCATATTCCCGGGAATGTCCTCCACTGGATTTTCCACGAAGCTGGCTCCTCACAGCATGAATGAAAACTCGGCCGCGGCTTCCTTTGATTTCGGAAAGTTCTACGGTAACGTAAGCAGCGGTCTGAAGGAAGCATTCAAGGACTTCGAGATAAAATGCGAGAACGGCACCACCGAACTCTGCACGCTGACCTTCTCCGGAATGACCGTGCAGATCGACCTTGACAAGGCAGACCTGTGCAGCATTGCCATGGTAGTGATAGATGCGGCGCGGGGCGACGACAGCCTTATCGCATATCTGAGTTCCCTTGACGATTCTATGACGGAGCAGGAGATCGCCGACGCATTCAACGACCTTGCGAAGCAGGTCGGGGAGTTCCGCACAGACAGCAGCCAGGCGTCCGCGCAGATTAAGTATTACATCAACAGCGACAACACGCTTGCAGGCGCGGATTTCACTGTTTACGGCTCCGGAGATAACATCGCTCAGTTCCGCTTCCTGACAGCCGGAAACGAGACTCAGATGAACGCTTCCGAGAACGGCGACATGCTGTTCCAGGCTCGTGTGCTCAGCGAAAGCGCGACCTCCGGCAGTGTGACCGCCACCGTCACCAACACTACATACGACGGTCAGAAGGAGGACATCAGCTTCCAGGTTGACTACCGCGACCTCGGCACTGCAAACGTGTTCGGGCTTCCTGTGACCACCGGAACGTTCACGATGAACATTTCCGCTGAGGACACACGGAAGTTCCTTGAGGATGAGATGGATATGCCGTCTGAGATGGCTGGCAGCGCGGGAAGCTCCGAGCTTTCACTGACCATCGCGCCTAAAGGAAAGGGCGTTGGCTGCACCGTCGAAATGAACGCCCAGAACATCGGCGGGCTGACTTACTACATCAGCGTTGACGAGGCTTCCGGGGAGATCGCTCCCAAGCCCGGCAGCGAGTACAAGCTGCTGGATATCGAAAACGCTTCCAGCGATGAGATCAGTGCGCTGGGCGAGGATATCACAAAGTATTACTCCGAGCTTTCCCTGAAGGATCCGCTTGTCAATGCGGTTTATTCTCTGGTCGACGCTTCCGGGAGCTCAAATGGCGATTACGATGATTCATTCAGCTGGGATGACGATGATTCATTAGGCTGGGATGACGATGATTCATTCGACTGGGATGACGAACAGGACTACAACGGCGGCAGCTCTGACTGGAACTTTGAGCAGGAAACTCCCGGCGAGGTAACGGAAGCCGACATAATCTCCGCAAACACCACCGCACAGCGCCTGAGACAGAACTGCATGTCGTTCCTAACGTTGATGGATGCCATGCAGGCGGCTCCGGACTGCGGCTCTGCCGAAGTGATACTTTTTGTTTCCGACGGCGAGTGGGAGTCTTACGTGTCCTCTTACAGCGACAGTGATTTCTCAAGATTCCAGGACGAATCCGGATGGACCGACGGCAAGGAGCACTGGGGCATGGAATGGTACGACGATGACGACCAGTTAATGTTCGCCCCCGATGAGAACAACCTGACCGCCTACGCGGCAAAGGTAATGCCTGACGTAAAGGAAGGTATTTTCATCTTGTACATTCAGGACGGCAACGTCCTGGGTTCAGTATTCGTGAATGATTACAGCGCATTCAGCGTGCCCATGTCAAGGCATTTCCAGAGCGGAAGCTGGAATTTCGACGGCTCTGACAGAGCAGGAGTGGCAAACGGCTACGTTGTCGGAACTTCGCCGACGCTCGCGCTTGACTCTGACGCGGACTGATTATTTTAAAAGAGATAACTCCCCGGGGCTGTTCAGTTCCGGGGAGTTTTATCGGAGCGTTAAAGGAATGCAGACAGCATTCGCAGGTGTTGAACCACGAACGCAGAGCCGTGCGGCCATGAGTCTGAATACCGAACCGTGTAAATGCCAATAATACCCACAGAAAGTGAGGTA
>OOBV01001345.1_pt1 | contig 16448 bp, 10 predicted proteins | sample 1671731 | NCBI WGS metagenome assembly OOBV01 (sample SAMN06348186, study PRJEB24527) | human gut metagenome | biome: human gut; feature: ankylosing spondylitis patient; material: feces | host: Homo sapiens | place: China | collected 2015-10
AGTATGCCCGCCCGGAGCAGCCCTTTGTGCTGGAGCTGGGCTGCGGCAAGGGCGGCTTCCTCTCCCAGCTGGCCTGCGCCCACCCGGAAAACAACTATCTGGGCATCGACATCACCGATAAGGTGCTGATCCTTGCCAAGCGGAAGATCGAGGCCGCTTACACCGAGGCAGGCCGCCCCATCGACAACGTGAAGATCATGAGCACCGACATCGAGCGCATCAAGGGCGTGCTCACCGCGGAGGATACCGTCAGCCGCATCTACATCAACTTCTGCAACCCGTGGAGCAAAAACGCTTCCTCCAACAAGCACCGGCTCACCTATCCCCGCCAGCTCATCCAGTACCGCGAATTTCTGAAGGACGGCGGCGAGATCTACTTCAAGACCGATGACGACGACCTGTTCCGCGACAGCCTGGAGTATTTCCCCGCTTCCGGCTACGAGATCACCTGGAAGACCTTTGACCTGCACGAGAACGAGCCGGAGTGGAACATCCGCACCGAGCACGAGGGGATGTTCACCGAAATGGGCATCAGGATCAAGGCCCTGATCGCCAAAAAGCTGCCCGGCGATGAGACCGTGACCTGGATCGAGCCCAAGGTCCTGAAAAAAATGAAGGCTGCGGAGGAAGCTGCCGCCGCCGCAAAGGAGGAGTAAGATGTCCTTTTTTGTCAACACCATGGTCTGCGGCTTTTCGCTGTATCAGATCCTGGCGTTTTTCCTGATCTACTCCTGCCTGGGCTGGTGCCTGGAGGTCATCTATGCCGCCGTTTCCACCGGCCAGCTGGTGAACCGCGGCTTTCTGAACGGCCCGGTCTGCCCCATCTACGGCTTTGGCATGATCATCGTGCTGTTCACCCTTTCGCCGCTGGTAGACAACCTGTTGCTGCTCTATATCGGCGGCGTGATCCTGCCCAGCGTGTTGGAGCTGGCGGGCGGCTGGGCGCTCTACAAGCTCTACCACACCCGGTGGTGGGATTACAGCGACTTCCCCTTCAACATCGGCGGATATATCTGCCTGGAGTTCTCCCTTTTGTGGGGCGTGGGCACCGTTGTGGTGATGAAGGCCGTTCACCCCGTGATCGCCGGCCTTGTGGAGATGGTCCCCCAGATGGTGGGCTTCGTCCTCATGTGCATCCTGTACGCCTGCTACGCCGCCGATGTGGTGGTGACTGCCTTTGCGGCCTCTGACCTGGCCCGTGAGCTGGATGCCCTGGAAAAGGTGGCCGACAGTATGCACGCCGTGTCCGATGCCATGACCGAGCTGCTGGGCACCACCGCCATGGATGTGGACCAGAAGATGGACGAGAGCCGCCTGCAGCTCAAGCTGGCAGCTGCCGAGGCCCGGGACAATGCCGCCAAACTGAGCCCCCGGGATGCCGCTGCCGCCCTGCGCGCCAAGGCCGACGAGGCCATGGAGGCTGCCCGCAAGTCCTCGCAGGAGGCCCGGCTCAATGCCTCTGAAGCCGCCACTGCCGTCAAGCTGGCTGCCAAGGGCACCGCAGAGCGCACGGCAGAGCTGCTCCGTTTGGAACAGCTGGCCGAGGAACTGCAGGCCCGCAGCGAGGAGATGCGCGCCCGCACCCGGAGCTCCAAGTACTTTGGCAAGGGCCGTATGCTCCGCGCTTACCCCAAGCTGCGCCACGGCGAAAAGCACCGCTCTCTGGATGAGCTGCGGGAGCGCCTGAAGTACGAGCGCAGGCACTGACCCTGACCCGCTGCAGCAACCCCAAATGCCCCTGACCGGCTTCTTTTGGTCAGGGGCATTTTTCTTGCACTGCACCCTCCATAAAATCAGGCAGATCCTGTGCTGCTGCACGATTTTGTTTTCATTCTGTTTTCCACCTTATACGCTCCTTTTTTGTACACTTTTCCAAATTTATTTTCGTCATATTGACAAAAAAAAAAAAAGAGTATTTTATCCTGTGCAATATGCTATTCCCGCTAAAAACTGAAGAATCGACAAGCCAGTCGAAAGGCTGCGACGCAAAGCTACAAGGGCCTGTAATATGGCAGCCAGCCGCACGTTATTCTCTCCGGGTAAGGTAACACGAAACCTTGCACCTCCTTGTGAAGATGCGTCGGCTTCCCTTCAGGAGAGCGAGCGCGCAGCGGGTCTACAAGGGTTCAGAGCGTTGTACCAGCCGTTTGGCCGGTGCGGCGCTCTTTTGTTTTGGCTGAAATAGAGAGAGTTTTTGGGAATATCATGGAAAAGGAGTAAAAAATTATGAGACCCAAGCGTTTGATCAGCTTATTGGTTGCGGTCTGCATGATGATCACCATGCTGCCCCTGTCGGCAGTCACGGCATTTGCAGCAGACACGTCAACTGACCCAGAAGACAGCTATAAGGGTTACAAGTATGCCTATACGGTAAATAACGGTAATGCAACCATCACAAAATTTCTTGGCCCTGATGATTCAGTAAACCCTGTTGATTCAGCAAGCACTGTCTCCTACGACATCGAAATACCCTCAGAGTTGAACCACCACCCTGTAACCGCTATCGGCGAGGATGCCTTTAGAGGTTGCTCTGCTCTGAAGAAGGTCACCATTCCACAAAGCGTCACTTCCATCGGCGATTCTGCCTTTGCAGGTTGCCACAACTTGGACTCTGTTACCATCAAGGACGCTGCCACATCAATAGGAAGCCGGGCCTTTACGGAATGCCCTCTTACAACAACGCTTTCATTAGGTAAAAATATTACGACGATCGGCGATCATGCCTTTTATTATTGCCTTAATCTGAAGAGTGTCACCATTCCACAAAGCGTCACTTCCATCGGCGATTATGCCTTTGGTGAATGCGTTTCTCTTAAAACGCTTTCGTTCGGTGAGAATTCGTTCGGTGAGAATATTGAGACGAATATTAAGACGATCGGCAATTATGCCTTTAATCATTGCAATGATCTGGAGAGTGTCACCATTCCACAAAGCGTCACTTCCATCGGCAGAGAAGCTTTTAGATTTTGCAACAACATGAAATCTCTTGCCATCAATGGCGCCATCGAATCGATGGGGACAGGCGCCTTTGCTGGGTGCATTTCTCTTGAAAAGATTTCGTTAGGTGAGAATATTAAGACGATCGGCTATTCTGCCTTTGCTTCTTGCACTTCCATTAATCTGACGAACGTCACCATCCCGGAAAATGTAACAACCATTAGACCTGGTACCTTTGACTATTGCACCCATCTGGAATACATTATGCTCCCTGCTGGATTGACTTCTTTCCAAGACCGTCTGGAAGATTGTCCGGCTGGGAACCCCAATGGTGCCATCTACTACAAAAACTACAAGGCCGCCGCAGATGCTCTGCTTGCAGACAATGATGCCAATTCTAACATTGATGCCAATGATAAACTGAGAAAACGCAATTTTCTTTACCTCTGCAAGGTGACCTTTGATGCCAATGGCGGCACCCTGACCGACAAGGGCGGCAACCCGACCGACCACGCTGTGGTGTCGGCTTATAAGACCAAAAAAATCAATGCAGACGATCTGAAAGCCATCCCTAATCCCACCCGTGCGGGTTACAACTTCACCGGCTGGTACACCAAAGATGGCACGTTCCTTAATGTGAACGAAATAACTACGAAGGACATGACGGAGGACATCACTTTCTATGCCCATTGGGCTCCGGTCTACCACCCGCTGACCGTAACCGGCGGCACTGCTACCGTGGAAAAAGACGGCCAGCCTCTGAACATTGTCCCTGTCGTGACCGGCGACAAAAAGACCTACTCTGTACCGGAAGGCGCAGAAGTGACCGTGACGCTGGACAAGACCGCAGTGCCCAATGGCAAAGTGTTTGACGGTTGGTCTACCTCCCTGCCCACAGGTCAGGACTGCAAGGCAGAAAGCATCACTTTCCCCATGAGCAGTGGTGTGAATGTGTCTGCAAAGTACCGTGATGCCGCCACTGACCACACCCCCGGTACCGCAGTCTGCCACCCGCTGACCGTGACCGGCGGCATTGTTACCGTGAAAAACGGTGACAAGGATGTGACCGATACCTTGACTGTTACTACTGACGAGACCACCGGCAAAAAGACCTACTCTGTACCGGACGGCGCAGAAGTGACCGTGACGCTGGACAAGACCCTGATCCCTGAGGGCATGGTGTTTGACATCTGGTCTACCGGCAAGTTCTCCCTGCCGCAGGGTCAGGACTACAAGGCTGAGAGCATCACCTTTACCATGAACACCATGAGCAGTGATGCGGATATTGCCGCACAGTACCGCGATGCCACCATTGAAGATGATGGGCCCAATGTGCTGGGCACTGCCGCGATCATTGGTACTGCTGCTGTGGGCGGTGCAGTGCTGGGCTATCAGGCCTATTCTCTGGGCACTGAATTTGCAGGCAAGCTGATGGCTCTGCCCTACTTCCCCAGCAACCGCAGCGCCCTTGCCATGATGCTGTGGGAGGATGCAGGCAAGCCCATGCCCGAATCCGAACTGCTCTACCCCGATGTAGAGCAGGAAGAGCAGGATATGGACCTGCAGCACGCCGCCCGCTGGGCCATGGAAAACGAGCTTATCCCTGACCTGAACGATGAGGGCACGGCTCCGGAAGAGATGAAGTTCTTCCCGGCCAATCCCGTAAGCAAGCTCGATGTGCTGAATGCATGGCAGAAGGCACAGGAGCTCAAGAACAACTAACGCCATCCCCGAATATTCCCAAATATACGTAGAAGCGCCTCATCCTTCACCGGATGGGGCGCTTCTGCGTTGTAATGAGTCGAATTTTCTGTTATACTGTACCTGTCGGCCTTCCGACCCATTTGATGTGGGAAGGAGGTGGTAACCATGGAAATGGTAGTCTCATTTATACTGTCCGTCGCAGCGGGTGTGGTCAGCTACTACATCTGCAAGTGGCTTGAGGAACAGTTCAAGGCCGGTAAGCACTAACCCTTAGCAAGCAGGAAGCCCCCTTGGTATTCGCAGTACCGAGGGGGCTTCTTGTTGCTTTGGTGGAACCATGGAATGGTTCCGTAGTCTCATCTACAACTTTAGTATATGCACTCCTGCGCAAAAAGTCAAGAGGGCCACCACAGATTTTGTTTCGCTCCTGCGCCTGTTTCAGCTTATCACGCCCACAGATCCTCGGGGTACAGGCCCTCCTTGGTTTTCTGGGCGATGGCTGCCACCACGGTGGGCTTATCCTCACGGTAGGTCACGCCGTACCATTTATCGGTGCTCTTGAGCACGGTGACTGCCGCCTTGCCCTCATCGATGAGCTCGCTGGCCACGGTGGGCAGGAAATACTCGCACTTGAGGGGGTTCTTGGGCAGATTCTCATGCAGCCAGCCTGCAAAGCGGCGGTCGGCCTCGTCCAGGAAGCTCTTGCCGAAGCCCCACAGGTTCATGCTGACAGGTGCTTCCACCGGCAGGTCATCCGTGCCCTCACCGGTGAGGGAGGTGCAGCGGATGCCGCCCTCATAGGTCTCGATGCCGGTGCGCTCGGTCACGCTGTGCAGGGTGCCGTCCGGGTTCACCACGCAGACACCGCGGGAGACGGTGCCGTTCTCAGAGACGGTATTTTTGAGCAGGTAGCTCACCATGCAGTAATCGTAAACTGCGCCGTCCTGATGGGTGGACAGATACTCATAGATGACCTTGAAGGCCTCGGGGCCATAGTAATCGTCCGCGTTGATGACAGCGAAGGGACCATCGATGAGGTCTTTTGCGGCCAGCACGGCGTGGCAGGTGCCCCAGGGCTTGACACGGCCCTCGGGGATGGTGAAGCCTGCGGGCAGTTCATCCAGCTGCTGGAACGCGTATTTCACGTTCATGCCCTGAGAGACGCGGTCGCCGATGGCAGCCTTGAAAGCATCCTCGATCTCGTGCTTGATGACAAAGATCACGGTCTCAAAGCCTGCGCGGTGGGCATCATACAGGGAGTACTCCACAATGGGCTGACCCTTGGGGCCCACCGGGTCGATCTGCTTCATGCCGCCGTAACGGCTGCCCATGCCGGCAGCCATGACTACCAATACCGGTTTGTTCATTTTTCTTTCCTCCTGCGTCAGTGCGCTGTTCTTTGAGTCTATTATACTCCAAATTTTCCCGGGCAACAAGGGATAGCTTTTCCTTGAATTTTTGCATGGATTCTCTCCCGCTGCCGTGATAGAATAGAGGCAATGGAGTTTCCGCAGAAAAGGAGAATGCTTATGTCAACCAAAACTGTCTGGATCACCGGCGCTTCTTCCGGCATCGGGCGGGAGTTTGCCCGCCGCTATGCCCGGCTGGGTTTCCGGCTCATTCTGACCGCCCGCCGCCGCGACCGGCTGGAGACCCTTGCCGCCGAGCTCCGGGCGAAACACGGCACCCTCTGCCGCATCGTACCCGCCGACCTTGAGCAGGATGCGCAGGTCGCCGCCCTGTGCGAAGCACTGGCAGACGAACGCATCGACCTGTTCATCAACAACGCGGGCTTTGGTGCCTGCGGTGCCTTTTCCGAGACGGACGCGGGCAAGGAGCTTTCCATGCTGCGGGTGAACGTGCTGGCCATGCACCGGCTGTTCAAGTTCACCCTGCGCAAGATGGAAGCCCAGGGCTTTGGCACCATCCTGAACGTGGCATCCTCGGCGGGCCTGCTGCCGGGCGGGCCCTATATGGCGGGCTACTATGCCTCCAAGGCATACGTTGTCAGCCTGACCCGCGGCGTGGCCGAGGAGCTGCGGGAGCAGCACAGCCCGGTCTATGTCTGTGCCCTCTGCCCCGGCCCCGTGGACACCGAGTTCAACGACCGCGCCGACGTGGTGTTCGCCCTCAAGGGCATCACCCCGGAGCTCTGCGTGGAAGAAGCCATGCGCGGGATGCTCCGCCGCAAGACCATCATCGTGCCCAGCACCCTGATGCGCCTTGCCACCACGGCCCAGAAGCTCGTTCCCACGCCCCTGCTCATGCCCATCGTGGCACGCCAGCAGAAGAAAAAGCTGGGCTGATGGCCGCTTGACAGCGCACCGCCGCTCATGTATCTTAGAGGTATCCGAAAAAACAGGAGGAATGTTCCATGAAAATTGCACTCATCAACGAAAACAGTCAGGCCGCCAAGAACGGCATCATTGAAGCCGCCCTGAAAAAGGTGGTGGAGCCCATGGGCCACGAGGTGGTCAACTATGGCATGTACGCTGCCGACGATGCTGCCCAGCTGACCTATGTGCAGTGCGGCATTCTGGCTGCCATCCTGCTGAACAGCGGCGCAGCCGATTACGTCATCACCGGCTGCGGCACCGGCGAGGGTGCCATGCTGGCCCTGAACAGCTTCCCCGGCGTGATCTGCGGCCATGTGGAGGACCCCGTGGACGCTTACACCTTTGCCCACGTCAACGACGGCAACGCCGTTTCCATGCCCTTTGCCAAGGGCTTTGGCTGGGGCGGCGAACTGAACCTCGAGTACTGCTTCGAGAAGCTGTTCGGCTTTGGCCACGGTCAGGGCTACCCCAAGGAGCGCGTTGTGCCCGAGATGCGGAACAAGGCCATTCTGGATGATGTGCGCGCTGCCACCTTCAAGCCCCTGATCGAGTGCCTGCAGAGCATCGACCAGGACCTGCTCAAGGGAGCCATTGCAGGCGAAAAGTTCAGTGAGCTGTTCTTCGCCTCCTGCAAAGATGAGCAGCTGGCCGCCTACATCAAGACCCTGCTGTAAGCGGAAGCAGCAGGATATGCGAATCTTATCCAAACACATCCTGCCCGCCCTGAAAAGGGCGGTTTATGATACGAAACACGAGGAAGTCTAATATGGCATGGTTATACCATTTCAATCAGATCGTCACCCACGGCATGGAGGGGTTTCTGGAGACGGCGGTGCCGATGATCTCCGGGCTGGCTGAGATCATCGGCCTGTTCATCATCGTCACAAGCCTTGTCAAGGCCACCTACCACTATGTACGGGCCACCTTTTTCCATGGCCAGCACGATTTCCTCCACGAGATGTCCAGCGGCCTGACCACGGCGCTGGAGTTCCTGATGTCGGCGGAGATCGCCAAGACCTTCCTGCTGCAGAATCTGGAATCGGTGGTGCCGCTGGCGGCCACCTTTGCCCTGCGGGCCATGATGAGCCTGATGCTCCACTGGGAGATGGAGGGCGGGCACCGCTCCGGCCGCAAAAAGGAAGAACCGCCCGCCGGTGAGGCCGAGAAAAAAGAATGACTTATAAAGTTTCCCTCTTTTTTCTCGGTTCTGTGTTGTGTAAAACGTAAAAATCGCACCCCGGCTCTTGACAGTTTTGCACAAAGGGGCTATACTCGTGCCATCGAAAGCAAAGGCGCTGACGGAAGTGATTCCGCCAGCGCCTTTTGTGTTTTCGCTGGATATTGCTCGGGAGGAATAGAGGGCCTCCTGAACAAGGCTCCCGCGCACATTCGGTGCGGGGAGCGCATTACAAACCGGGGAGGTATTATAATGTTCAGTTCCATAAACACCTGTTGGGTGCTGGTTGCGGCATTCCTGGTCTACTTTATGCAGGCCGGTTTTGCGCTGTGTGAGGCGGGTTTTACCCGCGCCAAAAACACCGGCAACATCCTGATGAAAAACATGATGGACTTCTGCATCGGCACACCGTGCTACTGGGTCATCGGCTTCGGCCTGATGTTCGGCGGCACAAGCGCTCTGATCGGTGGGTTCGATCCGTTCATTCAGGGCGATTACAGCCACCTGGGGCTTGATATCCCGCTGTGGGTGTACATCGTGTTCCAGACCGTGTTCTGTGCCACGGCAGCCACCATCGTGTCCGGCTCCATGGCCGAGCGCACCAACTTCAAGGCTTACTGCGTTTACTCCGCTGCCATCTCGCTGGTGGTCTACCCCATCTGCGGCCACTGGATGTGGGGCGGCGGCTGGCTGCAGAGCATGGGCTTCCATGATTTTGCCGGTTCCGCAGCCGTTCACAATGTGGGCGGTGTGATTGCCCTGCTGGGTGCCGCAATGCTCGGCCCCCGTATCGGCAAGTACGACAAAGACGGCAACCCCCACGCCATTCCCGGCCACAACCTGACCGCCGGTGCACTGGGCGTGTTCATCCTGTGGTTCTGCTGGTTCGGCTTCAACGGCGGCTCTTCCCTGAGCCTTGCCACCGATGAGGCCATGACCCTGACGGGCCTTGTCTGCTTCAACACCAACCTGGCCGCTGCCGTTGCCACCTGCGTGACCATGATCTTCACCTGGCTGCGCTACGGCAAGCCCGATGTCTCCATGACCCTGAACGGCTCTCTGGCCGGTCTGGTCGCCATCACCGCAGGCTGCGACGCGGTCTCTCCCTTCGGTGCCTTCATCATCGGCTTCGTGGCCGGTATCCTCGTGGTCCTGAGCGTTGAATTCTTTGATAAGATCGCAAAGATCGATGACCCCGTGGGTGCTGTCTCCGTTCACTTTGCAAACGGCGTGTGGGGCACCATTGCTGTGGGCCTGTTCTCCAACGGCGGCGACGGCGTGGGCAAGGGCCTGTTCTACGGCGGCGGCTTTGCACAGCTGGGCACCCAGCTGCTGGGCCTTATCACCGTTGATGTGTACGTTGTGGTCGTGATGTTCATCATCTTCAAGATCATCGACAAGACCATCGGCCTGCGCGTCCCTGCTGAGGTGGAGATCGACGGCCTGGATATCCACGAGCACGGCCTGACTTCTGCTTACGCCGGTTTCTCCATCTCCGATGCCAACGCCGCTGCCATGGTGCCCAACGAGAACACCGATCTGGGCGAGGATGATGCCTCCAAGGCAAGCGCCGTGCAGATGAACGCTGCCGTGCCTGTGGTCAAGGAGCCTGCCGTCATCCACGATGGCATCTACGACACCGGGATGCACAAGGTGTCCATCATTGCAAAGCTCTCCAAGTTCGATCAGCTCAAGACCGCGCTGAACGATCTGGGTGTGACCGGCATGACCGTGACCCAGGTGATGGGCTGCGGCATCCAGAAGGGCACCACCGAGAAATACCGCGGCGTGCCTGTGGACAGCACCCTGCTGCCCAAGATTAAGGTTGAGGTCATTGTTTCCAAGATCAGCGTGGACGCTGTGGTGGATGCCGCCAAGAAGGCCCTGTACACCGGCCACATCGGCGATGGCAAGATCTTTGTTTACAACGTGACCCGCGTGGTCAAGATCCGCACCGGCGAAGAGGACTTCGCCGCCCTGCAGGATGTGGAGTAACGCTCCGCACAATTTCAACCGCTGTCCCGCTTTGAAAGCGTGACGATATTTGTTCTCCTTGTTCTCCTTTTTCCTTTTTCTGAAATCAATTCGGCAGAACCCCTGCTTCCTCCGCACAAGGAAGCAGGGGTTTGTCGTTGTCATCACGATGTGAGCCCCCCTGCAATGGTTCCGGGTTGACATCCCTGTGCGGGCGTGTTATTTTGGAGTGTAAAATTTTCAGTTTTTTTGTATCAGGAGTTTCTATGAGCAACTTGAATGATTTTAACCGCGAGGCCAAAGCCGCCCTGCGGGTGGCCCTGCAATGGCTGCTGCTGGCCGTGCCCACGGGTCTGGTCTGCGGCGCAGTCGGCACAGCGTTCCACCTGAGCGTGGAGTACGTCACCGAGCTGCGGGCCGCGCAGAGCTGGCTGCTGCTCTGCCTGCCGCTGGCGGGCCTTGCCATCGTGGCACTCTACAAGGTCACAAAGTGCGAAGGCGTGGGCACCAACAATGTCATCCGCGCCGTGCAGAGCGGCGAGCCGGTCAGCCTGCTGCTGGTGCCCGCTATCTTTCTGGGCACGGTGCTCACCCACCTGTGCGGCGGTTCTGCCGGCCGCGAGGGTGCCGCTTTGCAGATGGGCGGCAGCATCGGCTGGAACGTGGGAAAACTGCTCCACCTGAGCGATTACGTCCGCCGCACTGCCACCATCAGCGGGATGGCAGCGTTCTTTTCCGCCCTGTTCGGCACCCCGCTGACCGCCGCCCTCTTCGCCATGATGGTGGAGGACGTGGGGCTGACGTTCACTTCGGCCTTTATGCCCGCGTTCACTTCGGCCCTCATTGCTTACGGCGTATCCCTGTTCTTCGGGATCGCCCCGACCAATTTTGTGCTCAATTCCATCCCGCACCTGACGCTGGAAACCGCGCTTCAGACCGCCCTGCTGGGCATTGCCTGTGCCGCCGTGACCCGGCTGTTCTGCTGGACGCTTCACACCCTGGAGCACGGGATCCCCAAACGGATCCCGAATCCCTGGCTCCGGGCTTTTGCGGGCGGTGCAGCCGTGGTAGCGTTCTCGTATCTGTTCGGTGTCGGGCGGTACAACGGGGCCGGAATGGCCGTCATTGCCGATGCCGTGGAGCAGGGCACTGCCCTGCCCTGGGATTTTGCCTGCAAGATCTTCCTGACCGCCCTGACCCTGGCAGTAGGCTTCAAAGGCGGCGAGGTGGTCCCAAGTTTCTACATCGGGGCGACCTTTGGCTGCATCGCCGGGCCATGGCTGGGCCTGCCCGCCGGGTTTGCCGGTGCCATCGGTCTGGTCTGCGTGTTCTGCGGAGCCACAAACGCCCTGATCCCCTCCATCCTGCTGGGATTCGAGCTGTTTGGCGGGCAGGGGCTGGAGCTTATTGCGCTGGGCTGCGGCGTGTGCTACATGCTCTCGGGCCACCACGGCCTCTACAGCAGCCAGACCTTTGTCACCAACAAGCTGCGGCCGGAGTACGCCTCCCACAAGTGGCGGGTCAAGCTGAAGAAAAAAGAAGAATGATTTTTCGCAGATTTTCGCCGCGGAGAGCTTGATTTTTTGCCGCCATCGTGCTACAATCAGCGTAGTTTCATCCTGACCAAAGCGATGATGCGGACAAACCGAAGCTCGTTCCCCATGACGCAGAGAGGGCTGCCCCGGATACCGGGTGCTGCAAGCAGCCTGCCGTGCATCGGGCTTCTACCACCGCAGAGCGCAGAGGAGAACCTCTGCCGGGTGCGCCCGTTACAGCACAGCGAGTGGCGTGTTCTCAAGGGCACGCAATTCGGGTGGAACCGTGGAACGCGTGAAATCTTCAGGCGCTTCATCCCGTAAATTTGAGCGGGATGGAGCGCTTTTTTGTTTTAACTTTCATCAAAAGGAGAACCGTTATGAAGATCATCTACAAAGACGGCCATGTGGACGAGTGCCCGCAGGACCAGGAACTGCATGTTATCCGCCACACCGCTGCTCACATCATGGCACAGGCCATCAAGCGCCTGTACCCCGAGGCTGACTTTGCCTTTGGCCCCGCCACCGAGAACGGCTTCTACTACGATGTCGATCTGGGCGACACCAAGCTCACCGATGACGATCTAGCCAACATCGAAAAAGAGATGCGCAAGATCTGCAAGGAAAATCTGGCCATCAAGCCCTTCATCCTGCCCCGTGACGAGGCTGTGAAGCTGATGGAGGAGCGCCAGGAGCACTACAAGATCGAGCACATGGCTGATCTGGTCGACGAGACCGAGTTCAGCTTCTTCCAGCAGGGCGAGTACGTTGACATGTGCATCGGACCCCACCTGACCTACACCAAGGCGCTGAAGGCCTTCAAGATCACCCAGCAGTCCGGCGCATACTGGAAGAACGACAAGGAAAACAAGATGCTGACCCGTATCAATGGTGTGGCTTTCCACAATCAGGAAGAGCTGGACGCCTGGGAGAAGGAGCAGCAGGAGGCCCGTGAGCGCGATCACCGCAAGATCGGCAAGGAAATGGGCCTGTTCATGACCGACGATCTGGTTGGCCGCGGCCTGCCCATGTTCCTGCCCGCAGGCTACACCGTCTGGCAGGAGCTGGAGAACTATATCAAGGAGAAGGAGCGTGCACGCGGCTACCTGCACGTGATGACCCCCTGCATCGGCACCGTGAACCTGTACAAGACCTCCGGCCACTGGGATCACTACCGTGAGAACATGTTCCCCGCTATGGAGATGGAGGGCGAGAGCTACGTCCTGCGCCCGATGAACTGCCCCCACCACATGATGATCTACGCAAATCGTCCCCACTCTTACCGTGACCTGCCCATGCGCATCGGTGAGATCGCACACGATTTCCGTTATGAGTCCTCCGGCACCCTGAAGGGCATTGAGCGCGGCCGCCACTTCTGCCAGAACGATGCCCACCTGTTCTGCACCCCGGAGCAGATCAAGAGCGAGGTCGCCGATGTCTGCAACCTGATCTTTGAGACCTACAAGGACTTCAAGATCACCGATTACCGCTGCGTTCTGTCCCTGCGTGACCCCGCCGACAAGAAGAAGTACCACGACGACGATGCCATGTGGAACCACGCCGAGAACGCTCTGCGCGAGGTGCTGACCGAGCTGGGCATCCACTTCACCGAGGAGATCGGCGAGGCCGCCTTCTACGGCCCCAAGCTGGACGTGAACGTCAAGCCTGCCGTGGGTGCTGAGTACACCCTGTCCACCTGCCAGCTGGACTTCTGCCTGCCCGCAAAGTTCCACCTGACCTATGTGGACAAGGACGGCTCCGAAAAGACCCCCGTTGTCCTGCACCGCGCCATCCTGGGCTCCCTGGACCGCTTCATGGCCTACCTGATCGAGGAGACCAAGGGCAAGTTCCCCACCTGGCTGGCACCGGTTCAGGTCAAGGTCCTGCCCGTTTCCGAAAAGACCCTCGAGTATGCGGAGAGCATCACCGAGAAGCTGGTGGAGGCCGGTGTCCGCGTGGCTCTGGACGATGACAACCAGAAGATCGGCTACAAGATCCGTGCCGCACAGCAGGTGGACCGTGTGCCCTACATGCTGGTTCTGGGTGCCAAGGAAGCCGAGGCCGGCAACCTCTCTGTCCGTGACCGCAAGGGCGAGACCACCACGATGGAAGTGGATGAATTCATCGCAAAGGTCACCGAGGAGATCAAGACTCGCGCATATAACAACTGATTTCGCCTGAAATAAACAGTAAGCGCCGCGTTCCCAAACCGGGAGCGCGGCGCTTGTTTTTTGCTTATTTTGTTTTACAAGCAGTTACTTCAGCAGGTTATTATCCGCAAAGTAGTCAATCCGCATGGCTTTGCGGACATTAGCCAGGGTGGCGGCAGCGGTCTTTTCAGCCACGGCGCTGCCTTCCTTCAGGATCTCCACGACCTCGGGCAGGCGCTGCTCCCACTCCTTGCGGCGGTTGCGGATGGGCTCCAGCTCGGCCTGCATGACGGCGTTGAGGAACTTCTTGATCTTCACGTCGCCCAGACCGCCGCGCTGATAGTGGGCCTTGAGCTCATCGAGGTTCTGGTACTCCGGCAGGAACTCGGCGAAGTGCTCGGGGCGGCTGAAAGCGTCCAGATAGATGAACACGGGGTTGCCCTCCACCTTGCCGGGGTCCTGCACCCGCAGGTGGTTGGGGTCGGTGTACATGGACATGATCTTCTTCTTGATGTCCTCGGGCTCATCCGACAGATAGATGCAGTTGCCCAAGCTCTTGCTCATCTTGGCCTTGCCATCGATGCCGGGCAGGCGCAGGCAGGCGGCATTCTGGGGCAGCATGATCTCAGGCATGGTCAGGGTCTCGCCGTAGACGGCGTTGAACTTGTGCACGATCTCGCGGCACTGCTCCAGCATAGGCATCTGATCCTCACCGGCCGGCACAGTGGTGGCACCGAATGCCGTGATATCCGCTGCCTGGCTGATGGGGTAGGTGAAGAAGCCCACCGGGATGCTGGTTTCGAAGTTCCGCATCTGGATCTCGCTCTTCACGGTGGGGTTGCGCTGCAGGCGGCTCACTGTGACCAGATTCATATAATAGAAGCTCAGCTCTGTCAGCTGAGGCACCATGGACTGGATGAAGATGTGGACCTTGTTGGGGTCCAGACCGCAGGCCAGATAGTCCAGTGCCACCTGCAGGATGTTCTGGCGGACCTTCTCCGGGTTATCGGCGTTGTCCGTCAGGGCCTGCGCGTCAGCGATCATAATATAGATCTCGTCGAACTTGCCGGTGTTCTGCAGGCGCACGCGCTCCTTCAAAGAGCCAACGTAGTGGCCAACATGCAGGCGGCCCGTGGGACGGTCGCCGGTCAGAATGATCTGTTTCATTGTGATTTCTCCTTTTCAGGCAGCTCACCCTCTCAGTCATTGCTTCGCAATGCCAGCTCCCCCAAAGGGGGAGCCTTGGGCAGCTTCACCGTTTCGTCAGAAGCTCTCCCTTTGGGAGAGCTGGCGCTCAAGCGCCTGAGAGGGTGAGGACGCTGACCACAAGGATGCCGCTATCGTGATATTTCTTACTCTCCAGTATATCCCCTGTGCAATTTTCTGTCAACAAAAAGAAAAAAGCGATGGAACATTTCCATCGCTTTACTGGCGCCTCTTGCCTGACTCGAACAGGCGACACCCTGATTAACAGTCAGGTGCTCTAACCGACTGAGCTAAAGAGGCATCTATATAAAACGGCACACAGCCGTTTTACTACTATAAAATGGTGACCCGTACCGGAATCGAACCGATGTTAAAGGCGTGAGAGGCCTCTGTCTTAACCGCTTGACCAACGGGCCATACGTCCATTTTCGCATCGGGGTTTCGCTCCCGACTCGATTATTTTAGCATAGCAGTCGTACTTTGTCAACAGGAAATTTCAAGTTTTTCAGAAATTTGTGCTGCGGGCCTCCCGCCCCGGTTTTTCCGCTCTGGGATACCCGGTTGCATCCAGAATCGACAAAATATTATCAAAGTTGTGTTTTGGGTCTCTTTTCTTTATTTTGTTCGCCGCGGTTCCCCTTCCTTCTTATGAAATCACTTCAAACAGCTAAGATTCTTAATGAAATTTGTTACATTTATAAGAACCTTTTGTTCCCTCTGGTTGATTTTGGAACGTTTTTATGTATAATGGTAAACAGGAGAATACGCATCTGTATTTCTTCATCGCCCGCGCTGCCCATTGGCTAAGGGCATGTGCGTCGCGCGATCAGAATTGATCTGAACGAAAGAAGAGGTATAAGTATCATGGCAAAGGTAGATCTGAGCAAGTACGGCATTACCGGCACGACCGAGGTCGTGTATAACCCCTCTTACGAGCAGCTGTTCGAGGAAGAGACCAAGCCCAGCCTGGAAGGCTACGAAGTGGGCAAGGTCAGCGAGCTGGGCGCTGTGGACGTTATGACCGGCATCTACACCGGCCGTTCCCCCAAGGACAAGTTCATCGTGATGGACGAGAACTCCAAGAACACCGTTTGGTGGACCAGCGACGAGTACAAGAACGACAACCACCCCGCTTCTGAGGAAGCCTGGGCTGCCGTGAAGGAGATTGCAAAGAAGGAGCTGTCCAACAAGCGCCTGTACGTTGTGGATGCTTTCTGCGGCGCAAACAAGGACACCCGCATGGCTGTCCGTTTCATCATGGAAGTGGCCTGGCAGGCACACTTCGTCACCAACATGTTCATCAAGCCCACCGCTGAGGAGCTGGAGAACTTTGAGCCCGACTTCGTTGTCTACAACGCATCCAAGGCCAAGGTTGAGAACTACAAGGAGCTGGGCCTGAACTCTGAGACTGCTGTTGTGTTCAACATCA
>OOBV01001381.1_pt1 | contig 16020 bp, 9 predicted proteins | sample 1671731 | NCBI WGS metagenome assembly OOBV01 (sample SAMN06348186, study PRJEB24527) | human gut metagenome | biome: human gut; feature: ankylosing spondylitis patient; material: feces | host: Homo sapiens | place: China | collected 2015-10
TTGGAGACAAAGATAACAATTTATATATTTAACCCTCAGGGTTATTCATTGATCCCAACTTCCTTTTGCAGCGCAGAAGATAAACGATTGAACATGTAGGTCAGAATAAGAGAAGTTCTTTAAAACTTCTCTTTACGTTCAAACTTCCCTTCCTCGGTATAATATTTCCAAGTACCCTTAGGTTGGTTATGCGAATATTTACCACGAAGTCTTAATTTTCCATTTTCGTAATATTCACGATAACGTCCGTGACGTTTTCCCTCTTTTACTTCCGCTTCACTCTTTAGTGCTCCTTCCGGATAAAATTCACGTAGAACATTTCCTTCAAACTTTTCGACATAGAAACGTTTCAATTCACTTAACTGTTCTTTCTCGGTCACAACATCTTCATTCATTTCTTCATCTTCCTCATCGGTAGCAACCTCAACAAGTTCTTCCGGTTCGTATGGACTATAATCCATAACATATTGTAAAGAAGCAGACTGGCTATCTCCTATCACTTGCATAGTCCAATAAGGGAAAGAATACAAAACATCCTTATTTGACTGTATCTCATTCCATGTGGCAGGATTCATCATTAGCTTCAACTGGGAATAGAACTTACGTACATCCGTATATAAGAAAATCGTAGAACTGGATTTCAGATATGAAAAAGCATCTTTAAATCCCGGATTGTCTTTCAACAAGTTCTTTTGTTCATAATCCTCTACGAATGAGAGTAAAGATGCAGCTTTATTACTAAAAACAACATAATCATCCACATAAGTATAATAGGGTTTCTCGAACTTATCAAATAGTTTTCCGAAAAACAGTCGGAAGAACCCTTTCATCTCGACATAATTAATTTCAAAGTCCTTATAATTAACAGTTTTAATTTTAACCGGAGTACGACGTTTGACCTTCTTTTCTATAAGTTCCATGTTCTCACGTGCATCCTTTATACTTTTTGCTCTGATAGCCAAAACCAGTTCGGGTTCACGCCCAAGTAACCCCGGTTCAGATTGTGTAATAGCAAAGTTTTCTTCCAAAGAGATACTGAACAGTCCTTCAATCTTTTTTCGGGAATTTTGATACGAATCATACAACTGTTTATCATGAACAGAGAGGGCATTTTCTAATTCCTTCACAAAAGTCATCGGATTATTAAAACCAATATTCGTATAAAGGGCCGTTCGTCCGGACAAGATTTCATGCGCTTTCATTTTATGCTTTCCGGAATTCAGCAAGGCAGTGATATAAGGATCTACTGAATCTTTCTTCAACGTATAACCTTTCACCTCCATTTTATCCTTACCCATATTCAAGTAAAGACCGGCAAAATTCATAGAATTACTGAACATATCAATATATTCATTCCTTGTTCCCAGGTAGATAGACATAAACTGTGGGATACGCTCATAGTTGATAAAAACCCTGACGAGTCCCTTACCGGAAACTAGTTTCTCGGTTTCAATAAAAGCTTGATCAAGTCCGATTTTAGGTTTGTTACGTGAATCAATAGCCGATTCGATAAGCCCGGAAGTATAAGAACCTACCAGATGATTATCCACAAAAGCAATATAAAAGATATCACGCGTATCCGGATCACGCATCTCAAGAATGTTAATGCCACTATGCATCCGGTTAGTAACAGTGAAGCCGCTCATTACAAGGACCGTCTCAAGCTGATCTTTCACCAAGTCCATTTTAGAAGCTTTCTGCATATCCAGAATGAGCAGAAAATCCCAATCAGTCGCGCGGGTTTTATGAAGTGAAATAAGCATATCCCGTTTGCCGACAAGTGACAACAGCACCTTGTTACTTTTCACAACTGAATCAAGTTTTTCCACACTCTTCGTAACTTCCTCAAAAGACTTCGCTTTTTTCAGACATTGCCATGTTTCGCTTCCGCTAAATTTCTCCCAATCTTCAATCGGAGCTGATGATTGAATAATAAATGCCGCATTTTCCGGAACCAGATAAATCTGCTGAATATTACGATCGGGTGAGATAAACAGATAAATCACGGAGTATACTACATATACCGCCAAAGCCAACCCTATCACCACCAAGGTACGTTTTACGATTTGCTTACTACTCTTTTTTGTCGTGGGCTCGGCATATTGCTCTTGTTCCCTGTTGTTTAATTCATTCATGGTTGATTTATTAATATAAATTATAGTCCCATTGGTATCCTCAGTAAATACCAAATAATAAAGAATAGCGTCCATGCAGCTAAAATACCTACAGAGTAGCGCCAAGTGTATTTGAGTAATGTCCCATAAGTAACTTGTTTATCATATTGCCTCATATATGTCAATACCAGAGGCATATAAAACATAAAAGGCGTAATAGCATTTGTCGAGCTGTCACCAATACGGAAAGCGCACTGTGCGATATCCGGAGAGATTCCCATTTGTGCAAACATCGGGATAAAGATAAAAGACATAAATGCCCACTTGGAAGTAGCAGATACCATAATCAGATTGATAAACGCTGTAAACAGGATAAAGAGAACAAGTGCAGACAACGGAGCCGGCTCGAAAGAAGAAAGCAGATCAGCTCCCATAATAGCAAGACACTTATCCAAATGAGAATACTCGAAGCAGGCGAACATTTGAGCGGCAAAAAAAGCAATAACAAAATAAACGCCCAAAAGTTTCATCGGTTGGGTAAGCCCTTCAATCACATCATTGTCGGAACGATAACGACCGGAACTGAACCCGTAAGCCATTCCCGTGATGCCCGCCCCTAAGGAAAGAAGAAAAAGAATTCCGGCAATAAAAGGCGAATGCATCAAACCACCGTTCACGCCACGTAATATCCCATGAGAAGAAAACGTAAGCCATAAGATAAGAGCTACATAAATTCCTGCTACAATAATCGAAATCATTATCGCCCGCCGTTCTTTACGGGACAAGGGCCGATAAGCTTCCACTTTCACGCTTCCTTCATATTTTCCTAAAGCGGGAAGAAGCCATTTCTGAGTCAGCCAGTAAACAATAGCAGTAACTACTACGGTAGAAGCACTCATGAAAAAATAATTGCAAAGTGGTTCGGTATTTCCCTGATATCCTGTCTGAGCTAGTGCAGCTTCCTGAGTGGTATGAGCCAGCAACGGATCCATTGTGCTTAATACAATATTTGCACTATATCCGCATGCCACTGAAACATAAGCCGTAATAATTCCTGCAAGCGGATGAAGTCCTACCCATTGGAACAGCATGGCGGCAATAGGCAATAAGATAATATATCCGCCATCGCCAATAACGTTGGACAACAAGCCAAGAACGATTACCCACAAGATAACCTTCCTTTTCTCCTTCCGGTTCCCCACTCCCAAACGGATGCATGCACCAATAAATCCTGAATGCTGGGCAACCCCCAGTCCGAACATAGCAATAATCACCATACCCAACGGTGCAAATCCGGTAAAGTTCTTGATAGCATTCCGCAACCACCAGCGAATTCCTTCCGGACTCAATAAGCTCTGTACGCGAATCTCCTCACCGGTTTGTGGCAGCGTCACCTTCAATCCATAAATATCACATATCCATGAAAGAAAGACCACTGCTATTGTCAGCAGAAGAAACATCGTAGCGGGGTGAGGCATACGCCATTTATTCTTCATCTGTCTCAAGATTTATTCTTCGTCAGCCTCCAGATTATCCAAGTCGATAATACGTAATTCTAATGCACGCACTGCTAGACGGGTAGCATTTACTCCCACCCGTTCCCCATTAGGGAAAAGGCGTCCTATAAGATCATTCTGTCGTTTTTCCAATGACTTCACTCCGAAAGGCATTCCCTTCAGACTGGCAATCATTTCTTTCGTATATCCTAAAGCCAGATGACGTAAGAAACGCTCATCATACTCATCAATATCATAACTAATCACCGCCTCCTGACGCTTGGCATCGTTAGCTACCGATTTTTTGAAACGATCTACAATCTTTTCCAAAATCGGATAGTTGAAAACTAACTTCTTTCCGTCCATTACAGCCTGCACATCTGTTTTGGTGAGCAGTTCCCCTGTTTTCAGGATAATTCCGTCAGCACCGGCATTGAGCACATCCACCCATAACTTTTCATTCAGAATTTCACCCGTAAATATCAAAACCCGAACTCCTTTGTAACGTTTGAATATATTCCGGCATATATCAACACCGATAGTGGTTGAACCTCCCAATCCTAAATCCAGCAACACCAAATCGGGAAGTTGTGCCTCCATTAACGGCCAGAACTCATTTTCGGTCATAGCTGTACCAATAACCTCTGCATTGGGTATCTCATGGCGAAAAATCTCCTCTGTACCTTTCAACTCCAGTTTTACATCTTCTACAATAATAACTTTAAATTTCTGTTCTTCCATTTCCTTATCTAATAACTTTATATGTGTTCTTTTTCATTATCTGCGTGGAATAGTAAAATAAACCGTAAACCCTCCGCCTTCGGCCGGTTCGGCATTAATACGGCATCCTCTACGCCCTGCAAATTCATCATGATCGCGGATTATCTGCTTACATACGAGATATTCCGTCCCCCTCAATTCTCCCTTTTCTCCGGACGTCATACGTGCCAGATTCGGATAAAATAGTTGATTCAACTCCAACACGCTCTTTTCACGTCTTGTATCCGTGAAAAGAAAACGTATATACTCATCATCCTTACGAGCCTGCAAACGCAATACTCCGTCTTCGTGAACCGTCAATGCTTCATCAATCAGGTTCTCCAATAAGAAACGCAACTGGTTTACATCTCCTATTACTCTTGCATCTATCGGAGCCATCTCCAACTCTATCTTATCCATACGGTTCTTTACAGACTTTTTGAAATATTTTCCGGCAGTTTCGAAAAGCTCCTGAACCGGAATCGTGGTCCGCCGGAAAGTAACCTCTTCCAACTGGCGGGAAGCACATGAACTCAAAATAGTAAAGATCCCCTTATAATATTCAATCAACTCCGTCATAGTCTCCACTGCCTCCTTTTCTTCTTTCTCCGAAAGGTTCTGCGCATTCAGCCGACCTATAATTTGTTTAATCTTATTCGGATAATAAATCGTTTCATGCTTGATAGTCGAAAGACAATTATCAAGTACCATATTCTGTACATGTAACATACTGTCCTCCCAAGACGCCCGTTGCGTTTCCTCATGCGCCGACTCAATATCACGATATTTCGTTGCCAGTTTCACCACAGCGTTAAATACGACAATAGCTACATAACGTGCCACCAGTTCGAAAAGCAAACGGTCAGTTTCCTGTTCCGTCCCTTCTCTTCGTTCCAAATAAAGCACACCGACACATTGGTGTTCACCTCCCGCTTCTACCATGAGAGGTATTGCCTGACGATGTTGCTCGGAAATATATTCTCTTGAATCAAAACATAGCTGCACCATTTCCGGCATTTCCTGTCCGGGACTCGAAGCATATTCCAACAAATGTGTCGTTTCATTATAAACGGCAATCCCCATCCGGTCAATCGTCAACAACTCATTTACCGAGCCGAATGCTTCATCTACGATACGTTGCGGAATCTCTTTGAGCGTACTTTCTTCCCTTTGGAGCGCTTCTGCATTTTCCTGCTCCTGCGGTCGAATCAGGGAAGCAGCAAATACTTTCTGATTAATTTCAAGTACCTGTTCCAAACTCAAACGATTTTGTATCCGCTTCCTCAAATACAAAAGATAATATCCTACCAAAGAAACAATCAACAAAACGAAACAAAGGATAATTCCCACTGTCTTATTAATATTCGAACGTTCCAGTTGCCGACAATATCCTTCCAATGTCTGATCTTCTCCCTGCAACTTATACAAATCTGTAAACGCCGAATTATTATAACTATACGCATCCAATTGTTTCAATGCCAGAAAAGCAACCGCCGCCTCATTTCTTATATCCAATATCACATGATAATCCGAATCAAAAAGTTCGTTCCACCACAGAATCTCAGCAGGTATACCTTCACCGACGAGCTTCATATACCGATGCGTAGCATCCGGGCGCGCATATTTCTGATAATGCTCATTCAGCAACAATATGGCAGAATCAGCATATTGCAAAGCAATCTCATACTGCTCATCCACATTAGCGAAATAAGCAGCATTGGCATAATCTGATGCAGCATCCAACAAATCTTCATAAGCAGAATCCGTAATAACCACAATCGAATCGGTATCCTGTAACATCGGAGGAATCGGATCATACAGACAAGACCCCATACCAAACGGAAGTAAGAGGCAAAGTAGCACTCCAATTACTTTGCGCACTCCCGAAGGCAAACGGAAATAAAAGCGACTCCCTTTTCCAAGTTCGCTTTCCACGTTGAATACACATACTCGGAACAGTTCATTCGTTTTCTTATATTTCTCGATGATTCCCTTACAATTCATCAATCCGAAGCCACTACCCTTATTTTCCTTCAATTCATCTGCATCCGTGGCATTCTTCATACCGATAACACGTGAATCATACACTTTCTCACCAATAATCTGTGCCACATCTTCGGCTGAGATTCCCCTTCCATTATCTTCTACAGAAATCTCCACATAAGAATCCGTAGTACGTGCATACACCTTGATTACACCTCCCTCATGAGTATATTTGCGGGCATTCTCGGCCAACGTATTTATCATAAATAGGGTCAGTGCACGGTCCGCCTTCACCATAGCATGGGTCGGTTCAATTTCTAACGTCTGTTCTTTCATCTCAAAGGCACGACGTCCCTTTCCCAATAAATCGAACAACTCATTAAGACCGAATGTTTCAATATTCAGGCTAAGAGTTCCCTGCTTCATCTTGATCCAAAGAGCAAGAATGTCATTATACTCATTGATAGTAGTCACCAGTTCGTCAATATACTGATACTTCTCTTTCTTAATCTTCTCATCGTCAATATAACCTTTCTCTGTCAACTTATGTACCTCGTTCAAAATCCGGTCAATATATGGATTGATGCCATTTACAATCGCCAGACAAGCCTTCTTTATCAGATTCTGGCGTTTATTCCCGGCAATATGCTGCTCGTACACATACCGTTGTTTTTCCAATTGAATCCGTTCGTCGCTCAATGCCTCTACCATTTGTTCATTATCAGCAGCCCAAATAATATATGGCTCAAGCACATGCACCAGCGCTTTCTCGTCTTTGCTTAATCGGTGCACAGGAACAAGTGCCGCTTTCCCCTCTTCGGGTATTTCCAATGTCATCCGTCCTTTGCCGAATAATTGGTCAATTCCTTGCTGAATTAAAGGAACATTCATCGGAATAGAAGAAGTTATATCCCTACATAACGATAAAATCTGTTGTAGTCGTTCCACATCCACCTGATTTCGCGTTTTGGAACTCTTATTGAAGAACCACCAGAGAATAACTACCAGCACCAACCCAACAATGACCACAGATAGTACGAGAGTCATTTGCCGCGAACCTGCTTCCAATGAAATATAGCGGCTCTCCAATTCCTTATCCTGCCGTGTAAAGTTCAGAATATCCAGATAAATATTCCGGTTATAGTCCGATGCGTGCTTCATTCCCAATCCTGCATACGAAACGCTCAACTGCTCGCGAATCCTTGAAATCCATTCGGGAACAGTTTTAACCTTCTCTTCCGTAATCCACGGTACTCCGGTGTAGGTCGTATCCCCTTCGGCATAAGGCCACAATTTGTCCAGTGTATCTGCCTTATAATGATAATAAAGCAGATGATGTTGATTCACACAATCCAGTGCTTTTGTCAATGTATCGAGTGCTTCCGAATAACGACCATGCGCATTCAGATACTTACCGATAGACACATACGCCCCGGCAATCTGATATAAATCATCATATTCCTGAAATTTCTCAAGTGCCAACTGTGCCATACGCAAAGGCATAAGTGAATCCACCGGAAAATCGAATTGGTCGAGTGCATGCGTCCTCCTTACCCGATAAAACTCGAAATTGGCAGGAGAAACCATCAGATTAGCCAACCCTTGCAAACCATTCCCTTCGAAATAAGGGTTCTTACTTTGAACGGCTGTCCGCCATGTATAGTAAAGCTGGTCGAACTCACGAAGCTTTCTTTCTTCCGGATTATTTGCTTCCACCAATGAAGCCGAGCCCTTGATATAATGATAATAAAGCAACTGATTGGTATCTGTCAATGCTTCATCCTCCGGAATCTGGTTGAGGGCGTCAATCGCTTCCTGCCGCTGCTGAAGATAATAGTAGTAGATAGACGAAACGATAAAAAACTCGGTAAACGCATAGTCCAGCCGAAGTGTTTCGTGCCGGTCGGCAAAGAGGTCACTTTCTTCGCGGATACGTTTCATGCGGCGAAGCGCACTGTTCCGGTAATCATAATATTCTTTGTTCATTGCCGTCCGTTGGCAGATTTTCATCAGCCCGATATCAGCAATCAGGAGTTCGAGTTCATTCTTTGTCAGCTTATAGACTTCTTTATGTAATGCTTCCGCACGGTCAAAGTCCATATTCATATACGCACAAAAACCAAGATTATTAGAAGCTTCGGCTTTTCCCGATTTGTAAAAATTTACCTGTCGATAGGCTTCATTGGCATATTTATAAGAAGAATCCAGGCTTCGATAACGATAAGCATACGCTTTCCCGTTTAATGAATCAATCAGGCGCACCTCTTTGGTCGGCACCATATCAGTGCACGAAAAAAAAGAGGCAAACAACACTATACCTATTATATATAGAGGAAAGCGTGAACTCATTTTAGTGATTTTCTGTTTTCAGAAAGCAAATCTACAAATATTTCCGATAAGTTGGAGAGAAAATTATTTTTTCTACAATAAGTCTTTCTAAATAATAAGAGAAATTCCTACCTTTGCAGGCAAATTAACAAATAGGTAACATCTATTACAAAATGAGCGAAAAAGCACCCTTTATGGTATTCTCGGGAACGAACTCGAGATATCTTGCAGAAAAAATCTGCGCAAGCCTGGATTGTCCTCTGGGAAATATGAACATTACCCATTTTGCCGATGGTGAATTTGCGGTTTCATATGAGGAATCAATTCGTGGCGCACATGTATTCCTGGTTCAATCCACATTCCCAAACTCAGACAACTTAATGGAACTTCTCCTGATGATTGACGCTGCCAAACGTGCATCTGCAAAGAGCGTTGTAGCAGTTGTCCCTTACTTTGGTTGGGCACGTCAGGATAGAAAAGACAAACCTCGTGTATCTATCGGAGCTAAGTTGGTAGCCGATCTACTGTCAGTAGCAGGTATCGACCGACTAATCACAATGGATTTGCACGCAGATCAAATTCAGGGATTCTTCAATATCCCGGTAGACCATCTGTATGCATCAGCCGTATTCCTCCCCTACATCCAGTCGTTGAAACTGGAAGAACTGGTGATTGCTACACCGGATGTAGGAGGTTCAAAACGTGCTAGTACTTTCTCCAAATACCTCGGTGTGCCATTGGTACTCTGTAACAAATCACGTGAAAAAGCAAATGAAGTAGCTTCTATGCAAATCATTGGTGACGTGAAAAACAAAAATGTTGTTTTGATCGATGATATTGTTGACACAGCAGGAACGATCACTAAAGCAGCCAACATTATGTTGGAAGCCGGTGCCAAGTCCGTACGTGCTATTGCCAGCCACTGTGTAATGTCCGACCCTGCTTCATTCCGTGTACAAGAGTCCGGCTTGACAGAAATGGTATTTACTGACAGTATCCCTTACGCAAAGAAATGTGCGAAAGTAAAACAGTTGAGTATTGCCGATATGTTTGCTGAAACTATCAAACGAGTAATGAATAACGAATCTATCAGTTCACAATATATTATTTAATAATAGAGTCGACTGAAAAATAATAAAATGGATAATGACTGTCATGGTCATTATCCATTTTTATTTTACCCTTCAGGGATAATATACACAAAAAAATAGGCCACGCAATGCGCAGCCTACTATCATTTATCCACAATTCTCTATTGTAATCTTCCGAACTTATATGTTCCTTTTTTAATAACTTTTCCATCCTTATCAGTTTCTACAAAAGGACCATTCTTTTTTCCCTGTTTGAAAAAACCTTCAAAGCGGTTACCATCCTTGTCGGTCTGTACACCTTGTCCTTCTTCCAGACCGTCTACAAAACCACCTTTATACTGCATTCCGGCAACAGTTTTTAAAGTTCCCTGACCGTTCGGGCGGTTATCTTTCCAATCGCCCTCATATACGTCTCCGTTACTCCATTTATAAGTACCCTTACCTTCACGTTTATTATTTTTCCACTCACCTTCATACACAGCACCGTTTGCCCAGGTAAAAGTGCCTCTTCCGTCCTGCATACCATCTTTAAAGTTTCCTACATATTTATCACCATTAGCATGATAATAAACTCCTGCACCGGTACGCTCACCTAAGAGATAAGAACCCTCATAGCGGTCTCCTGTATGGAAAAAGTAAGTCCCCTTTCCGTGTTGGATATCATCTGCCCAGTCGCCTTCATATTTATCACCGTTGGTATATTCAAAAGTACCTTTTCCATGACGGACATCATCTTTCCAATCACCGTCATATTTACAGCCGTCGTCCCAGTTCATGGTTCCTTTGCCGTTTTTCTTGTCATTTTTCCAATGCCCGGAATATTTCGCACCGTTCGCCCAGGTATATGTACCTTCGCCCTCACGTTTATCATTTACCCAATGTCCTACGTATAAATCACCGTTATGATAATACATTGTTCCTTCACCATGCTGATAATCCTGATACCACATACCGTCGTAACGGTTATTATTCATAAAATAATAGATACCTTTTCCGTGCTGCTGATCCTGGAACCACTGTCCTTCGTACTTTTCTCCGTCAGGAAACATATAAATTCCATATCCTTCACGTTTCCCCTTCACATATTCACCTTCAAAGACATCACCGTTTTTAAAAACCGTTTTTCCTTTTCCGTTCGGTTTTCGCCCTTTCATTTCTCCCGTATAGACACTGCCATCCTTAAAAGTATAGTTGCCAATCTTTATTTCAGTGGAGAATGTATCTTTAATTTTTCCGAAAAATCCGCCTTTTTTTCCTTCATTTTCTTGTGCCATTACTCCCTCTTGTGCGAGGAGAGCCAATAAAAGTGTAGTATATAGATATTTCCTCATTGGTTTTAGTCGTTACTCATTTTAGAATTACAATTTGGACAAAGATACAATTTCTATCCCAAACAGCCCACTTTCGGAAAGCAAATTATGACAACTTTTTACCTGCAATGACCTCTTTTAATGTCTCTTTGCACAAATAGCGCTGTGCCAATTCCTGTATTTCCTGAGGTGTCACCTCATTTACAGCCTGCAAAGAACGGGAGAAATACTGGTCATCCAGCCCCGAAGTAGCAATAAAAATCCACGCATCCGCCAGCGAAAAAGGCGATTCGTAGCTCCGGCACATTTCGCCCAGCATATAGTTGCGCACCATCGTCAGTTCTTCCATAGGAACAGGCTCCCGGTGTAGTTTGTCTATCTCATTATATACTTCCTGTATCAGCGGTTCCACGTATTCATTATCCGTTTCGGTCGAGATTCCCTGCAAACCGCTATCCGGATAGAACATAATTCCGGCAGAAATCCCATAAGTATATCCTTTCTCTTCACGGATATTAGACATCAGACGGCTGCCAAAGTATCCTCCGAACAGCGTCATCAGTACGCGTAATTTCAGATAGTCAGGATTCTGACGGGTAATGGTGGTACATCCCATCTTCACCGCACTTTGCAAAGCGTCTTCACGCTCTATGAATATTCGTTTTTCGGGAACGGCAACGAATGAAAATATCGGTTTTGATGCTTTCAGCTGATATTGTCCGAAAGGAGTCCCGAAAGCACCGGTCACCCGGCGGATGATATCTTCCGTCACCTTACCCGACAGGAAAATGGAACAGTTGCCCGAATGATAATGCCGTCCGTAGAAGTCACGGAGTACTTCCGGTGTAATGGCATGATAATCCTCCTCCACTACAATTTGCCCGCATGGATGCTGTGTCCCGTAAAGCGCCTGTAACAGGCCACGGTGTGCAAGGAAGTCTACTTTAGAAGTATTGACCAGATATTGCTGGATATTCGTATCCAGGATGGTATGCAGTTCTTTCTCCGGAAACACAGGTTCCTTAATCATGGATTCCACGACTTCCAGCGTTTTTGCCAGATACTTGTTCAACGAGTAGACAGTGATATAAGCATACTCCGACGAACTGGACAGTTCGAGCCATGAACCATAATAATCCAGTTTCTCTGCAATGGTTGCCGCCGTATACTTCTGCGTGCCTTCGCGTAGCATCCGGTTTGTAAACAGCGCCTGCAACTTCTGCGACTGTTGCCAGCGCCCTCCGGCAAAAAGAATATCCATACGGACCACCTCCTGTTCACCGGCATTGACAACCGTCAACGGGACACCGTTCGGCAAAGTAGTCCGGACGGGAGAAAGGATATGGAAATTTTTCAGGGCTTGTATTTCAGGTTGTATCGTACGATCCATAAATCAGCTTCTGTTCTTCAAAAATTCTTCTGCATGTTTCAGATCCTGCGGTGTGTCGATACCGATCGTTTCCACGTCACTGATGCCTACCTTTATTTTATATCCATTCTCCAGCCAGCGCAACTGTTCGAGTGATTCTGCCAACTCCAGAGAGGATTGCGGTAGAGCGGTGATCTCCTTCAATACTTCCGTGCGATAAGCGTACAGACCGATATGTTTGTAATAGGTATGTCCCTTCAGCCAGTCTTCCTTATCGGCCTTGCGCTGAAAAGGTATGATGGAACGGCTGAAATAAAGTGCGTTCCAATTCTTGTTGAGCACCACTTTCGGGGAGTTGACATTCTCCAGTACGGCAAACGGTTCATCGGCTGTGAAAGGCTTCACCAACGTAGCAATCTGCGTGGTAGGGTCTTCGAAACAAGCCTTTACAGCATTCAGCTGGGAAGGCTGGATGAAAGGTTCGTCCCCCTGTATATTGACTACCACATCAAAGTCGCCCCCGATCTTTGTGCACGCCTCATAGCAGCGGTCGGTACCACTTTTATGATCAATGGAAGTCATGACTACTTTTCCTCCGAATGCTTTTACGGCAGCTTCAATACGTTCGTCATCGGTAGCCACATAAGCATCATCCAAGATGCCCGCTACTTGTTCGTATACACGCTGTATCACCGTCTTCCCCCCCAGCATAGCCAATGGTTTCGCAGGGAAACGGGTGGATGCGTAGCGGGCAGGTATTATTCCCAGAAATTTCATATCTGATTGTATTTTAATTCTTCTAATCCTTTCACAACATACTCTCTTTTCAGGTCTTCCGGCTTCAACACCCGGTCATCGAAAGAGAGCAAATCAATATCCAGACTGACTTTTTCTTCCTTCTTATCCTCCGGACGACGCCCGGCGGACTGCTCGATAGCTTTCAGCTCCTTGCGCACTCTTTCCTCCTCCGCTTCCGAGAAGAACATCGCCACCTGATTGGAGAACAATGCCGGACTTCTGAAAAACAAAGGGCGTGTCTCCTGTTCAGACGTAAAGCGGATGGTAGGAAACAAATCCACCAGTCTCCTGCGAGCCAGAAGAAGATTCTCTTTCCGGTTGTAGTTACTTCCGATACAAATGATACATTTATGCACGATGAGAGGTTTAATTAAACAAATCGTCCAGTCCCGTTTCTTCGAAGACTTCTCCGTCCGGTGTTTCCGAACCGGCACAAGGGTCAAAACCTTCGGGCAGTTTAAACGTTTCCGTCTGGCTGTATCCCAAAGTCGGGTCATCGTAGACTTTCTTCATATAAGTTGCCCAGATAGGCAATGCGGCGGCAGCCCCTTGTCCATAAGTCATTGTACCAAAGTGGATGTCACGTTCATCACCTCCTACCCAGCAACCGGACACCAATGATGGAGTAAAGCCCATAAACCAGCTATCCGAGTTATCATTGGTCGTACCTGTTTTACCGCCCATATCGGCCGTAATTCCGTAACGGCGAACACGTCCGCCTGTTCCTTCATTGATAACGGAACGAAGCATTACCAACATCTTGTATGCGCTCGAAACACTGATAACTTCTTCCATCTGCGGTGCAAACGTAGAAAGCACATTGCCGTCACTATCTTCAATGCGGGTGACGAATAACGGAGCTACCCGAATCCCCTTATTGGCAAAAGCTGTATATGCGCTTACCATTTCACCGACAGAAATTTCGCAGGGACCCAGACAAAGTGAAACAACAGGGTCGATCGCCTTGTTTCGTACACCAAAACTATGAATCAGCCTTACAAGGTTATAAGGATTCAGTTTACCCATCAGGTAAGCCGAAATCCAGTTATCCGAATTGGCCAGTCCCCATTTCAGAGTCACCATTTCACCATAACGTTTATTATTGGCGTTTCGGGGAGTCCATGCCTCTCCTGTTTCGGTAATCAGCGTTTGTTCTACATGACGCACCTGATCACAAGGTGAAAATCCGTTCTCCATCGCCAGTGTATACAGATACGGCTTGATAGTAGAACCTACCTGACGGCGTCCCACCATTGCCATGTCATATTGGAAATATGTATAATTCGGTCCTCCAACATACGCCTTCACATATCCGGTCATCGGGTCCATCGACATGAATCCTGTACGCAGGAAGTGTTTGTAATAGCGAATAGAGTCCATCGGAGTCATAATCGTATCCTGAGGAGTATCGAATGCTTTGCGAATCTCCTGTTCAGAAGCACCCGCTGACTTCATTACATTATAACGTTCGGTTTGTTTCATGGCTCTGGTCAGCAATTCTTCCACCCGCGCCTGCGGCAATGCCCTTGCATACGGGGCGTTCTTACTTCCTTGTTTTTCTTTAAAGAACAGAGGTTGCAAGAAGTCGCCTAAATGTTCTTTGATAGCATCCTCAGCGTATTGCTGCATATGCGAATTGATGGTGGTATAAATCTTCAGACCATCCGTGTAGATATTATAATTCGAGCCGTCTTTCTTTTTATTTTTGGCGCACCAGCCGTACAGCGGATTTGTTTCCCATGAAAGTGAATCTTCATAATACTTCTGCATCTGCCAGCCGCGGTACTCGCTCTTAACCGGTTTCTTGGCAGTCATCACACCACGAAGATATTCGCGGAAATAGGTTGCCAGACCTTCTTTATGGTCTACACGGGTATATGCAAGTTTCAGCGGAAGTGCCTGCAAAGAATCACATTCCGCATCCGAGATGTAACCGGCTTTTTCCATCTGACGCAGTACGACGTTACGACGTCCCAATGCATTCTCACGGATTTTCGGATTTCGGGATACCGGATTATAACGGGACGGATTCTGACACATTCCCACCAACATCGCTGCCTGCTCTATTTTCAAATCTTTGGGTTCACAGCCGAAATAAGTAGACGCGGCTGTCTTTATACCGACAGCATTATTCAGGAAGTCGAACTTATTAAGATACATTGTCAGAATCTCTTCTTTCGTATAGTAACGTTCCAGTTTTACGGCAATCACCCATTCGATCGGTTTCTGCAACAGACGCTGCATAGTATTGCTTGCCACCTTTTCCGTAAACAACTGTTTTGCCAACTGTTGTGAGATCGTACTACCTCCACCCGCACTTTTCTGCAACAATAATCCACGCTTGACGATGGCACGGAAAAGTGCCTTCGCATCAATACCGGAATGTTCGGCAAAGCGAACATCCTCCGTCGCAATCAGCGCATGAATGATGTTGGGAGAAAGATCGGCATAGCTGCTGTATACACGATTGTTTTTTTCCATTGAGAAGGTACCCAGTACTTTCCCGTCTTCCGAGAATACCTCAGTTGCAAATTTATAATTGGGATTTTCCAGTTCTTCCACAGGAGGCATATAGCCTATCCAGCCCTTAGAGATAGACACAAAAACAACTACGATAGCTATTAAAGCAACTGCCAACAATACCCAAAGAGCGTTTATTATTTTTCGAATCATGTTTCTTCTAGCTTAAAAAAGATGCTTATAATTAAGCCGCAAAGGTAGATAAAATATAGCATACAGCAAACGAGTTTTTGATTTATTTGATATTTTAAA
>OOBV01001392.1_pt1 | contig 15946 bp, 13 predicted proteins | sample 1671731 | NCBI WGS metagenome assembly OOBV01 (sample SAMN06348186, study PRJEB24527) | human gut metagenome | biome: human gut; feature: ankylosing spondylitis patient; material: feces | host: Homo sapiens | place: China | collected 2015-10
ACTCCTGCTCGGTCTTCATAAACTCCTCGAATAAATCGGCAACGGCGCGATAGAAATTCGCACGATTATGCTGCCTCACCGCTCCGCAAAACTCAAATGCCCATTTTCCCAAATGACCTTCGAAGAATTCTTTTTGGCGGCCCATGTGCTCTTCGGCAGCGTCGGCGTCTCCTTCCTTGACGCTCTCCATGGCCAAGGCGCACAGCTGAGCCATAAACGAGAGCTCCACAGCGATATGATCCTCGGGCTCGCGAAAACTAGCATCGGGGACAAATCCCGTCGAGCGATACAGCGCCAGCACTTCGTCGCGTTGCTCCTGCATAAGGCAGTGATTTTCGCTGAGGTACACCGACTCAGAAGTAAACACTGGTTTGGCGCTCATGCCCAAAAACAACGCCGCGTACTCGCTTTTAGATGAGGCCAGTAGCTCTTGGGCGTCTTTGCCCGCAACAGAATCGAGATAGCCCGCAAAAGGACCGACCTCCCGATAGCTTTCTAGCAATTGCTCGAAAAACTCTTTCGTCGCCTCCTGATAGAACAACGCCGAGAAGAGCAGGTAGCTGGAGGCTCTCTCCTCCATCAAAGCAATCGCACCGTCATCTGCAACCATCGTGAACGCCTCCCTCAATAGAATCTGGGCGAGAGCTCTTTTTCGTCCCTCGCCCAGATCGGTAAATCTAACTGTTACAGCACCAACGCATACACGCCTTGAATAGCCTGGGCCACATCGGGGCTAACGCTTACCGCATGAATGCCTGCCGCCAATATCACATAGCGTAGGGCCAGTCCGCCCACAAGCACCAGCACAATGACCGCAATATGAGCAACACGGCGCGCATCCTTATTCTTTACGATCTTCGTCATTGTCAGAAGATCGAGAACAAGCGGAATCGCCAAGCCAACAATAACGACGATCAACCAGAACTGCAAGCTCAAATCACCCGACACCAACGTCGATGCGGCAATTGCTTGACTCACAGAACCCGACAAGTGGCTCATCAGCAGCGCAGTCAGCACGAGCGCCTCGCCCACGATAAGGGCAACCGAGGCAAGACCCACCTTGCGGTACATCGCATCAGCGCCCTCGGCCTTTTCGCCCAAAAGGCACGCCAGCACGACAACAGCACCGGCATCCAACGCCGAAACCGTAAAGAGCACGGGGATAAGCGGCGTGTTCCACAGCGGCACCGATCCTGCCGCCATAAGCAGCACGCCCGTGTAAGCGGCAACACCAAGGCCGAGAACCGCGCCCAAAACCATCGTCACTTGCGACACTTTCGCCGCTACGCCCTCTTTGACTTTCAGCGCCTTCACTAAACGAGGCGTTGAGAAAAACGCGCTCAGGAAAAATACCGCGATCGATGCGAACAGCAACCAGGCACCAATGGTCATCCATGAGCTGAAATTCACAAAGCTGCGCCACATCATCATGGCCTGCAAAGGTTTCTCAACCTCAATGACCAGGCAGAACAAGCCGACTGCCAAAGCCGCGAAACTCACCCAAGGAGCCACTACGGAAAGTCGTTGGAAACGATCTTTCGTTGCCAAACGCACCAGCGCCGAAATAAAGAACGTGCCTCCCGCCAAACCACCCAAGAACAGATAGATTGCCGGCTCCCAGCCCCACATAGTTTGAATAGTCACAGGTACCTCCTCTCAGATTTCAACAAAAGTCCTCTCCGCATGAGATTCGCTACTTCGCCGAACCTTCGGCATGTGCTAAAGCTCGCGCGGCCTCCTTCTCGTTGATTACCTGATCGATCTCTTCTTTGGTACCGAAGTACAGAGCCTGGGTGGGACAGGTGGCAACGCAATGGGGGGTCGGACGCCCCGTATCGTCAACGCCTAGGCTCAAGCACATGTCGCACTTGTCCATGCCGCCATCGTCGTAATCCGGAATGCCAAAGGGGCAAGCGAAGTAGCAGTAATGGCATCCGATGCATTTGTCTCGATCGACCACGACGATACCATCCTCGGCACGCTTGGTAATAGCCCCCGCGGGACAAACAGCGGCACAGGCAGGCTCTTCACAATGCATGCAGCCTTTCGAGTAGAACACGCGCTGCACATCGGGGAAGGTGCCTGAAGTGTACTCGATCACGTTGCGCCGCGACGTCGTGCCCGCTTTCGTCTTGTGCCACTGCTTGCAAGCAACCTGGCAGGCATAGCACTTAATGCAGCGATCGGAATCCGAATAGATCATCAACTGATTTGTCATGGTTTACCCCTCCCACTTGCTGATCTTGACCAACGTCTGCTTGGAAGAAGCCGACGAGAACTTATCCCAGTTTGCCGGATCACAGTCGTAGAGCACGTTGCACTCAGAGCCGCCGTCCTCATACCCATAGCCAGGAAGCCCCAACTCTTCGCAATCCTGCCACCAGCCGCGACGCGCCATCAGCACATCGGGAGCGATGCCTTCGAACAGCTTGGCCTTCAAAACGCACCACCCATGAGGCGACTCAACGCGCATCCAATCGTCCTCACCGATGTCATAAAGAGCAGCGGTAGCCGGATTGATCTTGCACCACGGATAAGGCTCGATTTCGCGACACCAAGGAAGATTATTACGATGACTGTGCTCGGCAAGGCGATGCCCATGCACATCAGAGAACACCAAGGGGTACTCACTCGCAAGCTCTTTATTGCTCAGGTTTTCGGGCGCGCCCACGTATTCGGGCAAGAAGCCAAGAACGCCTTCGTCGGTATTGTCGGGCTTACCGCCGAACAACTCGTGGTAGCACTGAACCTTGTTGTTAGGCAGCGTCGAGAACAGCTCTTCGTAGCGCCGATATTCGGGCTCAACGAGAACCTGTTCTTCGACAGGGCGCTCTACGAAGATGCCCTCATTTGCCGCGCGAAGATCCTCCAGCGTGAAGCCGGAACCTTCGAGCAGCTCGCGCATCATTCCATCGGTGTCGCCACCCCACCAATCTTGATCGTAACCCATGCGCTTGGCAAGCTCAGCATAGAACTTGTAGTCGGACATCGATTCGCCCAAAGGCTCAACGAGCTGGTGATTCACCGAGATAAACGTACCGGCCAGCGTATCGTTCATGTGCAGCTGATCGCTCGCCTCATATTGCGTGCAGGCGGGGAGCACCACATCACAGAAATCGCAGGTGGGATTCCAGTGCGTGTCCATAGTGAAATGGAAATCGCACTTCTTCAGCAGCTCCTTAATGCGCTTAGGCTGACGCAGGCAGGACAGCGAGTTTGTCACATGAGAGAAGATAACACGCGGCTTGTACGGCTGCTCGCTCTCAAGCGCCTCCAACACGCGAGGGTTGCAGGAAGACAGCGAGTAAGCGAAATCATTGTACGCCCAGCGAGGGAACTCGGGAGCCAGCAACTTGCTCACACCGGGAAGCCAACCGTTCTTTTTATCCTCCTCCGTCTCCTCAAGACGATCAAACTTATGCATGGAGGGCAGGAACCATCCCATGTCGCTCAACTCGAACATGGGAGCAGGCCCCACAAGAGCAGCCCCATTGCCACCGGGCACATCAAGATTGCCCGTAATAGCTTGGATGAGGAAAATGGACACGGCCGTCCAAGTGCCATCGTTGGTCTGATCGCCGAAGCCGTTGCCGTCCATGAGAGCCATGGGCTTCATCGTACCCATCATACGAGCGATCTGGAAAATCTGCTCCTCCGGAATGCCCGTAATCTCGCTCGCCCAGCTCGGAGGGAACTGCTTAACATGCTCGGCCAGCTTGTCGAACCCGTTGCACCAATTGTCGGTGAAATCGTGATCATAGAGATCCTCGCCGATAATCACATTGAGAATGGCCAGCGCGAGAGCGCCGTCGGTGCCGGGGCGCACAGGAACCCAAATATCGGAATGGGCGCCCATGGTGTTGAGCATCGGGCGAATGTCGATGGTAACCATACCGCGCTCGCTTGCGCGAATACGATCGTAGTTCTTGCCACGCGTTTGGTTAACGCCCGTATTCTCCTTGTTCGTGCCCCACGTAACCAACAGCTTCGTCTTGTCAATCTGACCGGGGAAGGTGGATGCTTTGCCGATAGTGCAAGCCTTGGTGGTTTCGCGTTGGTCCCAGCAAATTCCATTGTGGCACCAGTTCGGGCTTCCGTATAAATTCAGCAGACGCATACCAAGTACGTCAACGCACTCGCACGATTGACCAGAAAGAATGAAGAATGTCTCGGGGCCATACTCCTCGCGATACTTCTTCAGGTTCTCGGCAATAATATCGAGTGCTTCATCCCAGCTGATGCGCTCGAATTCGCCGCTGCCTTTCTCGCCCACGAGCTTCATAGGATAGAGAATGCGCGTCGGTTCGTACACCAACTGAGGCGCCGAATTGCCCTTTGCGCAGAGCGTACGACCACCATGACCAGAGTTGTTGCCCGCAAGCGGATTGCCCTCAACATGGGTGAATTTGCCATCTTCAACCGTGCACAGCGTTCCGCAGTACGTCTCCGCCAAGCCACACATTTGGCACCATACATGCTTCTTGACTGGCGTGGTTCCCGTGCTCGGATCCTCAGCATGAGCAACCAGCGGAGCAGCGCTCATTCCTGCCGTAACGGCCAACGCGCCCAACGCAGCAGATCCTGCAAGAAATCCACGTCTGGAAATGTCGCGGCGAACGTCCATGTTGCCTCCCTCTCTTTTCTCCTCTGTTTTCTTCTTTGTTTTCTTCTGGCGAATACCTGGAGAGACCTTGACGCAACCACTGAGGTTTTCGGGGACTCCAAGCTTCGTTGCAAAAACATATTATCATATTTAACTAGTTCAATACAAGTATAGTTTTTAGAAAGAGTGTTTCCGCTGGTGAAGATAGAAAAGTTGACTTAGAGACTTATCAATAATCTGGTTTCAGCACCGCTCAAGACAAAGCATCTTCGCGTTAACAGCGAGAGATACCCAAAGATGACGGCGCATCTCAATGCCCAACTGCTATGCTGTTGTTCTGGTGTCCGCAAAGGGGGAGCCCCGTTGCAAAAGAGAATCCGCTTTACCCTAGCGGTTCTCGATGGCGCCGATGTTCTTCAGGGCAATCTCGATGCGGCCGTCCGGGGTGCTGAAGAACTCGATGAAGTCGGAATTCTCACCGTACTCGGCCGGGAAGGTGAGCTCGATGCCCGTGTCGGTGCGAATCTTGTGGCTCTTGGTGACGCGCTTGGCCACGGCCTTCTCCACCACGACGCGCTCGGGCAGGGCGCCCTCTTCCACGGCGCGATCGAAGCGCTCGGCGACGCGGGGCTGGTCGGCGAACACCTCGCGGCCCAGCTCGCGGGCGTCCACCTCGTCGGACTCCTCGGCGTTTACGGCCACGTAGGCCTTCGCCCGCGAAAGCGCCACCGCCGTGTTGGCGCCGAATTCCTCGGCGACCTCTTCCACCACCGTGGTCACCGCTTCCAGCACTTCGCGGCTGGAAGCCTCCATGGAGCACTGCAAAAGGCCATCGGGAATGATCCAGCGCTTCTCACCGGCGATTTCGCGCTCCTTGTCCACGAACCACACGGCCATGTCATCGGCGGAGATGAGCGCGAACGACGCCACCTTCTGAGACGGGTTCGGCAGAATGGCGTGGTGCCGCGCGATGGTGGTAGCGGTGTCTCCGAAGTCGTTGCTGCCCACTTCGTGCATGTAGGCCTGGCGGCTCTCCAGCAGAATGATCGCGAAGTAGCGCGGGCCGCGGGCCTTGTAGGCGGCCTCGGCCTCCTCGTCGGTCATCTCGCGCACCGTCTGATCGGCGTCGCCTTCGAAATCGACGACGAGCAGGTCGGTCGAGGGCGTCTTTTCCATGCGCGACAGCTCGCCGACGATGAACTCGCCGATCTGCTGGGACAGTCCCACGAAATCGCGCTCGCCGCGGAAATAGGCGCGCAACTCCTCGGCGAACAGGCTGTTCTCTGCGAAGGTGCCGCGCTTGCTGTCCAGGTTGCCCAGCGCACGCTTGGCCTGGGACGTGACGTAGCGCTTGGCGGCCTTGTTTCCGAGATCCATGGGCGCCTGCGCGAACACGTTCACGCAGGACACGAAATCGAACACATGCAGAATGGCGTTGTTGATGTTCACGAGGACTCCTTTACTTCTGCGGCTCAAGCCACACATTCAAATCGACGTCGGTGGGGATGCCGGGAACCGTGCCGGCGTTGGTGTACTGCCAAATGGAGAAGTCGAGCGGAGCGGTGGGGACTTCCACGTCGTACTCGGCCAGCCACACCGGATAGGCGGCGCGCAGCTCGGGCGCGAGACGCAGCAAGTCGCGCTGGTTTCCGTAGAGCATGGGCGCGTAGCCGGCCGCGGCGATGGCCTCGCAGAACGCACGGGCATTGGCGGTCAGCTGCTCGCTAGAGAGATTGTTGGCCCGGGCGCCTTCGATTTCCACGGGCTCGTGGTCGTAGGCGACGTAGACGAACGTGGCGCCCGCAGCCTCGGTTTCGCGCAGGTTGTCCAGGGCGAACTGGGCTTCCTCGCGGGCCTCGTCCTCGGTCAGCGCCTGGGAGAAGAAATAGGCGCTCACCTGGATGCCCACCTCCCCGGCGCGAACGGCATTCTGGAAGAAGAACTCGTCGGCGGAAAGCGCACCTTCCGTGGCGCCTCGGTTGCCGATGCGGGCGAAAGCGAACTGCACGCCGGCGTCGGCCACGGCAGCCCAATCGATGTCGTTGCCCTGGTGCTCCGACACATCGATGCCCCAGCGCGAACAGAGCGCATCGTTTTCGTAGTACGCCAGCTTCTCGCCGTCGCGCACGAGGCCGGACCAATCGTAGGGACTCACGTAGGGCTCGATGGCGGCCACCTCCGCCGACTTAGAGGCCGACCCGCAACCGACGAGCAGCCCCGCCGCCGCACACGCCACTGCGCACGCCGCACCGGCCACGAAGCGTCGCCGCGTCAGCGTCGCGATCCGGGGCGCCCGCAGCCCATCTATGTTGCGGCCATTCAATATCATGGGCAGTATTGTACGGCAGCGAGAACCTACTTCCGCAAGTTCCCAAACAACCCCCGCAAAAGTTGCCGGCTCGTCTCGCGCCCGATCTGGCCGATGACGGAGCTGACTGTTTTCATGGCCTGCTCGCGTTGTTTCTCGGCAGCTCGAGCGGCGCGCTCGGCTTCTTTCTCGGCCGCTTTCTGGGCACGCTCGGCTTCTTTCTCAGCAGCCTTGGCGGCGCGCTCTTCCTCCTTGGCTGCAGCTTTTGCGGCCCGGTCGGCTTCGGCGGCCTTCTGCTTCTCGAATTCGGCGCGCTCCTTTTCCAGCTGGGCGCGCTCGGCAGCCAGCGCGTCGGCCTCGGCAGCGGCGCTCTTCTCGGCGGCAAGCTTCTCGTAGGCGCTCTCGCGGTCGATGGCCTCGCCGTACTTCTCCACCAGATGCGCCTGGGCCACGCCGATCGCCTCCAGCGTCGCCGCATCGGCAGCGGCCATGCGGCACTCCGGCGGCAGCACGCGCGCCCGTTCCACAATGCTCGGCTGGCCTTCCTCATTCAGCAGCGACACGAGCGCCTCGCCGGTGCCCAGTTCCAGCAATGCCTCAGCGGAATCGAAGGCCGGATTCTCGCGGAAGGCCGCCGCTGCCGCGCGCACCGCCTTCTGCTCGGCGGGCGTGTAGGCGCGCAGCCCGTGCTGGATGCGGTTGGAAAGCTGCGCGAGCACTTCGTCGGGAATGTCGGCGGGCGACTGGCTGACGAAGTAGACGCCGACGCCCTTGGAACGAATGAGCTTCACGGTCTGCACGATTTTGTCGGTCAGCTCTTTAGGCATGTCGTCGAACAACAGATGCGCCTCGTCGAAGAAGAACACGAGCTTGGGTTTGGGAAGATCGCCGGCCTCAGGCAGAAGCTCGTAGATTTCGCTGAGCATCCACAGCAGAAACATGGCGTACACCTGGGGCGATGCCATGAGTTTCGCGGCGTTCAGGATGTTCACGGTGCCCTGACCCGCATCGTCGGTCACGAGCCAATCCGTGATATCCAGCGCCGGTTCGCCGAAGAAGATGTCGCCGCCGGCATCTTCCAGGGTGAGCAGCGCGCGTTGAATGGCGCCGACCGACTGCGACGACACGCGGCCGTAAAGCGTTTCCACCTCACTGGCGTGCTCGGAGAGATACCCGAGCATGGCGCGCAGGTCCTTCAGATCGATGAGCAGCATGCCGTTATCGTCGGCCATGCGGAAGGCGATGGCCAGCACGCCGCGCTGCACGTCGGTCAGCCCCAGCAGCCGCGCCAACAAGTCGGGCCCCATGTCGGAAATGGTGATGCGCACGGGCACGCCGTCGCCGCCAAGCATATCCCACAGGCGCACGTCGCAACCCCGAGGCTCCCAGCCTGCGGCGCCCAGGGCAGCCGCGCGCTCGCGTACTTTCTCGGTATCGTCGCCAGGCTGGGCCATGCCAGTGACGTCGCCCTTCACGTCAGCCATGAACACAGGCACGCCGGCCTGGGCGAACCCTTCGGCCAGCACCTTCATGGTGACCGTCTTGCCCGTGCCCGAGGCTCCCGCAATAAGCCCGTGGCGGTTCGCCTGGTTCAGCAGCAGATAGCAGGGATTCTCCCCCTGCGCCACCTTGATCTTGTCGCCTTCGAGCATGGGCGCCTCCTCGGTAGTCGGAGCGAACGTTGCCCCCATGGTACGGGAACGCCCTCGCCGCCCGACCGCCTCGCGCCAACCCGTTGGCATACCGTAGGCTTGCCAGCTAGGCGGTCTCGCCCGGAAGGTCACGTCCGCTGCCAGGCTAGTTGGTCTCGCCCGTGAGGCCGCGCCGCCAGGCTAGGCCGCCCCGCCGGCATCGTCGCGCAGGGCCGGCGACAAGTAGTAGCCTTCGACGGAGAAGCGCTTCTTGTAAGCGAGAAAGCAGATGATCACAACGGAGAGCGTCGTGGCCGCCGAAATCATGAGCAGCACGACGATCTGGTACTTCGCCGCGATAACAGGATCGGCGCCCGCCAGAATCTGGCCGGACATCATGCCGGGAATCTGCACGATGCCCGCCGCCGACAGCTGGGCCAAAAGCGGCGTCATGCCGGCGCCCACCGCCGCCTTGATGGAAGGAAACGCCGCCTCACGCGGAGTGGCGCCCAAAGCAACCATCATGTATATCTCGTTCGCACGGGAATCCATGCTGGCAAACAGGCGGTCGGTGGCCACCGCTGCCGCGGCCAGCGTGTTGCCGAGAATCATGCCCGAGATGGGCACGAGCTGCATGGCGTTGTACCACGGATCGGCGTGGATGATGCCTTCCACCACGATGAACGCGATGACCATGGACGACACGGTAATAGAAAGGAAGACGTCGGCCCAAAGCCCCCGCACGACCTTGTTCGTGCGGCCCGTGGCGATCTGCGTCGCCGCAACGCACATGCCCAGCAGCACCAGACACACGAGCCACCACGTCTGGTACTTGAAAAGGTAGCCCAGAAGCAAGCCCATGGCGAGCAGCTGCAGAAACGCCCGCACGGTAGAGACGGCGATGCGGCGGCTCTGCCCGAGCCCCATGCGCCACGACACGATGCCCGCCACCAGCATGAGCAAGCTTGCGCCCACCAGTTCCACATATCCGATGTTCACCACGCCGCCGGTCATCGGGAGCCTCCCTTCGCAGAGGGCTCGACCGGCTTTCGGTCGGCCGGCGCGGGCCGCAAAGACGGCGAGTCGCTCCTTGGCGATGCGGTTGGGTCGAATGCGGAACCAACAAGAGGGGAAACACCGGAAGGCGCGCTGGGCACCGCTTTCAGCTTCGCAAGCACTTCATCGGCTCGCGAGTCGCATCCTTTTCCAGCGCTTGTAGCGGGTGCGTTGTCGGCCGTGATCTCGTTTTGATGGTAGGTCATCTTCCCATCGGCCAGCGTGAACACCCCGTACGCGTAGCCATCCTCAGCCCGATGGCGGATGCGCAAGCAGGCGGCCCCGCCCGCGAGCATCGCCCGCGTAAGCCGACTGACGGCCACGGCCGACTCCTCATCAAGCGCCGCTTCCACCTCATCGAGCAGCAGCACGGTCGGTCGTGTGGCGAAGGCCCGCAGCAACGCCACCCGAGCAAGCTGGCCGCCCGAGAGCTGAGCCGCCGCGTGATCGAGCGTCACGCCATCAAGCATCGCCAGGGAAAGCATCTCGTTCAGCACGTCGTCATCGGGCTTCGGCGAGCCGGCATTCACCTTCAGCGTCCAGGGAAACAGCAGGTTGTCCCGCACCGTGCCGGGCACCAACGACGCAGCCTGAGGCACCAGGCACACGCGCCGGCGCCATTCCATCGGCTTGAACCGATCAACGGGAACACCCTCGAGCGCCAGCGTGCCGCCCGAACGCGGCAGCATGAGCGCGCACGCGTTCAACAGAGTGGACTTTCCCGATCCGGAAGGCCCCGTGAGGTTGTACAAGCAGCCGGCTTCCAACGAGAAACTCACATCCGCAAAGGGCGCGAACAGCTGCCCGTCGCGACGAAACTGCACCCCGATATGTCCTGCTTCGAATAACGCCATGCGAGCATGATACCCAACCCCGCGATCTCCGCAACAGGTGCCCACCGTTTGTGACCCAGCCGCTATGCGAGCGCCTGCACGCGCTCGACCATACGAGGCGATTGCCGTAGTAAGATGGAACCAGAAACGCACGACAAGCGCGAAAGCGACGAAAGCGAGGCGGCATGGTTTACGACGAGCGGGACATTCGGAAGGCGCAGGCGCTGGACATCGCGCAGAAGATGGTGGTGGCAGCACGGACGGCGCCCAAGGGCAAGGGCGTCGATGTCGTGGAATGCGCCGTGGTGGACGGCGACGATTTGGAAGCGCTCGCCTGTGCCATGGAGGCCGTCGGCGAGGAGCGCGGGTTTGCATTCTTCCTGCGCGACGCTGGTTGTGTGCGCAAAAGCCTCTGCGTGGCGCTCGTGGGCACGCGCGAAAAAGCCCAGGGGCTCAACTGCGGCCACTGCGGTTTCGCCACCTGCGGCGAGCGCACGCCAGGCGTTCCCTGCGAGGTGAACTCCGTAGACGTGGGCATCGCCCTCGGCGCCGCCGTGTCGCGCGCCCAGGCCTTCGGCGTCGACACCCGCATCATGTTCTCCGCCGGCCTAGCCGCTCAACAGCTGGGCCTGCTCGGCGAAGGCGTGGGGCAGGTGTACGCTATCCCGGTGAGCATCAGCTCCAAAAGCCCGTTCTTCGACCGCGGGTAGGTCAGCTGCGGTCGCATCCGCTCCAGCATGTTCCAGAAATCGCGCCAATCGCGCCAATCGCGCCATAATCGCGCCAATCGCGCCATAATCGCGCCAATCGCGCCATAATCGCGCCATAATCGCGCCATGGCACGATTCCGAAGGGGTGGTCACCGTGAACGCGCATCAACTGCGAGACATTATCGAAGAGGGCGAGAACGACCGCATCGAATTCAAGCGTTGCGGCAACCAACCTGAAAAGGATCTCTTCGAAACCATCTGCGCGTTCGCCAACACGTTCGGCGGCACTATCCTGCTCGGCGTAGAGGACGACGGCTCTCTCACGGGCATCGATCCAGCCCAGGTGCTTCCCGTCACAAGAAACGTCCTCAATGTCGTCAACAACTCCAACGCCTTCGACGTGCCCGTCTCCATGGAATTCGAGCATATCGAGATCGGTGACCGCCAAATCATCAAGATCGACGTTCCCAACAGCCCGCAGATGCACAGCTACAAAGGCAGAGTCTACGAGCGCCGCGGCGATGCCGATGTCGTTGTGCGCGGAAGTGCTCCTCTCGCCGAGCTCTGCATTCGCAAGCAGGGAATCTATACCGAACAACGCATTTTCGAGCATGTATCCCTGAGCGACCTGCGAGAAGACCTCATTGACGAGGCCCGGCGACTCGCTCTCGCGAAGAGAAAAGACCATCCGTGGGGAGCCATGACGAACGCGCAGCTCGTCGAATCGGCCGGGCTCTTCGGCAAAGACTACTCAACGGGAAAGCAGGGCTATAACTTGGCGGCCGTCGTTCTTCTCGGCAAGGACGAGGTTATTCGATCGCTGTGCCCTGCTTACAAAACCGATGCACTTGTGCGCCAGCACGACACGGACCGCCACGACGATCGGCTCGTGGCTACCACCAACCTCATAGACGCCTATGCCCAGATCGCCGGGTTCTGCAGGAAACATCTTCCAGACCGCTTTCTTATGGAAGGAGACTTCGCCCTCAGCCCCCGCGATACCATCGTGCGCGAGCTGGTCGTCAACTGTCTCATTCATCGCGAGTTCACCAGCCCCTTCCCGGCGAAAGTCATCATTGACAATGAGGGCATTCGAACCGAGAACGCCAGCCGAGCTTCTTTCGAAGGGCCCTTGGAGCCTGACACCTTCAGCCCCCTCCCGAAGAACCCTCTCATCGCTTCGTTCTTCGTGCACATCGGTCTGGCCGAAGAGCTGGGCAGCGGCACGCGCGAGCTATTCAAGAATTCTCGTCTCTACACGGGCCGCGACCCCGAGTTGGAAGAGGGTCTGATTTTCAGAGCATTCGTACCAACCATTCCCGCAATCCAGGCGGTGAGCAATTCGCCCGACAAACAGAGCGCCCAAAAGGACGGCATTGACGAGGTTGCCTCTCTCGCCTTAAAGCTGGCCGAGAGCAATGGTGGGGTGCGAACTGCTGACCTGGTTGATGCGGGAATTTCCCGCCGTACAGCCCAGCGCACCCTAAGCGAGCTTGTCGAACGGGATCGGCTCACTCCGCAGGGCAACGGCCCGAGTCGCATTTATCGCCCGAATCGCAGATAAAACGATTCGGGAAGCCGAAACGTCACGACCGCAACAGCCGATTTAACTACGCAAGCACGAGAAACCAGGAGCGCCACCATGACAGACCACGCACTCGCGAGCTTTGAGGCGAAGGACGGCACGGGCCGGTGGGAGGTTTTCACCTGGGGCATTATCGCCAACGGCCAGCGCTACCACTTCACGAAGCAGTCCCATATCGTGTGCGCCGGCCTGCCGGGGCGCACCGAGAAACACGTCTATCAAACTGAGGAAGACGACGGCTTCGGGCTGTGGGCGACGCTTGCCGTCTACCAAGAGACCGGAAGCCTTGCCGACGCCGGCCTCGCCGCCTGGGCCTTAGGCGGCCCGAGCATTGAAACCCACATCGACACGCGGGAGATCCCCGGCAACGTGACGCTCTCTATCGGGCACTTGCGCCGCGGCCGCGATGCCAACCTCTCCCTGCGCTACCGCGAGGACGGCCGCTGGGTTCAAGTCGGTGCCATCCAACACTTCGCCGACATCACCCTCGCCGCCATCAATGCCTACCGCGCGAGTGCGCTGTAACGGTGTTGACGCCCAAGGCCCCTGAAGCTTTACAAAAATGCGAGACGAAGAATCGCAAAAGTGTCAGAATCAGTGATTTGAAGATGCCGAAAAATGTATCGGAATGCCCTAGCTGCACCTTAACGACCCCCTAAAGAGTCGGCCGCTCCCCCGTTTCAACATAGCGATCAATGTCGGCAACCATCAAGTCGGGAGACTCTATGTGGTAGAGGAAATAATTGTCCAGCACGTACTGCGAGAGTCCCTTTTCGCGAAAGAGAGCCGCCACCTCCGGGCCCGTCAGCCCCTTCGCCTGCCGATAGTGCTCGATGGCGAACACGAGAAACCGCATTTCCTTGCTCATGACTGCTCCTCCGGGTCGCCGAAGAAGCCGCGTTCCACTTCCTGCCGGTACAAATCTGCCAGAGCCGCCGAGCTAAGATGCCACAGCCCGCTATCGGGATTGCGTAGCAGCTCATAGAAGTTCGACGCATAGAACTCCTCGATCTGGTAAGGCTCGGTGAAACCCAATCGCTCAAACAGGCCGGGAAGCGTCGCCGTGCCGAGCAGCACGGATAACTGCTCCGGAGACTTAGCCATTCACCCTCACCTCTCTACAATCCGCGCCGACTCAAAGGCCAGCATCTCTAACGCCCCATCGTTGCAGAAAAGTATCTGAGTGAAAAGCTCTTTGATCCTTAGCATTTCCAAAGCAGCACGAGCCGTGATCTGCCCCTGCTCGTAGAGCGTTACCGTTGTGAATACGTCATCGTTCGCCACGGGTCCGATGATAATATCCACTTCGAGAGCTTTATCGCGACCTTGCTTTCGGTTGTGCACGACGAACTCCAGCCACTCTTCATTAGGTTCGGAAAATTCGAGAACGCGTAGCTCGCGCCTGGCTCGCTCCATATCGCATTCGTAGCTATTCAGCGTCGGAGCCCCTTCCATGCCACGGCGCACAAAGGCCTTGCGAGCGAAATCCTCCGCTTGAGCAAGGTTTGTCGTGGTGTAAAACCCTGTTCCGAAATCCAAGTAGGGAGAACGATTCACAATCCTCGGCTCACTGGCCGTTTGAGTTGAAGCATGGTATAGCCGCATGAAGTTCTCGCCTTTCAAACTGAATTCGCTTACTCAACATCAGGAACAAATCAGAGGCAGGTTCGATGATACCAGAATAGCCTACCAATCGATCTCCTCGTACACGAGGCCGTGGGCGTCCTTGAGGTGGGCGAAGAACTCGGCGCAGTCGTAGACGGGGATGGTCGAGCGCTCGAAGTCGGCCCGGTTGCGCGTGATGATGGCGCAGGCATGCAGCTTCTTGGCGCACTGGTAAAGGCAGGCGTCCTCGAAGTCGGGTCACGACGACTCCAGCGCGCTCTCGATATCGTGCTCCCCCTGCGTGCAGATGCGCGCCAGCCGCTAAGGTTCAGCGGGGCTCGCCTTGTCTATTGATTTCGCCGAACGGCTACTCCCGCCGTGCCCTTCTCGTCCATATAGGCCAATCCGGCTCGTCGAACTCAAGAAGCTTCGATGTCGCACTGGTGGCCCGATCGAAGATCCTGTTGATACCCGAGGCCTCGAGCACGTGCCTGGCGACGCTCCCCCTCTTGTCGTAGGCCATTATCGTGAGCAGCACATCAGCCAGAAGCTTCTCGTAGTCCTCGGCACACAGGTACGGCTCAGCGAGGTCGATCATGGCAGCGTAGTCCACGATCGGGCTACGCTTGCCGATCTTCGCGCAGTAGAGCCGGTCATCGTGGGCGCAGATATTCCTGAACTTGACGATCGGGCCAAGCGAGAGACGGGCGTCCTTCGGGTCGAAGTACGGGTTGTCCCCGCCGAGCCGCCCGGTCGCCTCGGCAATCCTCTTGCAAACGAGACGCCGCTCAGCCGGCTTCATCAGGTGGAAGAAGTGCTCGACGCTGCCGAAGGTGAGCGAGTTCGCGAGAACCCAGAGGGGCACGTGCCCATGCCGTTCCTTGTAGTGGCGCACGGGCTCGCTCCTCGGACGAGACACACAGGAATAGAGAGTGCTCTGCAGCTTCAGGAGGTTATCGATGTAGTTCTTCAATCCGAACTCTGCAAACTCTGCTTCCGTGCAAAAGTTGCCTTGGATGAGGTACGACGATGACTCGGGATGGTGCTCGGCGAAGGTGTATGAACACACCGTTCGCACCACGGCCTCAACCTGCATGAGATGCTTGAACGTCACCTCTCTGAGGTCGCGATCGAAGCAGAAGAGGTTATATACGTCGTTGAAGCTCGTCCCCTCCGCGAAACGATCGTCGCCCGCCGCCCTCGTCGCGTCTGGATCGAGAAACGGGCCCTTGTACCCATTCACGATGGAGTAATACCCTTCCCGCATGAGAATACCAGGCGTGTCAGCATCAGTCGAGAGCCCACGCCTGTGCATGAGATTGATCTGCTCTTCAATACTCTTGAACGGCTTTTCCATACCTCTCCTAAAAAACAGGAAGCGGTCACCATCGAGGCAACCGCTTCGCTGTGGGCGGGGCCCCCGTAAGAGCTTCCGCCATAACCACTGACTGAACTTTACCAATTCCGACCCAGGCGGGTCAATCGAAAAAGGAAGATTCCTTTGACATTACGGTGAAAACCTTTTTACTCGGAAGCCCCAAAGCCACAGCATCCTACCACTCGATCTCCTCGTACACGAGGCCGTGGGCGTCCTTGAGGTGGGCGAAGAACTCGG
>OOBV01001394.1_pt1 | contig 15929 bp, 16 predicted proteins | sample 1671731 | NCBI WGS metagenome assembly OOBV01 (sample SAMN06348186, study PRJEB24527) | human gut metagenome | biome: human gut; feature: ankylosing spondylitis patient; material: feces | host: Homo sapiens | place: China | collected 2015-10
TCACGCCCTCTTCGCGCTGCTGCAGGCTCTCGCCCACGCAGATGATGACCTTCAGACCGGCATTCAGAGCAGCCAGAGCGCGCTTGTTCACGGTCTGGTCGGTCTCGGCGAAGTACTGGCGGCGCTCAGAGTGGCCCACAATGACGTACTCCACGCCCAGATCCACCAGCATGTCAGCGCTGATCTCGCCGGTAAAAGCGCCGGACTTCTCGAAGTGAACATTCTCAGCACCCACATGGATGTTGGTGCCCTTGGTCTTTTCCACAGCGGTGACCAGATCGGTATACGGGGTGCAGATGACCACCTCGCAGCCTGCGTCCTGCACGGCGGGGACCAGCTCGTCCACCAGAACAGCAGCCTCGGAGGCAGTCTTGTTCATCTTCCAGTTGCCTGCAATGATAGCCTTACGCTTTGCCTTATCCATGATACTCTATCTCCTTTATTTACCTTCTATATGTGCAGTCTGTGCACAAACAAAAAGGTGCGGCGGCGCTGAAGCCGCCGCACCCATTTACGATGCCGGAAAAATTATGCGTTCTGAATAACTGCGATGCCGGGCAGCTCCTTGCCCTCCAGATACTCCAGAGAAGCGCCGCCGCCGGTGGAGATGTGGGTCATCTTGTCGCCCAGACCCATCTGCTGCACAGCTGCTGCGCTGTCGCCGCCGCCGATCACGGTGGTAGCATCGCTCTCAGCCATAGCCTTAGCAACTGCCAGAGTGCCGGCTGCCAGAGTGGGGTTCTCGAACACACCCATGGGGCCGTTCCAGACAACGGTCTTGGATGCCTTGACGGCATCGGCAAACAGCTTCATGCTCTCGGGGCCGATGTCGCAGCCTTCCATGTCAGCCGGGATCGCGGTGACAGGAACAACCGTGGTCTCAACAGGAGCGTCGATGGGATCGGGGAAGTCCTTGATGCAGACAGCATCAACGGGCAGCAGCAGCTTCACGCCCTTCTCCTGAGCCTTGGCCATCATCTCCTTGCAGTAATCCAGCTTGGAATCGTCGCACAGGCTCTTGCCGACCTCGTAGCCCTGAGCCTTGACGAAGGTGTAAGCCATGCCGCCGCCGATGATCAGAGTATCGACCTTCTCCAGCAGGTTGGAGATAACATTCAGCTTGTCTGCGACCTTTGCGCCGCCCAGAATAGCGGTGAAAGGACGAACGGGATCGTTCACAGCGTTGCCCAGATACTTGATCTCCTTCTCCATCAGGTAGCCGACAGCGGTATCCTTGATGAAGTCGGTGACACCTGCAGTGGAGCAGTGTGCACGGTGGCAGCTGCCGAATGCATCGTCAACATATGCATCAGCCAGAGAAGCCAGCTCTTCGCTGAACGCAGGCATGTTCTTGGTCTCTTCCTTGCGGAAGCGGGTGTTCTGCAGCAGAACGACATCGCCGTTGTTCATGGCAGCAACAGCAGCCTTTGCGTTCTCGCCCACAACATTGTCGTCGTCAGCAAACACAACGGTCTTGCCCAGCTTTGCGCTCAGAGCCACAGCAACGGGTGCCAGGCTGAACTTTGCCTCGGGGCCGTTCTTGGGCTTGCCCAGATGGCTGCACAGGATGACTTTTGCGCCATCGTTGACCAGCTTCTGGATGGTGGGCAGAGCTGCGTTGATGCGGTTCTCGTTGGTGATGACACCGTCCTTCATCGGGACGTTGAAATCGCAACGGACAAGCACCTTCTTGCCGCAGTAGTTCTGATCGTCGATCGTCTTCTTACCTAAACCCATGGTAATAAACTCCTCTCAAGTTTTAATTTCTGAACTAGAGTTTCGCTCGCATTCGGGGGTCTTGCCCCGTTACTCTACTATTATAAACAAAAACCGTGCACATTGCAAGGTTGCAAGATAGATAATAGTTTAACAAACATTTGCCGCTGATGCACGGAAATGTGTGTATTTTGACCGAAAGCCGCAGCCTTACCGTGTTTTCCGGCAGAACATTCCGCAAATGCGGTCATACATTCCCCATATGAACTTCTGGTTCCGCTGATCCCGCTCAAAAATTGCTTCCACACCAGCATAGCCGCTCGCCTTATACTTCCTGAAAATTTTATTTCTCAGTCTGGTATGCTTCGTTGGCCGGTTCAGCTGCGTATTCACCTGAGCAATGTTAGAAAATTCGACCGGATAGCTTTCTATCTTCGCACCGTATTTCTCGACAAGGTGTTGTCCGCGTTCCGTGTTTATCAGCAGGCAGGAAACGCCTTCTTTGCTATTGATCGTTCCTCCCTGTTCCACCAGAAGCTGCGGATCATATTTCTGAACGCCCCAATAATCTCCAACGGTAATGTCGCCCACACGCTGTCTTTGTGCGTAAGGGCATCCTCCTGCATCGTAATGGCGCTTTTGGGACATACGCTGGAACAAGCACCGCATCCGCAGCATTCCTCTTTACTATTATATTTGGGATAATATAAGTACGAATATGTCCTGAACAGCTTATAGTGTTTAAAATCTTTCTTATATTCGTAATCAATGATCCTCGACTGATATCCTTCTTTTTTTCAAGTATGTCTGTAGCGCAAATGCCTGCAACGCCGAACCGTAATTGTATGAATTATGGAAAGTGATCGTTCCAATTTTATTGGTCTTCATTCCAACACCTCACGACTTTTTCCCATCTCTCCGGCAGCGTACCAGGATTGTTATTGATCGAAAAACATTTTATTTGGAGTCAGCGCAATCACTCCACCTCTCTACAATTCATAATATACCAATTTAATTATACTACGCTTTCCTGCTATCAGCAAGTTGATTTTCTCGTTGAAACTGTAGGATTTGTAGGATTACAATAGATGATAAAAAGAAAGACGAATGGGTCGTCCTGTGTTATAGTTAAGTTGATACACAAACCACACAGAAAGGACAACGCATTCGCCATGAATACTGTAACGCAAACCATGAAGTTCCGTCAATCCCTTTTAAGCTATGCAGAGAAGCACGAGGTAACACAGGCAGCAATCAAGTACAATGTGAATCCCCCATCTAAAAAAGCGTACTGTTACTTTACTCTTCCCCGAAGTCATCCTCGCCGCTCATCGCCTTCCCGCCATAGAGCGTTTTCAGCGAAAGGCGGAACTTGCTTTTCTTGTTGTATTCGATAATCATGGCTTCAGAATAGCCCAGCGCACCGGGGCGGCGTTCTTTTGCCGCACGGATGATTGCCTTCACCGACACTCGGCCCACATGGTCTTTGAACACATCGTCCCGGACAGTATCCCCATACGCCACAACGATGCGAGCAATGCCCATCAGGATGTTGCCAGAGAAGGAGTTGTTTTCTCCCTCCCATGTTGCCGCTGCCAGACGGAGCGTTCTGTCCAGAACAGCCTGTCCATATTTGTCATAGATGCGCTCCAGTGTAGAAACTGCACTGATACCGTTTTTTGCTTTGGTCGAGGTGATTGCCAGGCCATAGGACTGCACAATGGCCTCAATCATCTTCTGTTTGGGGTCATCTGCTTCAATATGCGCCTTGAAGGTCTCGAAAGAGGACAGCGCCTTGACATGCTTTTGCTGGTCGGCAAAGATATGGGCTTCCTCCTTATATTTCAGGTCATCGTAGATCATACACCACACCGGGGTATCACGGGAACCGGACTCACTGGCAATGATCTCGATGGTGTGCTGGCCGTCAAACACATAGTTGATGCCGTCGCGGCGGCTCACCTTGACCGGGTTGATCTGGTAGACGTCAAATTCTTCCAGTGCCTTACGGATATGATTTTCGGACAGCGGCCGCTGGTACTCCTGATTGGAAACCAGATTTCGGATGGGGATCAGCTCAAAGGACACATCCGGGATGCAGCGCTGCTGCGCTTGGGTCAGCATATCTTCTGCAATCATCTTTCAATTACCTCCAGCGTCTGCGTAATTTGTTCTTCCAGTCTGCGCAGGATCACAGCAAGCTGCGCCTTGGTCGGTTCGGACACCAAATCGATATCTGTCTTTGCCCGGGTTCGTGCGATGGCATTCATCCATGTGGGGATCGTCAGTGCCAGCCCACGGAATTCCATGTCCGGGTCAAACATCGGCATCTCCTTGATGCCCACCTCCAGTGGTGTGGTCTGCTTTTGCTGCGTCTTCCCGGATAGGCCGTCCGTTGATTGCTGCCTTGGCTTTCGCTGACGCATTTTCACATCTTCTTCTCTTAGCAGTTTTCTCCTGATATCAATTAGCTTTGTTTCGTCCATTTGTGCAAACTTCCGCATTTTTTCAAAGGAAACAACGATTTTGTTTTCAACAAGTGCCGTAAAAAAGGCTTCATCCTTTTCTGCAATCTCATCCAGAAATTTTGCCAGCATACCATACGACTCTACTGAATTATACGACATTGAAATCTGCACTGCTATTACTTTGGATATACGATCAACTGGAATGCTTACCAGCTGTCCTTCCTCTCCTTTTTTCTTGATTGCTAAATCCAGACTTTTTCTTCGTTCTTCTTTTCGTTTTGCGTGAATCCTTGTTTTCTCTGCGTTATACCATTTTCCTACAAGGTACTTATAAATCGTTTTGTCCGCAGAAGATTCCTTAACTCGCTTTTTGCATATCCAGATAATGGCATCCTCTCTGGAGACAAAATTCATTTCTACTGTTTTGTAGTCCATCTCTTCGTAACTGCAGATTTCATAACGCTTGTGTCCATCCAGAATGCAGCCGTGCCACACCACAATGGGCTCCCTGCAGCCTTCACGGAGCAGGCTATTCTCCAGCCTGTTTTCCTCCTCCAGAGATAGTGGAACGCTCAGCAGTCTGAACTCCGGGTCGATTTGCCAGACCTGTTTCATGTGTTCTCCCTCATTCCGCTTCCGTGATGGTTTCGATGTCGCTCATATCAAAGGCGGCTGCATTCTGTTCCTTCAGCAGCCTTCCGTGCAGCAGGCAGGAGTCCTGTGTTCCGACCTGCGGTGCCACCGTGCAGATACCGTCCAAAAGTACCTTGCTCTGGATACAGAAGGAATTATCCTCCCAGCACCGGACACGCAGCGCATCCGCTGTTGCCTCCCTTGCTGCCAGCACCACCAGCTTTTTGCTCTGCGGGTGGATGCCCAGCGACACGAACGCCGGATCTCCCATGGCCTTCAGCGTTGTGCGGTGGATGTAGATGCGGTTATACTTGGCACTGATGCGCAAGCCAAGCTCGTTGTCCTGTTTCATAAGGAATCACCCATACTTCCCTGCTGCTGCGGCTGTGCCTGCGGATGCACCTCGGTCTTTTTCCCGTTTACCGTGATGACCGTGTAATTATCAAAGGTCTTGACTGCCAGAGAACGGCGGCTCTCGGAATAGGTGGGGCCAAACTTGCCGCTCCACTGTTCCGCAAAAACGGATTGGCGACTGCTGACCTTCTTGCCATCCCGGTTGACCACCTTGGGGAAGCATTCACTGGATGTGAGGTCAAAGGCGATCAGGGCTTTTCCATTGGCCTGCACCATTTTGCCCAGCACTTTATACCGATAATCCGGATTCCAGTCCATGATCTCACACAGAGTCAGAACAAAAAGTTCTCCTGTCCGCTGGGAGGGATACCGCTTGCCGTCCTTTGTCCGACCCCAGCGGTATCCGGTGATCTCAATTTCATCGCAGGGTTTGAGCAGGAGCTTCTTCTCTTTTCGGTTGATGAGGATCTGCACATATTCCACATCCGGCATCAGGCGAACACAGGCGGTATTCACACCGATCTTGTCCACATTCACCGTCAATGCTGGTTCTTTGATGTGAGCGAAGAACTCCGGGCGGACGATCTCATATTCACTGAGGTCGATTTCTTCTTCACCTGTCATGGTCATCTGCGCTGCAACAGCTGCATCCGGCAGCAGGCTCATCTGTGCATTCTCTTCCATCATTTCTGTACGTCCTCCTCAAACAGTTCCCCCAGTTCTTCCTGAATGAAACTGCGCAATTCTTCATACGAGGTGACCTGAAGCTCCGTTCCGGTGCTGACCATCTGTCCGGCAAGCCGGGTCTGCCACTCCTGCCGGGTCAGATTCCGAAGCTCGATCATGCTCTTTTCTACATAATACCCATTGCCGACACCCTGCCCGAAGTCCCCCACTACGCCACGGATACGTTTGCCTTGCCGACAGATGTTCTGGCCGGTGGCATCCTCCACGGTGACCTCATTATCTTTGATGTACACGCTGGCGTTGGTTCCGGCATAGATGCAGGCGGCATCCTGCCCATCCCGGTAGATGCGGCCGTAGAGCTTATAGTTGTTGTCCTGATCCCAGCCGAAGATTTGATACAGGGTCTGGATATAGGCCTTGGCGGCTACCGAACGGGAACGGCGATAGCCCCGGACACCGTTTGCCCACTGGATGGCACAGCGGTTCTCCTTGGCGGTGGGGCGCACGGCGATTTCTTTCCGCAGCGGATGCACCAACAGTTCTACATAATTATCTTTCAGATCCATCTCCCGGATGGCTGCCACACTGAAAGCAATGCTATCCTTGTGAAGCATGATGGCAGGGACACTCTGGTCACTGAACAGTTTAAAGTCTGCCACCTCATATCCGGTCAGGTCGAAGGAGCCTTCCCGCACCTCTAGCCGCCTCTCATCTTCTGGGTTGCTGTCCACGCTCCGGCAAGCGGCGATGTAATCTTCCTTGGTGAAGCTGCCCCACTTGGGGTGAACGATGACAAAGCCTTTCAGCAGACCGTCCGGGATGACCTGCAGTTCCGGCAGCAGAGACGTACCGCCGAACCTGGCATTGTTCATGATGCGCTGGACTGCCAGAAAATCGTTCCGGTCGATGATGGCTTCATGGTCATCCCGGTAATGACTCTGGGGCTTTTCTCCCCGGTTCTTGAAGGACTTCTGGTCGTGGACATCTGCCGCAAACTTGGTGAACCGCTTGCGGGTCAGCACATCTCCGCAGTAGCGTTCGTTCCGCATACTGGTTGCCACACCGGATGCCGTCCACTTCAGATTGCCCCGATACGTCCGCTTGCTCAGCTTCGTGAGGATGTCTGCGATCTGCTGGGTGGAATATCCGTACAGGTACATATAGAACATGAGCTTCGGGATCTTGTAAGTCTCCGGGTTGACAACGAGCTTGCCGTCCTCGTTCTTCACAAAACCCAGCAGTTCCGGGGTCAGAGGCAGGCCATGGTCCAGCCGCATCCGCAGGGAAGTTTCCATGCTCCGGCTGCGGGTACGGGATTCCTGCTCTGCAATGGTGGCCTGAAAAGACAGTGCCATGTGAGAATCATCGTTCAGGGAGTAGATTGCTTCCGACTCAAACAGCACGCCGATTTTCTTCTCAGACAGCTTGCGGATGATGCTCAGGCAGTCCACCACATTACGGGCAAAACGAGAAATATTTTTTACAATGATCAAGTCGATTTTTCCGGCATTCGCATCTGCCAGCATCTCATTAAACCCATCCCGATGCTGCATGGTAGTGCCGGATTTTCCTTCGTCTGCGTAGATCTTCACCAGCACCCACTGAGGATGCTGTGCCACCAGCTCTTCGTAATACTTCTGCTGCAGCTCAAAGGATGTGGTCTGCATGGGGTTGTCTGTGGAAACACGGGCGTAGATGGCGACTTGCTGATACTGGTCGGCTTTCACATGGTCGTTCTGCTCCTTCGCCGGGATGTACTCGTATTTATCCGGATCAATCGAGGCCTGCGAGATGCGCTGCCGCACCCGGTTCTGATTTTGGGCATTGGTCAGTTCTGTCTTTTCCACTCAGTTCACTCCATTGCATTCGTTTCTTCTTCAAGGCGCAGTTGCTCTGCCCGCTCCGGCATGGCAGGTTTCGGCAGGGTCGATAGCATCGGTTCATCCAGTTCATCCGCCGGGAGAGTCTGCCAGCCCTCCGGCAGCAGTCCTGTATCCCGCAGGTCAGCTTGGTAATACGATGCCAGTGTAAAAATGTCTTCAGAAATAAAGTAGATTCCCACAGGATGCTCCTGCGCCGCCAGCATCCGTGCCATAAAGGACATTTCTTTCCAATCACTGGACACATTGCTGACCTTTTGCGTCACGATGAGGTCCACCTTACCGGTGAAGCAATCCTCCAGCAGACGGCACCACTCTTTGGAGTACTCCATGTGCGGGGCGGTCATTCCCCTATCCACATAGAAATCCACCAGTGTCCACTGCGGGCACAGGGCAATATCGTCCATATACTGCTGGATATGCTTTTCCAGATAGTTCTCATGTCGGGTCTGATTGAAATACCGGATGTACACCCCGATCTTATACGGCGTATATGGCATGGGATACTCATACGGGATACTGTCCAGCCACAGGCGGTGACGGGCAAGGGCCGCTTTCTTGGGATTCTCCTTGATGTGACGGCGCAGCACATTGGAGCCGCTTTGTGCAAGGGTAGATTCCTGCGGAGCTGGCTCTGCAAGCCGTGTTTCCATCTTTGTCACCTGATCCATATGTACTGCCTCCTGATGTGCTGAAAATGCACCGATTTACTGCTGATTCCTTTACCTATAATTCTATCTCTGTGCAGCTTTACACTCAAGGACACCCATGTCACTTTTGAGACATCTCACAGACTATTTTTTATTTGAGGACGCCTCAGTACCACTCAGCATTTTGGCAATGGTACTGATGGCATCACTTGCCTTCCGCAGATTCGATTTCGTCAGATTTGCAGCCAAGGCGTGTTCCAGCTCTCGACAGGCGCGTCCCACCTGTTCCTTCTCCTCTGACCACTGTGAAGCATCCACCTCCGCTTGCCCATTTACTCTTTTTACCAGAGCGCACTCAGGAAGATTCAAGGCCTTTTCCAAATCATATAGCGTTTGAACCGAAGGGATACACTTGCCCCTCTCAATGCGACCTACATGTTCTCTCGTGATTCCGGTGCGCCACCCCAGTTCTTCCTGCGACCATCCATACTGCTGTCGGCATTTCTGAATAAAATCTCCCAATGTTTCGTTCTTTCCGACTTGCACCACCAATTTTTCATCTGATTTCATTTTTCTTCTTCCCTTCTGGATTTTTATCTATTTCAAGACTGCTCAAGACAGCCCAGAACCACCGGTTATTTTACATGCCTATCTAATCATGTAAGCTAAAATCCAACTTATGCCCATAAATCCGTTTTTCAAAAAATTTCAGATTTTTTTGAGCACACGCCAATCCGAAGAAACACTGGGTACAGATAACTCGCGCCAAAAGTTCCCAGCTTTTTGGGGCCGCTCACGCAGCCCTCTGATTCCTGAATCACTCTTGCCCGATGGAACGCTCTCATCACGGTTGCCCGCGTCACGCTCTTTTCCTTTCGATTGAAGAATATCTCTCCACCTTCTACAGTGTACTTCAGGGGCAAGCCTTTCTCCGTCACAAACGGATATCCGGCAAACGCCACGATCGCATCCCACAGACACTCCTCCGCATTCGGCGAATTGATTTCCCGCATAAGTCGCTCACAGACAGCAATTCTTCTCCGATAGACTCGTCTACGCTCGGCATTCAGTGGCAGCTCGGGCAAATTATAGTTTCCTTTTGTATATGGCAGATAGCCATGTACAGAAGCTCTTTTCAGCCCAGTCTGATCCATGATCTCCTGGATCGTACACCCTTGTTCGTACAGTTCCTGTACTTCTCGGCTGTGTTTCGTACTATAATATCCCGCAGTGATCAGCATCTTCCGAACCGTCAGAGGGGTCGTATCCAATGCCTTTGCGATTTCCCGGATACTTGGAGCTGCTTCTGAACGTTCCACTCGATCATCGAAAGGTTCACCGAAGAGATCGATTACCTTCTGCTGCAGTGCTTCGATTTCTTTCTCCCGGTCATAATCAGGCTTTTTCTTCGGTCGGCCGCGCTTCGCTTTTACGGTGTCGGTTGATTCACACAGTGCATCTTCTGACATCGGGCGCTTCGGGCCGAAGTCGTTCATTGGGTTTTAGATCATTCCGCTATGCCATTCTTTTCCAAGTATGGCTCTTGCTTGAATCTCCTTTCGCTTCAAAAATCATGCTTTAGCCGAGACAGGATCTCGTTGCCTGCTGCTCGCCACGAAGAGGCAGCACATCTGAGCAGCGCAGCCATGTGTACACATGGCTATTAGCAGTCAATTGGAGTTTCCTCCACTATATTGATTAAGTCGAATCACATGACTGTTAATGTTTTTATATTTTATTACGCATTTATTGGATATTGACTTTCCCTTTATCAAAAAGTAGAATGTTCCTAGATACTCTTTTTTTGTAATTGCATCGATGCCCGTACATTCATAGATGCTATAGTCCAGAAGGGAAAGTACAGGATTCATGTAGAACATTTTCTTTTTTATGTAGATAATTCCCAATGCTGCCTCAATCAGAAGAAAAATCATCAAATCCCAAAAATCGGGAGTGTCAGAAAGAGAAAGTCCTGTCAGCACTATCAACGAGAAATTGGCAAAGTAGTTTTCACCCGTCAAGTCTTTCACCGTGGTCACTTTAAACTGCTTTCCCGTCGCAATACTATTTGTTTCGGAATCATCCGTTGTAAGGATTTGTGCTGTAAAGAACACACCTATCACTACAAGTAACGCTGCTAAGGAAAGCGTAGTGATCCCGGCCATGTTCTCTTTCGTACACGAATTCGCAAACACAGTTCCCTTGGCTACAATTTTCAGACCATAAATTCCATTAAATAGAATCATGCAGCTCAAATAATAGCCAATTCCTTCTATTAAATCTCTCATTGTTGTTCAGCATTGTTCGTAAAGAAGTTGAATTTAAATCCCTTGGCCAGCATTTTCATCACAGTGTTGAGATTCCTTGTCGTGACAATCAGCTGTTCACCCTGAAAGTCATCCTCTTTAAAGTTTTGAGGGCTGTTGGTCAACAAATTATTCTTCAATTGAGCCGGCGTTGTTCTTTGGATTTGCTCCATGTACTCCTGATCAGCAAAAATCCTGGCCAGATTTCGGTATACATTTTTCTGGGCGCATCTTTCTTTTATTACATTTGCCGACTCAAGAAAGCTCCACTGATCAACAATTGATATCTTTCTCTGGACATCCTCTTTTTGATAGTCGTCATACTTAAACACAGCCTGAAAGGCTTTTTTATCAAAGATCAAGACTTTTTCTTCTACAGGATCAACTACAAATCCGACATAGCTACTCATAAGGAATACTTCATCGGGGTTTGCTTTGACGAGTTCGTCCTGATGGGTCATGAAAACGCACTTTCCTTGTAACAGCCTATCTGAGCTGTTTCCTTGTTTTGCGCACAAATAATATGTCTGGTTGTTATAAACCAATGTACCTATGTAAAGGTTCGAATGAGCAACCTTCTTTCGATTTTCTGCACCGTGGTAATTAAGTGAATCATCAAGTAAATTCGCAAACACATCCCACTTTTCGCGAACATTCGAAAGCGGTATATATTCATACGTACCATCTTCCAGCCCATTCGACGTTGGATTAAATGCCACTTCTTGTGCATCCTCATATTGGATAATATTCTCACAGAAATCATGGCGAAAATCGAAATTCAGATTTCCTGGAAGAGCCACAGCTACATTGTCAGTCTTCTCACGCTGATTGTAGCGAACTGCATACACATTGATTGTTCCGTTGTTTCGCGCATCTGTAATATGTTCCACAAGTTCAGACATTTCATCCCGCCTTTTTTAACACTCTCATATTTTGCCAACCTAAGGGCTTTCCGCTCGCCCTTTGGAATCCTTCGGTCAATCTTCTTTACATCTTCTTTATTCCACTGTAACACACGCCGCCTAGCACTCCGCCGACTGTGTTATAGAAGATATCTGATAGCTGAAATGTTCCTAAACGAAGCAATAATTGCAGCATCTCAATGCTTACAGAAAAGACAAATGTTATCTTCCCACTTTTCCACAGGATCTTCTTCAAGCTGTTTCCAATCTTCTCTCCGAATGTCCACAGCACTACTACTGAGAACGGCACCATCATGATTACGTTCTCGATGCACTCGGTGGTAAGCTTTTTCTCTCCGTTCACTGTTTCCCAGATGCCCCAGCCGCCCATGACATCGGATAAAGGATTCATCCACAGGTTCCGGTTTAACAGGGTTCGGAACAGAACAAGTGAGGTCACTAAAGATAAGAAAAAAGTTTCCGAAAGAACACGCTCTCTTTGAACTTCTGATACCAGATCACTATGGCACTCTTCCATCCTTTGCCCGCATGTATTGGCTCATACGCATACAGGTAGAAAAACATGACAAGGAAAGAAAGCAAGATTGAGAATCCAAACGGTTCATACAAAGCAGTCAGGATGTTTGTGAGAATTTTCCCTAGTAAATCAATCGTTTCTTTCATCGCTGTTTACAGATCACTGAACAAGTCAGCCTTATACACGCCATTCTCCAGCATCTTCTTGAAGCTGTCCTTTACTGCTGCAACGTCCTCATGGTAGGTCATTCCGTACCAAGTATCGTTAGTTTTCAGAACCTTCACGGACATCTTACCAGCACTCAACAACTCCCCGATAAAGATAGGAATCAGATACTCTGCTTTCAGAGGATTGCCCGGGACTTCTTTCTCAAAGAACTCTTTGAAGCCTTCCTCCAGTACATCCAGAAACTCCGGAGTCAATCCCCACATGTTCATGGAAACCAAAGAATTTACATCCACAGCCACGCCGTCTGCTTCTGCTCCAGTTGCGGTCTTCACAATATTCTTTGTCTCAACAACCTCAGTCAAGTTGTTATCCTCATCCATCTTGCAGATACCACGAGTCACACCACCGTTATCCGACAGAGTATTCTTTAAGACAAAGCCTGCCATGCAGGACTTTCCGCCATTTACCAGATACTCATGTACGGCTTTGAAACCTTCTTTACCATAGTAATCGTCCGCATTGATGACGATGAATGGGGTCTTTATTACGCTCTTCGCTGCAAGCACAGCCTGGCCAGTTCCCCACGGTTTTGTACGGCCTTCTGGCAGAGTTCCCGGGATATCGTTAATATCCTGAAAAGCGTAGTCTACGGTTACATTGTGTGAGGAGCAGATGGAGGCAATGCGATCACCAATGACCTCTTTGAGCTCTTTCTCGATATCCTTGCGGATGATAAATACTACATGATTGAATCCAGCTTCAATTGCATCGTGGATTGAGTAGTCCATGATAATATGTCCAGCATCGTCCACTGGCTACAACTGCTTAATTCCTGTTCCGAAGCGACTGCCAATACCGGCGGCCATGATAAGTAATGTTGTTTTCATTGTTTTTCCCTCTCCTTTCTACTCTGAACCAATCCATAATAAAAGGACATATCACCCTAATAGTTTTTAACAACTCAACACCTTGAAATATTATATTCGATTATTTTTCATGCATTTTTGCTTATCAACCAGCATAATTGGCATTGAAACACTAATCATTCTGTCAATTCAAACTTGATAATATTGAATTTATTGCATCAAGATAAAACTCATCTCTTTTTGTATCAAGGACATTTTTTTCGTAGTTTTTTGATTTACTTAAACTCAGCAGCATCTGTTCCGACAATACTTTTCTGTCCATCATCTTCTTCATCAGTTTAGCCAATGTGCCAAAATCTTTTTTTTCATAAAGAAATTCCTTATCTGCCAGTTCAACATTTCCACACACTCTTGTACAAATCACACCGCATCCTCTGCCCATGGCTTCAACAACTGAACGGCATAGTCCCTCAGCCATTGAAGAACATATATACACATCAATATTATCATAAAACGTGCTCATTTCGGATGCAGGAATTGTACCATCAAAGTGAATCATCTCAAGTACATTTTCTTTCTTTGCCTGCTTAATTATATCCGCTTCATCCCCACCACCAGCCATGTGATACTCAATATTAGTAATTCCCTCTCGCTTTAGTATGCCTAATGCCTTTATAACATATTTATGACCTTTTCTAGGTAAAGAAGTGCTACCAGCTGTTCCAAATACAACTTTCTCTGCATTATTTTTTCTGGAACGTTTTTCAACAATCTTTTTAATATCCACTTCTGGAAGATATACGTCTGAAATTCCAACCATTATTCCTGCGTTAGGATATCTCTCCTGTAACGCATTTTTTGTAACGTATAAAGTGTATTTCGCTACACTATTGAGTTTTTTCGCCGACCATTCCCGTGAAACTGCTAACATCCGAGAAAAAAAGCCGCCATAATAATTTCCTTCAAAAATAGGACCAGTTACTTCTGTAATTATTGGTTTGTTTAATTTATTCGCAATTTTAAAGGTACTATTTGTGACAAAGGTTCCTAATGATCTAATGATAATCACATCAGCATCTTTCACAGCCTTATAAATAATATCTCTATTTCTTTTTTTTATCAGTATATTAAAAGTATTCACTTTAGGATTTATCTCATCCACTAATGAAATCCTATTATATTTCGTTTCGTCAAAAAAATTATATTTCGTTGGCAATAACCCGCTGTTGTAACGTTTCCTCTCTTCAGCAAACATTACTGTAAGCTCTGATCCATATAATTTATAACGTTCCCATATTCTCTCATCAAAACTACCACTAGTATATGCCTTGCCACAATCATCAATCTTCCATCGTTCTCCACCTTGACAAAACAATATTCTCATTTTTTATCACCTCTTGTTAGATTAAAATAACTTGCAAATGAGTTGAGTTCCCTTTTTCTAAAGATGAAAACAAATACTATAGAATCGGCTAAATATACAAACCCTCCAATAATTACGCGTACAATTACTGTCATTATCCCATTTCCAAAAGATATATTTCTTATCAGCAAATACATAAGAAAACCAATAAGCACAAACGGTATGTTTCTAATAGAATTCCCTATTAAATCTGTGTATTTTCTTGCACACATACCTTGGAATAGAAAAAGTGCTATGTAAGCCACTAAAGTCGCAGCAGATGCACCCAATGCGCCTTGAGATGGAATCAACATAAAATTCAGTCCCAAATTAATAGATGCTCCAACAATTGTGCTATATAAATATTGTTTGTCTAACTTGTTCGGAAGCAAAATCTGTGATCTTATATTGGTTACTAAACAAAGGAATAATATTGATGGTGCAAGATACGGTAAAAAAGTTGTTAATTCTATAAATTCCTCACCAAAAAAGACAGGAACAAATGCTTCTGATACCCCTAACAAACCAAATACCAAACCCGATCCTAAAAACATAACATACAAAAAGCTGATATTAAAAATTTCATCCGCCTTCTTCTTATCACCAGTCGACAAAAGATTGGTTATCCTTGGCAATAGCACAATTCCCAAAGATGTTATCAAACTTGTTGGTATTCCTGTCAATTTCTCTGCATTCTCATATAAGCCTAGTTGTGACATCGATGACATTTGTCCAACCATCAATTTGTCCATTGAATTATATAAACTTGATGTTATCTCTGGTAAAAATAAAACAAAATTAGGCAGAAGATGCGAAAAGACATCTTTCCACGATGGTTTTACAAAATCCACAACCTTTCTTACTTGAGTAAATATCAAAAATTGTGACAATAATGTTCCACCAGACATAATTATAATATACAAAAGCAAATCATCAGGACACTTAACAAACAATAATATTGAGGCAACTATTGCCAACTTAATAACTATATTTCTCTTTATTATTGTTTGAAAATCTTCAATTCCTCTAAAAAACCAACATACATCAAAAAATCCAGAGAAAATCAACATCACCTGCAATATAGATGCCAATAAATTAACATTACAAATCGTAAGCAAGTATATTGTATAAAGTACTATCATTAATCCGGTGCAAATACACTGGCAAAAATAGAATTTCCATTCAAATCATTTTTCATCATCTGCGGATGTAAAATAATTTTGCTAAATAACAACACCCCTAAAAACGCAGAACTAATACCGCAAGCATATTTCAAAACCATAGAATATGGTGCAAGCAAATTGCCAAGAGCCGCCAATCCAAGCATCACCCCAGCAGTAGGTACAGGAACTTTTCTAA
>OOBV01001406.1_pt1 | contig 15810 bp, 9 predicted proteins | sample 1671731 | NCBI WGS metagenome assembly OOBV01 (sample SAMN06348186, study PRJEB24527) | human gut metagenome | biome: human gut; feature: ankylosing spondylitis patient; material: feces | host: Homo sapiens | place: China | collected 2015-10
GCCGCGAGCGCATGGGCCACATCGAGCTGGCCGCGCCCGTGAGCCACATCTGGTACTTCAAGGGCTCCCCGTCGCGTCTGGGCTACCTTCTGGACATTCCGCCGAAGGAGCTCGAGAAGGTTCTGTACTTCGCCAGCTCCATCATCACCTCGGTGGACAAGGAGGCCCGCGAGGAGGACATCGACGACTTGCGCGACGAGCTTGCCGCCGACATGGAAGAGCTGGACGCAGAGCGCGACCGCCTCATCGAGGCCACCCGCAAGCTGTCCACCGACTACGTGCCGGAGGAGGACGACTTCGTCGACGATCTCGATGACGACGAGCGCCTCACCCCCGAAGAGGTGGAAGAGGAGATCGCCGACATCTACGAGGAGTTCAACGAGCGCAAGGCCCTGCGCCAGGACGCGTTCGACGCCTTCCTGAAGATCGAGCCGAAGCAGCTCATCGGCGACGAGGCCCTCTACCGCGAGATGCGCGCGAACTACCGCGACTACTTCACCGGCGGCATGGGCGCCGAGTCGGTGCGCGACCTTCTGGACGCCATGGATCTGGAGGCGACCTCTGAAGAGCTGCGCGAGGTCATCGCCACGGGCAAGGGCCAGAAGCGCGCCAAGGCCGTGAAGCGCCTGAAGGTGGTGGATGCGTTCCTCAAGTCGGACAACAAGCCTTCCGACATGATCCTGGACGTCATCCCGGTCATTCCGCCCGATCTGCGCCCCATGGTGCAGCTCGACGGCGGCCGCTTCGCCACGTCGGATCTGAACGATCTGTACCGTCGCGTCATCAACCGCAACAACCGCCTGAAGCGCCTGCTCGACCTCGGTGCCCCCGAGATCATCATCAACAACGAGAAGCGCATGCTGCAGGAGGCCGTGGACTCGCTGTTCGACAACGGCCGTCGCGGTCGCCCCGTGACCGGCCCCGGCAACCGTCCGCTGAAGTCCATCTCCGATATGCTGAAGGGCAAGCAGGGCCGCTTCCGCCAGAACCTGCTCGGCAAGCGCGTCGACTACTCCGGCCGTTCCGTTATCGTCGTCGGCCCGTCGCTGAAGCTGCACCAGTGCGGCCTGCCTCAGCAGATGGCGCTGGAGCTGTTCAAGCCCTTCGTCATGAAGCGCCTGGTCGAGCTTGAGTACGCCGCCAACATCAAGGCCGCCAAGCGTGCCGTCGATCGCGGTGCCAGCTACGTGTGGGACGTGCTGGAAGAGGTCATCGTCGACCATCCGGTGCTGCTGAACCGCGCACCAACCCTGCACCGTCTGGGCATCCAGGCCTTCGAGCCGGTGCTCGTCGAGGGCAAGGCCATCAAGCTGCACCCGCTCGTCTGCACCGCCTTCAACGCCGACTTCGACGGCGACCAGATGGCTGTGCACGTGCCGCTGGGCGCCGAGGCTCAGGCCGAGGCCCGCGTGCTGATGCTGTCCTCCAACAACATCAAGTCCCCGGCCCACGGCCATCCGCTGACCGTGCCGACCCAGGACATGATCATCGGCCTGTACTACCTCACGGCCATGCGCGACGGCTTCCCCGGCGAGGGTCGCATGTTCATCGATTTCGATGACGCCCTGAACGCCTACGACGCCCGCGCCGATCTGGACCTGCAGGCCAAGATCCAGGTGCGTCTGCCCTACAACACGAAGGTGGCCACCGCCTTCGGCGTGTTCGAGGATCACAAGGAGGGCGAGCGCATCGAGACGAGCGTCGGCCGCATCATCTTCAACGATGTGCTGCCGCCGGACTATCCCTTCTTGAACTATGAGATGAACAAGAAGGAGATCAGCCGCCTGGTCGAGGACGTCACCAACACCTACGACCTGTCCGAGGTGCCGCCGATTCTCGACGGTCTGAAGGACGCCGGTTTCCACTACGCCACGCGCGCTGGTGTTACCGTGTCGGTGTACGACGCCACCATCCCGCCGTCCAAGCCGGCGATTCTCGCCCAGGCCGATGAGCGCGTCGCCGCCATCGACGAGGACTACGAGATGGGCCTCATGTCCAACGAGGAGCGCCACAAGCAGGTCGTCGACATCTGGAACGATGCCAACGAGGAAGTCGGCGAGGCCATGGCGGAGAACTTCGACAAGTTCAACCCCATCTACATGATGGCCTTCTCCGGTGCCCGAGGCAACATCAAGCAGATTCGCCAGCTCGCCGGTATGCGCGGCCTGATGTCCGACCCGAAGGGCGAGATCATCGACCGTCCGATTAAGGCGAACTTCCGCGAGGGCCTGTCCGTTCTGGAGTACTTCATTTCCACCCACGGCGCCCGCAAGGGTCTGGCCGACACGGCGCTGCGTACCGCTGACTCGGGTTACCTGACCCGCCGTCTGGTGGACGTGGCCCAGGACGTCATCATCCGCGAGATCGACTGCGGTACCACCGAGGGCGTGCCCTACCGCGTGCGCAACGAGAAGAACGAGGTGGACGAGAACCTCATCGGTCGCTGCCTTCTGGAGGATGCCGTCTCTCCCGAGACCGGCGAGATCCTCGCCGAGGCCGGCACCTACCTGCATTCCATGGCCCAGCTGCGCGAGCTTGATGCGGCCGGCATCGAGGAGGTCACGATCCGTACGATCATGACCTGCCATGCCGAGCACGGCGTCTGCCAGAAGTGCTACGGGTGGGATCTGGCCACGGCCCGTCCGGTGAACATCGGCACGGCGGTGGGCATCATCGCCGCCCAGTCCATCGGCGAGCCCGGCACCCAGCTGACGATGCGTACGTTCCACACCGGCGGCGTTGCCGGCGAGGACATCACCCATGGTCTGCCTCGTGTTCAGGAGCTGTTCGAGGCCCGCAAGCCCAAGGGCCAGGCGGTGCTCGCGGAAATCTCCGGCACCATGCAGGTCACCGGCGACAAGATGTCGAAGACCATCACCATCCACGACCAGGAGGGCAACTACCGCGAGTACGTGGTGAGCGCCCGTGCCCAGCTTCTGCCGGGCGTGTTCGACGGGTGCGAGGTGCGCGTGGGCCAGCAGCTGACCAAGGGCTCCGTGAACCCCCACGACCTGTTGCGCCTCACCGATCCGAACACGACGCTGCGCTACATCGTGGGCCAGGTCCAGGATGTGTACGTGTCCCAGGGCGTGGATATCAACGACAAGCACATCGAAGTCATCGCGCGCCAGATGCTGCGCAAGGTGGCCGTGCTCGATGCCGGCGACTCCGACTTCCTGCCGGGCCGTCAGGTGAACCGCTTCGAGTTCGAGAAGGTGGCCAACGAGCTGATCGCCGAGGGCAAGGAGCCGCCGGTGGGCCAGCCGCTGCTGCTCGGCATCACCAAGGCATCGCTGGCAACGGATTCGTGGCTGTCCGCCGCGTCGTTCCAGGAGACCACCAAGGTGCTCACCGACGCCGCCATCGAGGGTAAGACCGATCACTTGGCCAGCCTGAAGGAGAACGTCATCATCGGCAAGCCCATTCCCGCCGGCACGGGTCTGCGTCGCTACCGCGACGTGGGTCTCACCTACAAGGGCCGCCCGGTGGAGAAGGTCACGGGAGATGCGCTGCCCGACTTCGCGCCGGATGCGCTGCGCGAGATCGAGGAATTGCTGCCCCAGCCCCAGGATTGGTCGCTCGACAGCGACGGTTACTTCAATTCTTCGGGCTCGTTCGGCGGCTACTACAGCGCCCTTTCGGGTCATCGCGGCCACAACCTGTCCGACGAGGACGCGCGCCTGTACATCTACGACGATCTGGGCGTGTCCCAGCGTTGGGCGAACAAGTTCTCCGAGGCGGGCATCGAGACCGTGGCCGACCTTCTGGGTCATACCGAGGAGGATCTGCTGCGCATCGAGGGCATCGGCGTGAAGGCCATCGAGGAGCTGAAGGAGGGCTTGGCGGCCCGCGACCTCATGCACGTCATCGAGGACGATCTGGCGGCTTCTTCCGACGACATGAGCCAGCTCTTGGACATGGTGTTCTCGCCCGATGACACCATCCTCATCGGCGGCGACGAGCCCCCGACGTTCAACACCGACGGCGAGGAGATGCTCGGCGAGGCCCTGCCTCCGCGCTCCTACCAGCGCAACCTGGAGGAGCTTGACGCGCTGCTCGGCAACATGGGCGGCTTGGGCTCCCTCGGCTTCGGCTTCACCAGCGCCGAGGACGAGGCGGCTTCCAACCAGGCCATGGAAGACGGCGAGGAGTAGGCGCTCGCAACGGGTTCCGAAACCCGGGAGTTTTCATCAAGGGGCGACCTTCGGGCCGCCCCTGCTTTTGCGGACGAGTATCATGGAAAGGCTGGCAAAGTCCGAACGTGGGCGGCGCTTCGTGAGAGGAGTCGCCTATGGAGATAATCCTGGAAGCTCTTAACGTGCTGGCGATGGTTTCGACCATCGCCGCTTTCATACTTGAGGTATGGAAAACATGGAAGGAGGATAAGCGCGAGGATGCCGCGGGGAAAGAAAATAGGGGCTAGCTGGAACTAACCCCTATCAACCAAACCTGCGCCGCCCGACCCGCCTATGGTCACTCGGGCTTTGCCGGTGCCTGTAGTATATCATGGTCGCATTCGAAGAGAAAGCAGTGCCACCGATGGTTAACAAGACGTTCATCCCCGAAGGCGAGGCGGCTCCGGCCTCGCAGATCGGCGCGACGCTGGAAGCGCTCGCCGCCACTATCGCCGCCCGTCGCGACGCCGACGAGGCGAGCTACACTTACCGGCTTCTGACTGGTAACGTCGACGGCGTGCTGAAGAAGGTCATGGAAGAGTCCGGGGAAGTGGCCTTGGCCGCCAAGGATGTGGAAGGCTGGGCGACGTCCTCGCTCGCGGCCGCCGTGGCGCTGGAAGTTTCTGGTACCGGGGCTGGCGATTCGGCCTCCGACGCTGAGGCTGCCGATGGGGATGCCGACGCCGCCCTTTCCATCCAGCTGCCCCCGGAGTACGGCGAGGCGGTCGATCATTTGCGCTACGAGGCCGCCGATGTGGTGTATCATCTTCTCGTCGTGCTGGAGCGCTACGGCATCACGCTCGACGAGTTTGCTGCCGAGCTGAACAATCGCATGACCGAAGGAGAGCGGCCGCACGGCGCCGTTCGCTTGCACGACGAGTTCGTGCGACGCGGAAAGTAGCGTTCAGCTGCAGGTTTTGTGCGGGGAAGAGACGGGAATCTCGCGGCAGCCTGAGCGAGCGAAACAATATGGAGAACTTCGGGGGAGCCCCCGAGTTGAAGGAAAGAAGGATTTCATGGCCCGACTGTTTGGAACTGATGGCGTGCGCGGCATCGCAAATGTGGAGCTGACCTGCGAGATGGCCTATCGCCTCGGCCAGGCCGCCGCCATCTACCTTGGCAAGACCATCGTTGTGGGTCGCGACACGCGCCGCTCCGGCGACATGCTGGGCGCGGCCCTTTCCGCGGGCATCATGAGCGCGGGCGGTACCGTGCTCGAGGCCGGTATCATCCCCACGCCGGGCGTGGCCCTGCTCGTGCGCGAGATGCGCGCGGCGGGCGGCGCGGTCATCTCCGCCTCTCACAATCCGCCGGAGTACAACGGCATCAAGTTCTTCGATGCTCAGGGCTTCAAGCTGCCCGATGCCGTGGAAGACGAGATTGAGGCCTTCATCGTCAACGGTGGCTTGGAAGGTGAGGTCGCTGCCGCCGAGGAAGCCGCCTGGAGTGCCGCTCAAGCCGCTGCGCCCGATGCTCCCGCCGATGCGACGAGCTATCTGGCTTCCGAGATCAAGATGCCTGCTGGTGCCGAGGTGGGTGTGGTCATTCCGCTGGAAAACGCTTGCGACATTTACATCGACCATGCGGCTCGTTCCATCGAGGATCAGGGCATTTCCTTCAAGGGCCTGCGCATCGCTTTGGATACGGGCCACGGTGCTTCCTCGCTCACGTCCCCGGAGGCTCTGCGACGCTTGGGCGCCGAGGTGATCGTCATCAACGATGATTTCGATGGCATGGACATCAACGTGCAGTGCGGCTCCACTCATCTCGAGCCCCTGCGCGCGCTTATGGCCGAGACGGGTGCCGACGTGGGTATTGCACATGATGGCGATGCCGACCGCGTCATGCTCATGGCGCCCGATGGCACCGAGATCGACGGCGATATGGTGGAAGCGGTCTGCGCGCTCGATATGCGCGAGCGCGGCGTGCTGGCCGGTGACACGGTTGTGTCCACGGTGATGTGCAACTTCGGTTTCGTGCGTGCCATGAAAGAGATGGGCATCAACGTGGTGCAGACCAAGGTAGGCGACCGATACGTTCTGGAGGCTATGCGCGAGCACGGCTACTCCATTGGCGGCGAGCAGTCTGGCCACATGATTCTGCTCGATCACAACTCCACGGGCGACGGCCTCATGACGGCCTGTCAGTTCTTGGCGGCGGTCATCCGTTCCGGCAAGCCCGTGGGCGAGGCCATCCAGGTCATGGAGAAGATGCCGCAGACCCTGATTAACGTGCGTGTGAACGACAAGCATGCTGTGGAGGACAGCGCCGAGGTGGCCGCTGCCGTGGCCGCCGCTGAGGAGGCGCTCGGCGAGGACGGCCGCGTGCTTCTGCGCCCGAGTGGCACCGAGCCGGTGGTGCGCGTGATGGTGGAGGCAGTTGATCCGGCCGCCGCGCAAGCGCACGCCGAGGCCATCGCCGCCGTGGTGGAAGCCTGCGTGTAAGGCAAAGGCGACCGACAGGCCCTGTTTTCGAGAACAACGCAGTAAATGCCAGTTCGACCCCGTAATGGTAAGAGTGTCAGTCCCGTTTCTTACCAAAGCGAGGTCGAACTGGCATTTTCGCCCCTCAATCGTCTCCCCTTCTTGCCAAAGCGGGGTCGAACTGGCATTTACTTGGGAGATTTCGAAAATGATTTTGCTCGTCGGAATCATAAGGCTCGCTCGATTATGTTCTTCTATAAGTGAATAGCTCATTGATTTCGCTTTGGCAACAGAGCGCGGCATCGCTGTTAACCTGGGGTTATTTACAAGGAGTCACCGTTACACTGTCGTTATTTCTTGGTAGTGATCGGCGCAAGAGCTTTCTGTCCTCGGTCCTGCTTTATCTGCTGCCGAAAGGACGGGCGACATGAAAACGCGAACCCTTGCTCCTGGGGCCTATCTGGCGAGAAGCGGCCAGGGCGTCTCGCTGTACGATGCCGACGGCAAGTGCTTTGCCATGAATAAGATGGGCGGCTCCATTCTCGCTTTGGCCCTCACGGGCCTTTCCGCTGAGGGCATCGCCGATGCGTTGCGTCATTATTTCAACGGGACTCCCACCCAGTCCCGCGACGAGGTGGCGGCATGGCTCGACGAAATGGAAGCGAGCGGTTTCCTGAATTCCTAGCAGTTGGCCACCGACATTGTTGCCCCATGTCGGCCATTGCTCAAAAGTATGCAGGATTTTGCGATTAGGAGAGCCATGCACGCCCTTTCAGTCGCTGTAGGCTCTCCCTATCGCAAAATCCTGCACAAATGGCGCGCTGAGGCTCTCCCTATCGCAAAATCCTGCACAAAAGAGCCCCAACGGTTGACGTGGCAAGTCATTGGGCCGCGGTATACAAAGGATATCCGTAATAAGCCAAAAACGAATTTGCTTACCTGGGCTGCCATAGCGGCCTTGCTCGTCGGGGCTGCCGTGACGACTTGCCCTGCTTGGCACCACGCTTTTTAAGGATGAGGGCAACAATCATGAATGGGAGATTCGTAAGGTTTCTCAAAAGCGATGATAGTATTAACCGCATTACGCTAAAGTTCGCTCAATGAAAGTATACCTCAGCCATATCACGGCCTTACGCTTCTGGCGCGCATGGTCTATCCTGCGCCCTCTCACGTTGCAGGAGTTTCACAGTACAGGGAAAGTGGCGGACGCCAATCTGTTCCCTTCGAACATCTATCAGACTTCAGCGGTGCTGCGAGATTGCGCTATAAGGGAATGCGACATCCATAGTCTTTTTGACGAGCTGCCTGAGATGCCCGAACTGCGCTTTTGCCTCAAAGACTGCACTGACGGACTTGGCGCGAAACCATGGCATATCCTGCATGATGGTAAAGAGGGTACGAAAAGTTCGATGCTTGCTGAGCGTCATCGCAGCCTCCTGAATTATCCAAGAGGGTCTTTCGTGCGCATCGCTGAGGGGTTATTCGTCTGTTCGCCAGAGCTTGTGTTCGTTCAAATGGCCTCCTGCCTTTCTTTCGGTGAGTTGCTTGCCCTTGGCTATGAGCTCTGTGGGTGCTATCCGCGATCAACGCAAAAGAGTGTTCCGCTGGTGCGTCGTCCTCTTACCACGCCGAACCGCCTGATGGCCTACGCAGCGCGTCTGAATGGTGCAAAGGGTGCAAAGCTCGCGAGAGCGGTTGCAAAGCAGGTGCGGGCAAAATCGGGATCCGTGATGGAAACCGAGCTTGCCGCCATTGCGTTTACGGCGGAGGTTTACGGGGGTCTCGGTATTGCCGAAGCGCTCATCAACGCCCCCGTTGCCTTGTCGGAGGAGGCGCGCCGGGTTGCTCGTACCGATTGGGTTGTGCTCGATTTTTACTGGCCCAAGGCGCATTTCGGCATTGAATACAATGGGCGTACTGCCCATGCGAGCGCCGATCAGCAGGATCGCGATTCTCGCAAGCGGGATGGACTTATGGTTGACGGCATCGAGACAGCTACGATGACGAATTCCCAGTTTCAGAATGTGACGGAATGCACGGCTCTTCTCGATAGGGTATCCGGCCGTGCGGGAAAGAAGCGTCGGAAGCGCAGGGCTGCTCATGCGGATGCCCATCGAAAGTTGCGACGCCAGGTAAGCAAATTCCACCAGCAGCATTTTCCTTTCTAAGCCGACGCTGCACGAGTCGGCTGTCCTCCCTCCCTCTTCGCCTTTCTAGGTTGTGCGCCTGCCTTCCGTACGCGGCAGGCACCTTTCGTGATGCGGTGAGCGAGAGCTCGAGCGGGTGCAGGACTATGCGCTGCTCTGGCCTCGAACTTCCTTTTTTGCTGGACGAATCTCCTTTTGCTCTTTTTGCTGGATGCGCGAGGCCTTGAATTTGTGCAGGATTTTGCGATAGAGAGAGCCGCCGAGGGCTGGCTGGCGATTCAAAGCTCTCCTGATCGCAAAATCCTGCACAAATGGCGCTCGGGGAACTCTCTTAATCGCAAAATCCTGCACGAAAAGAGGAGGAGCGCGTGCGAGATTTGTCCCTCTGGCCAGAACCTGCTTGTTCGCGCCGCGCCTTTCGCTATGATGGAAGGCACGGAAATTCAAGGAGGACGCTGTGACGACAAGAGACGACAACATCGTTGCGGAGGAAGCGCGGGCCATCGAGGTCGGTGAGGAGACGGGTGCGGGAGCGCCGGGCGCATCGGGCGGCTCGGGCCGTGGGCGCCGCGATACCTGGGCCACGCATACCGGCTTCATCCTCGCCTGCGTTGGCAGCGCCGTGGGCATGGCCAACATTTGGCTGTTTCCCTATCGCGTGGCTCAGCTGGGCGGCGCGGCCTTCCTCATCCCGTACCTCATTTTCGTGGCGCTGCTGGGCTTTACGGGCGTGATTGGAGAAATGTCCTTCGGTCGGGCTATGGGCGCTGGCCCCATGGGCGCATTCGGCCGCGCCATGGAGATGCGCGGTGTGCGGCACGGCGAGCGCATCGGTAAGATCATCGGCCTCGTTCCCACCTTGGGATCGCTCGCCATTGCCATCGGGTACGCCGTGGTGCTCGGCTGGGCGTGCAACTACTTTGTGGCTTCGCTTGACGGCGAGCTTATGGCGCAGACGGATATGGGCGCCTTTTTCGGGGCCATCGCGTCGGACTTCGGCAACGTGGGCTTCCACCTGCTGGGCTTGGCGCTCACCTTCGGCATTATGATTTTGGGCATCTCCCGGGGTATCGAGAAGGCGAACAAGGTGCTCATGCCCACGTTCTTCGTGCTGTTCGTCATCATCGCCATCCGCGTGGCCACACTGCCCGGTGCGGCAGCTGGCTACGAGTATCTGCTCGTGCCCCGCTGGGAGGCGTTGCTGAACCCCACTACCTGGGTGTACGCTCTGGGCCAGGCATTCTTCAGCCTATCGCTTGCCGGGTGCGGCACGCTCGTCTACGGTAGTTACCTCAAGCGAGATGTGGACGTGGTGGACGCCGCCAAGAACGTCGCCATTTTCGATACCATCGCCGGGCTTGTGGCCGCCTGCGTTGTGGTGCCGGCGGTGTTCGCCTTTGGGCTGGACGTGTCTTCCGGGCCGCCGCTTCTGTTCATCACGCTGGCCCAGGTCTTCCAGGAGATGCCCTTCGGTAACATTTTCGCTGTCATCTTGTTCGCGGCGGTGGCGTTCGCTGCCATCACGAGCCTCATGAACTTGTTCGAGGCGCCGGTGGAGGCGCTGCAGGCCCAGCTGGGGCTGTCGCGCGCGGTGTCGGTGGGCATCGTGGCCGTGATCGCCGTGGCCGTGGGCTTGTTCCTGGAGAACGGCAGCTCGGTGAGCGACTGGATGGATGTCATTTCCATCTACGTTATTCCCGTCGGCGCGTTTCTGGCGGCCGTCATGTTCTTCTGGGTATGCCCTCGCGGCTTCGCGAAGAAGCAGGCCGAGATGGGCCGCAAAAAGCCGCTCGGCCGCTGGTTCGATTTCATGACCCGCTACGTTTTCGTCATCATCACCGCGCTCGTCATCGTGCTGGGCATCTTCTACGGCGGCATCGGGTAGAGAGTGGGTGAATCGCGTGCTGACCTATGAGCAGGAGACCGAGATGCGCTGTCGCCGGGCCAGGGAAGAGGCTCTGGAGCAGGGCATCGAGCAGGGCATGGATCGCCTAGGAGCTCTTGTCGGTCGTCTTATTGACGCGGGCCGCCTCGACGACGCAAAGCGCGCCTCCGAGGATGCTGACTACCGCGAAGCGCTGCTTGCAGAATTTGGGCTGCAGAATTGAGAGGGGAGTTGCAGAGCTCCGTTCCAGGGCAACCTGTGGGGAAGGGCTTTGCTCGGTCTCGAAACATAACAGCTGCAGAGCTTTTTGCTGGATGGAAAGGTGTCTATCGGCCACTGTCAGATTGATCCACTGATGGCTATGAAATTAATTGGGGCAGAGTCGCAGGCGAGCGAGGTCTGGCGGGGACGAGATATTAAGAAATCGCAATAACTTGGCAATATCTCAGATATGGGATTTGGAAGGCGGCGGGCGTAGGATTCCTCTTATCTTCGGGGCAATAGTTTGGAAGGAGAGGAATCATGATAGACACACGCAAGAAGATCGGCACTGCCGCGGCTGTGGTGTCGCTGTGCACCGCTGTCGGCGTCGTCGGCCTCATCGGCTGCGCGCCCCAGGCGACCCCCACGGCAAGCACGGGAGGCCCCGATGCGCCGGCAGCGACGACGGAGACGGGCGCGGACACCGAGGCCGCTTCCTACGACGGCGGCAACCTCGACAAGTGGGCCGAGCAGTTCCCGCTGCAGTACAACAGCTACCATCAGAGCCCGGTGAAGGCCGATGGCAAGCATCACGGCCACTATGATTTGAAGGCGAAGCTGTTTGCGCCGGTGGTACGCGACGGTTCGGCCCTTATCACCACTGAGGCCGACGGCACGACCGACACTAACGGTGATGGCACCTACCAGATCAGCGGTTTCGAATACGACGAGTCCATCGGCAAGTGGGTCATCGACGAGAGTGAGCTGGGCCAGGTGAAGGCGCAAACCTTTAAGATGGGCTGCTATTCCTGCAAGTCGGGCACGTTCGACCAGGTGCTCGAGCAGCGCGGACCGGAGATCTTCACCCAGGAGGTCGACCAGGAGTTCATGGACACGATGAACGGCCAGATTTGGGCCTGCAACATCTGCCATGGTGATATGCCCGGCACCAAGCCCACCTCCACGTTCACGTACTTCAACACGGTTGGCCGCGATGGGCTGGATGAATTCTCCGACAACGAGAAAGCCTGCGGCCAGTGCCATAACTCTCTGGACTATCGTCACGCCATTACCGATAACGAAGTGTTCAACAAGTTCTCCGCGTACAAGTACGGCACTGATGTGGACTCGCTCATCAAGGCCGTGAATGAGGACGACATCACGGTGATGGACGAGGAGATCGGTACGAAGCTCGTTGTCTTCGATCATGACGAGATTGAGTTCGCCCACACGAGCCCCATGGCTGAGCTGGGTGTGGATTGCGTCACGTGCCATATGCCCGAGTCCACCGAAAACGGGCAGACTTACACGAATCATCATGCGTCCGGCTCTCCGCTGGAAAACCCGGATTCGCTGGCCAAGTGCCTGGAGTGCCATGAGAGCCAGGGCATCAAGACCGCCGACGAGATGGTGGAGATGGTGCGTGACAAGCAGGCCGACGCCACGGCAACCCATGACGCCGTGAAGGCAAAGCTCGACCAGGCCCATGAGCTGCTGGCCGCCAAGACCGCTGCCGGCACCCCCGATGCCGAGCTCGCCGACGTGCGCGCGAAGTACCAGACCGCCGACGGCTACCTGCAGCATATTCGCGGCGGCAACAACGGTTCCGGCACCAAGGTCGTGCACAACGTTCCGCAGTTCTACGACCTGGCCGCCAAGGCCGACAAGCTCTGCGACGAGATGATCGCCGAGCTGAGCTAGCCCGAAACAGTGCCAATCATTGCCCCTCCCTGGGAACGGTGCGCCGCGTGTGCGCCGTTCCCTCTTCTCGTTTTCGGAGTCGCTATGAACGAAACGCCCAAACCTTTAAGTATGCGGGCGCTCTCCCTTAAGGTTGCGCTGGTGATCGCTCTTATCGTGGCCGTGGCCGGTGGGGTCTACCTTGCGTTCTGCAACAGCGCCCAGCAGTCCGAAGTGGAAGCCAAGGTGCTCGCTGAGGCGCGCACGCTGAACAAGCAGATGCTGGCTGCCTGGGATTACATCGACGATGCCCAAATCGCCATCAACACCGACAAGGACGGCAGCTACGATTTCAAGAACGTCTACTGCGCCGTGGCGGGCAAGGGCATTGCGCGCCGGTTCACCCAATCGTCCGACGGCTACGTCATCCGTTACGTGCGCGAGAACCCGCGCTCAGGCACCGATGCTCCTGATGAGTTCGAGCGCCGGGCGCTCAACCATTTCACCGTGGGCGGCTCGACGGAGTACTATGAGATAACTGACTACGAAGGCGAGCCAGTGCTGCGCTACTCCTCGGTGCTCGAAGTGCGCAACAACTGTTTGGAATGCCACGGTGGACCGGCGGGCGAGAAGGATGTCACCGGCTTCGTCAAAGAGGGCATGGAAATCGGGGATGTGGCCGGGGCGGTGTCGATGGTCATACCCATGGGATCCTACGTGCGCGAGGCGGCGGCGGACAAGACGCGCTCGGTTGCCTTTTTCGTGGTCTTGGCGCTGCTCATCGCTGTGTCGCTCTCGCTGGTGCTGCGCCGTTGGGTGGCCGTGCCCTTGGAACGCGCCAACGCCCAACTCGCCAACGAGAACGAAGAGCAATCGAACTTTCTGGCCCTTATGAGCCACGAATTGCGTACGCCCCTGTCATCCATCATCGCCTTCACCGACATTTGGGAGAAGAGCGACCGTGCGCGCGATGCGGAAGAGGAGCGCTTGGTGGGCAAGATCAAGGAAAGCTCCTCGGCGCTTTTGAATATGGTGAACAACACCATCGATGTGGCGCGTCTGGAGGCGGGAAGTCTCGCGCTGCAGATTGACGAGACCGATCTCGTGGACGTAATGGGCGCCGTGTTCGCCACGGCTGAACCGTTGGCGCTGCAGCAGTCGGTGACGCTTTCCAAGTTCATCGACCCGGCCATTCCCGTGATGCGTACCGACGGAGAGGCGCTGCGCAAAATTTTGCTGAACCTGGTGGGCAATGCGCTGAAGTTCACGCCGTCGGGCGGATCCGTGGCGGTGGAAGCCCATTTGGAGGGCTCCGACAAGTGGGTGCGGCTTTCCGTGACCGATACCGGCTCTGGCATCGCATCGGAAGATTGCGAGCGCATCTTCGAGAAATTCTCCCAGGCTTCGGCCAAGGAGACGCCGGGGAGAAAGGTTCCGGGTAGCGGGTTGGGCCTGTATCTAGTACAGAACTTGGCCGAGCGTCTAGGCGGCGAAGTGCACGTGAAAAGCGAGGTGGGCAAAGGTTCGACGTTCACGGTGTATGTGCCCGTCGAAAGCGAGGAGGAACAGGAGGAAAGCGATGGGCAAGATTCTGCTGGCCGATGACGAGGACAACCTTCGCGAAGCAGTTACCATCATTTTGCAGCGTGCTGGCTACGAGGTGGTCGTGGCTGCCGATGGCACCCAGGCGGTGGAGCGCTTCGTGCGGGAGCGACCCGATCTGGTCATTCTGGATGTGATGATGCCGTGGATGGATGGCTACCAGGCCTGCGAGCGCATCCGCGCTATCTCGTCGGACGTACCGGTGCTCATGCTCACGGCTAAAGGTGACATCGTCGACAAGAAGATCGGTTTCCATGCCGGCGCCGACGACTACATGGTGAAGCCCTTCAACGACGAAGAGCTGCTGCTGCGCGTGGAGGCGCTGCTGCGCCGTCGCGGACGAGGAGACGGGCCGGCGCCTTCGGCCATAGGACAGATCGTGACGGTGGGGAATATGACCATCGATCCGCGTCGCTGCGAGGTGACCGTGGCGGGCAAGGCGGTGGCCCTCACGCCTAAGGAGTTCCAAATCGTGGCGACCATGGCCGAAAGCCCCGGCAAGGTGTTCACGCGGGAAGACCTCATCGAGCTCGTGTGGGGCCGCGACTACGACGCGGGCGCCATTAGCATCCCCGTCTATATCCGCCGCATTCGCGAGAAGGTGGAGGCGGATCCCTCGAATCCCGTCTTCGTGCAGACCGTCTGGGGCTTCGGCTACCGCTTGGGCGGGGAGTGAGGTGCTCGTGGCGAAGGTTTCGTGTAAGAGTTTAGCAATAATTTAGCAAGCACTCGTTTATGGGCATTGCGGCCTCTTCTTTCTATACTCAATTTAGCTGGCTGATCGGGCGATTGTTTGATTTATTGCGTTTACGCAATCTGAATGCAAATCTCGGTCAATGGTCTTTCCGGGCGAAGGTTTCTATGATCGTTTCACCGTCAAAAAACATCTCGGAAAAGGAGGAGGATATGAGCGGTAAAAGATCAGCGGCTGCTTTGCTGACAGTTGTCGTCTGCGGAGCTCTTTTAGGTGGAGCTGCCTTGGCTGGCTGCGCGGGTGCCCCGTCACCGACGGACGCGAAAACTCCCGATACGGGAGCGAACGCTCCGGCGACAACGTCTCAAGTCAAGGTGGGAGCCAATGGCGTGTCCCACATCGCGGACTGGGGCGAGGTGTACCCGCTGCAGACCCAGTCGTTCCTGGATGGGGCTAACAACATTGAAGAGCGGGATTACGACAACCGCTCCCATAGCCATGCGCTTCTTGCCGAGGAAATGGAGGCCTTCGTCCCCAATGCCACCTATGAAGTCCGCTGCGGCGGTTGCCATTTTTCATGGTTCAAGGAAATAACCGATGCCCACGGTACTAGCACGGAAGTTCTCGATTCGCCGATGGCGAGCTATCAAGACGAGTTCCCGGACATGGAGTTCTGGGACTGCCGCACCTGTCATGCCGATGATCCCGCGAACACGCTTGAGCCTTGGAATGAGACGTTTAAGGCTGTCTCCAAGAGCTATACGTTCCCTGTTGAGGACACGGTGTGCGGTCAGTGCCATGCGGCAACGTCTGAAAACCTGTGGGAGACTGATTGGGATGCTATCGACATCTATCGCAACGGCGTAAGCGCTGATGGTCTCTTCCAGACGTTCCTCGAATCCGAGCAAGAGGGCATGTCTAAGCCTGTTGTTGATGGTGAGGGCGGTTACATTACGAAGTACGACGAGGAAACAGGGCTCAAATACTACGGCGGCGGCTCGGT
>OOBV01001409.1_pt1 | contig 15744 bp, 10 predicted proteins | sample 1671731 | NCBI WGS metagenome assembly OOBV01 (sample SAMN06348186, study PRJEB24527) | human gut metagenome | biome: human gut; feature: ankylosing spondylitis patient; material: feces | host: Homo sapiens | place: China | collected 2015-10
ATCCGCAATGCGTGACCTGATCCCGCAGATCAAGGAGACAGCACTTGAGCAGGTAGAAAAGATCAATTCTGACAGAAAGATCCGCGTCGGCATCGGTACGATCGAGAGCGGAATCAAGGGAATCAAGCATACATACAGCAATGCCCAGGATGCGGTAAAGGCCGGCGAGATCTTCAAGAAAGACCGTGTGATCCTTGAATACATGGGTATGGAGATCTACAGCAGCATCAACCAGATGGTTGTAAACTTCGGCGACCGCCTGACCAGAACCGTATTAAAACAGCTCGGTGAGACAGAGAAGCGGGTTCTCGCGAAATACTACAAATGCAAAGAGGACATCGCTGAGACTGCAAGACAGCTTGGAATGTCTGAGGATGATGTAAAAACAAGCTTAAATATGGTCCGCATCAATACCGGACTTGACGTAAACGATACGGAGGATAACTTCAAGCTCCACTTTATCATGATCGCGAAGAAAGTTCTTGAAAACGACGAGAGAATCAAGAAAAATCGCTGATCAAACAGGACTCGCAGCTATGGAGAGACGGGGCAGAAGGGGATATACATTATGAAGACAATGCTGGAACGCGGAGCCGGAATTTTAATGCCGGTGTCAAGTTTACCGTCACCTTACGGGATCGGTACATTTGGCAGTGCGGCCTATGAATTCGTGGACTTTTTAAAAAAGGCAAGACAGAAATACTGGCAGGTTCTGCCGGTTGGACCGACAAGCTATGGGGACAGCCCGTACCAGTCATTTTCCGCTTTTGCGGGAAATCCGTACTTTATCGATCTGGACATTCTCTGCAAGGAAAATTTATTAAAGAAAAAGGAATGTGAGTCATTTGACTGGGGCACAAGCGAGGAATACATTGATTATGGAACCATGTATGTATCACGCTATGCATTGCTGCATAAAGCATATGCCCGTTTTGTAAAAAATATGCCGGAAGATTTTTCGTCATTTTGTGAGGCGGAAAAAGACTGGCTGGAAGATTATACACTGTTTATGGCATTAAAAGATGCCAATGACGGAAAAGCATGGGCCGAGTGGGATGAGAAACTTCGTGTGCGTGACGCAGCGGCATTGGATGAGGCAAGAAAAAAGTACGCAGAAGATATTGAGTTTTATAAGATGCTTCAGTATCTGTTCTTTAAACAGTGGAGAGAGTTAAAGGCATATGCCAATGAAAACGGAATCGAGATTATCGGGGATGTGCCGATCTATGTGGCCGGAGACAGTGCGGATGTATGGGCAAATCCGAAACAGTTTTATCTGGATGAAGATTTGAATCCGATTGAAGTGGCAGGATGTCCTCCGGACGGATTTTCGGCAGATGGACAGCTCTGGGGCAATCCGCTGTTCCGCTGGGATGAAATGAAAAAAGATAACTATGCATGGTGGACCAAACGAATCAAAGCGATGAGCGAGCTGTATGATATTATCCGCATCGATCATTTCCGCGGATTTGATTCTTATTATGCAATCCCGGCAAAAGATAAGACTGCAAAGAACGGAAAATGGAAACAGGGTCCGGGAATGGAACTGTTTAACCAGCTGGAGAAGAAACTTGGCAAGCTTCCGATCATTGTGGAAGATCTTGGATTTTTGACAGATTCCGTCCGCAAACTTTTAAAGGATTCCGGATTCCCAGGCATGAAAGTCATCCAGTTTGCGTTTGACAGCCGTGAGGGAAGTGATTATCTGCCACACACCTATACCAGTCACTGTGTTGTGTATACAGGAACACATGATAATGATACCGTGATGGGATGGATGAAGACCGCACCGAAAGCATCTGTCAAGTTTGCAATCGAATACCTGAACCTGACGGAGGAGGAAGGTTATAACTGGGGTATGATGCGTGCCGCATGGTCTTCCGTTGCAGATATGGCGATTGTTCCGATGCAGGATCTGATCGGACTCGGCTCCGAAGCCCGTATCAACATTCCTTCCACACTTGGAGAAAACTGGAAGTGGCGTGCCCTAGAGGGACAGATTACCAAGGATCTGGCAAAGAAACTCTATAAATACATGCAGATGTATGGACGCATCAATGAAAAAGTGCTTGCTGAGCAGGCAAAGAAAGCAGCAGAGAAGGAAGCAGCAGAGAAAGAAGCTGCAAAGAAGAGGACTTCCGACAAAAAGAAGTCATCTGAGAAATAAATATACAACAGAGTATTTCTGTGAATAAGAATTCTCCCCTTTGCATATAGATTAGATAGATTAATCGAATATGCAAAGAAGGGAGATTTTTTTATGGAGTTTGATTTATATAAAGATATCCAGAAAAGAACGAACGGCGAAATCTACATTGGTGTCGTAGGACCGGTCCGCACCGGAAAGTCAACGTTCATTAAGCGGTTTATGGATCTGTTTGTACTTCCGTACATCGAAGATGAGGAAGAAAAAAAACGGACGCTCGATGAACTGCCTCAGTCAGCCGCCGGGAAAACGATCATGACGACAGAACCGAAATTTATTCCGCAGGAGGCAGCAGAGATCACACTTGCAGATGAGAGCAGTGTCAGTGTGCGTCTGATTGACTGTGTCGGGTTTATGGTAGAGGGAGCAAATGGTCATCTGGAGGGGGACGGATACCGCATGGTACATACGCCGTGGTTCGAGGAGGAAATTCCTTTTTCGGATGCAGCGAGAATTGGAACAGAAAAAGTAATCAAAGACCATGCAACCATTGGTATTGTGGTGACAACGGATGGCAGTATCGGGGAACTTCCGCGGGAAAATTATGTGGAGGCAGAACAAACCGCGGTGGAAAAGCTTAAAGAGATTGGAAAACCGTATGTGATTGTTTTAAATTCCGTGCGCCCATACAGCAGTGAGACACTTGCACTGAAAGAAAGTTTAGAGCAGGAATATCAGGCGGTAGTGGTTCCGGTCAACTGTCAGCAGATGCACCGGGAGGATCTGGTTACAGTTATGAAGGCGATTCTGTTTGAATTTCCGGTTACCCGTGTGGACTTTGCAATTCCAAAGTGGACGGAAATGCTTCCAATGGAACATAAATTAAAGGCAGCCATGATTCAGACGGCTTCCAGACTGATGGATGGAATCGGCCGCGTGCGGGATGCAGCGGCTGTGCTTGCCGGGCAGGAATGGGTAAAAAGTGCAAATGAGCAGATGGCAGAGGAAGTCTTTCGTGACATCCAGCTGCAGACGGCAGATCTTTCCAACGGAACCGTGACGATCCGTATGGAGACAACGGAACAGTGCTATTTCTCCTACATCAGTGAGATGACGGGAATGCAGATCGAAGGGGAATATCAGATGATTTCCATGCTGCGTTCCCTCTCCCGGATGAAAAAAGAATACGAGCGTGTGGAAGATGCCATGGCAGCTGTGGAACAGAAGGGGTATGGAGTGGTCATGCCGGGGCTTTCGGATATCCGGATGGAAGATCCGGTGCTGATCCAGCATGCCGGAAAATATGGCGTGAAAATGCGGGCAATTTCCCCGTCCATTCATATGATCAAGGCAGACATTGAGACCGAAATAGCACCGATTGTCGGCAGTGAGGAACAGGCAAATGATCTGATTGCATATATCCGCGAGGGGGAGGAGAGCAAGGAAGGAATCTGGACCACAAATATTTTCGGAAAATCTGTCGGGGAACTGATGGAAGACGGCATCCGCAGCAAGATCCTGCAGATGGATGATGAGTGCCAGCTGAAACTGCAGGATACCATGCAGAAAATTGTCAATGACAGCAATGGGGGAATGATCTGCATCATTATTTAAGAGAAATAAAAAAAGTATGAATTTCAGTTGCTCTTGTTTTATTTTATTTTTGATTCTGTTATACTATTAGTTAATGAAATTCTGTATGTAATTGCAAAAAATAAGGAGAACAAATGAGCAACGAATATGAAACTCTCATGCGCTGTGTGCGCAGCGTGAGGACGAAAACAGATTTTGTGCCGAAAGTGGCACTGGTACTGGGGTCCGGTCTGGGTGATTATGCGTCGCAGCTTCGCGTGGAGGCCGCGGTGGATTATCATGAGATCGAGGGATTTCCGGTATCTACGGTGCCGGGCCATACCGGGCGCTTTGTGTTTGGTTATGTCGGGGATGTGCCGGTTGTGTGCATGCAGGGACGTGTGCATTATTATGAAGGATATTCCATGACGGAAGTGGTACGGCCGATCCGGCTGATGAAACTTCTGGGGGCAGAAGTTCTGTTTTTGACAAATGCAGCGGGCGGAATCCAGCTGGGCATGAAGGCGGGGGATCTGATGCTTCTTACCGGGCAGATTGCAAGTTTTGTTCCGTCGCCGCTCATTGGAAAAAATATAGAGGAACTGGGACCGCGTTTTCCGGATATGAGCCGGATTTATGATTATGATTTACAGAAAATCGCAAAAAAATGTGCGGCAGAGACCGGGGCGGATTTAAAAGAGGGAACGTATCTGCAGTTTACCGGGCCGGCCTATGAATCTCCACAGGAGGTGGCAATGGCGCGTACACTCGGAGCGGATGCCGTAGGAATGAGTACGGCATGTGAGGCTGTGGCGGCGAATCATATGGGGATGCGGATTGTGGGAATTTCCTGTATCTCGAATCTGGCATGCGGCATTTCGCCACAGCCATTGTCACATAAGGAGGTGCAGGAAGCAGCCGATGCGGTGGCTCCGGTATTTCAAAAGCTTGTAACACAGATGATAAAGGAGATTGGAACAACATGCAGGTAATTTTTATACATCACAGCTGTTTTCTGGTGGAAGTGGATGATCTGGTATTGATTTTTGATTATTTTGGCGGGGACCGGGTGAATGGTTTCCACTTTACGGGAAAGATTCCGGATTACGCACCGGATACAAAAATCTATATGTTTGCCAGCCACAAACATCAGGATCATTTTGACATGGATATTCTGCGCTGGAGTGAAAAATATACCAATATACATTATATTTTATCCAAGGATATCCGCATCAGTCCGCATTTTCTGCAAAAGCATGGAATTGACCCGGGGGTGCGGAAAAAAGTGACGTTTGTCTCCGCAAACAACCATTATGAAGTGGATGATCTAAAGATCCAGACCCTTTTGTCTACCGATGCAGGAGTGGCATTTTATGTGAATGTGCGTGGGGTGAGCATCTTCCATGCAGGAGATTTAAACGACTGGAAGATGGAACATGTGGGAGAACTTATAAACGGCAAACAGGAACGCACTTTCCGGCACGAGATCCGTAAGCTTGCGGACAAGCCGGTCAATTTTGCGTTTGTCCCGATGGATCCGCGGCTGGGACCGTATCAGACACTCGGGATTGATTTTGTGCTGAAAAACACCGATGCAGAATTTGTTTTCCCAATGCATATGTGGCAGGATTATTCTGCAATAAAGGAATATAAAAAACATATTACGAATCTTGGAATGGCAGACCGTGTGATCGAGATCGAAAGAGAGAATCAGGTATTTCCGTTCGGGGAACTCTAACTCTTGAATTTACAGAAAAATTCATATATAATAATTAAGTTAATGGGGTAACAACAGAGAGGAGAAAACTATATGACAGATTTTCTTTTATGTATTGGCAGATATGTGGTCGAGATGGCTGTTTTGGCTTTGATCGGCGGATTAGGGGCATTTATTGGTATCAGACTCCGCAGACACAAGGATGCGAAGGCTGACACGACGAAAGAATGATTTTGGAGGAACTGGTAATGAAAAAGAGTTATGGCGTAAATGAGCTGCGCCGGATGTATCTTGACTTCTTCGAGAGCAAGGGACATCTTGTCATGAAGAGCTTTTCATTAGTACCACACAATGACAACAGCTTATTACTCATCAATGCGGGAATGGCACCGCTCAAGCCGTATTTTACAGGACAGGAGATTCCGCCACGCAGACGTGTGACTACATGTCAGAAGTGTGTGCGTACCGGAGATATTGAAAATGTAGGAAAGACTGCGCGTCACCTTACATTCTTTGAGATGCTTGGAAACTTCTCTTTTGGGGATTATTTTAAGCATGAAGCGATTGCCTGGTCATGGGAATTCCTGACAAAGGTACTTGGGCTTGAGGAGGATCGTCTGTATCCGTCCATTTATGGAGAAGATGAGGAAGCGTATGAGATCTGGACCAAGGAAGTAGGAGTTCCGGGAGAGAAGATCACACGTTTTTACCGTGATCCTGAGACCGGAGAATGTGACAACTTCTGGGAGCATGGTGCCGGTCCATGTGGTCCGTGTTCTGAAATTTACTATGATAGAGGCGAAAAATACGGATGCGGAAGTCCGGATTGTAAAGTAGGCTGTGATTGTGACCGTTTCATGGAAGTATGGAACAACGTGTTTACACAGTTTGAAGGGGACGGCAAGGGCGGTTATACCGAGCTTTCCCAGAAAAATATTGATACTGGTATGGGACTTGAGCGTCTGGCAGTTGTTATGCAGGATGTGGATTCCGTATTTGATATTGATACCATGAAAGCGATCCGCGACAAGATTTGTGAGATGTCCGGAAAGAAGTATGAAGTAGATGCCATGGATGACGTATCCATCCGTCTGATTACGGATCATATCCGTTCTTCCACATTTCTTGTATCCGATGGTGTTATGCCAAGCAATGAAGGAAGAGGCTACGTTCTGCGCCGTCTGATCCGTCGTGCGGCACGTCACGGAAAGATGCTTGGAATTGACGGACTGTTTCTTGCAAAATTATCAGAAACTGTCATCAATGAGAGCAAGGATGGATATCCGGAACTGGAAGAGAAGAAAGAATTTATCTTTAAGGTTCTGACACAGGAAGAAGAGAAATTCAATAAGACCATCGATCAGGGACTTGCCATTTTGTCTGACCTGATGGAGGAGATGAAGAAAAACGGCAAAAAGGAACTTTCCGGTGCCGATACATTCAAACTTTACGATACTTACGGATTCCCGGTAGATCTGACCGAAGAAATCCTTGAAGAAAAGGGCTTTTCCTATAATGAGGACGAGTTTAAGGCCTGTATGGAAGAACAGAGGCAGAAAGCCAGAAGTGCCCGTAAAGTGACAAACTACATGGGTGCGGATGCAACGGTTTACGAGCAGATTGATCCTTCCATCACAACAGAATTTGTCGGATACGAGAATCTGACATATGCTTCTAAAGTTACGGTTATGACGACCGAGACCGAGATCGTGGAAGCACTTTCCGATGGGGATGCAGGAACCATTATCGTAGAGAAGACTCCGTTTTATGCCACGATGGGCGGTCAGCAGGGCGATAAGGGACAGATCCGTACGGCAGACGGCGTATTTCAGGTAGAGGATACGGTTAAGCTTCTGGGCGGTAAATACGGACATATCGGGCATATGGTGTCCGGCATGATCCATACCGGCGAGGAAGTGGAGCTGATGGTAGATGCAGACCTTCGCGCAAAGACCTGTGCAAACCATTCGGCAACCCATTTACTGCAGAAAGCACTCCGAGAAGTGCTGGGTACACATGTCGAGCAGGCGGGTTCTTATCAGGACAGTGAACGTACCAGATTCGATTTCACCCACTTTGCAGCCATGACTCCGGAAGAGTTACAGAAAGTGGAAGACATGGTCAATGAAAAAATCAACGAGGGCATGGAAGTCCGTACCGATATCATGACCGTTGATGAGGCAAAGAAGACCGGGGCAATGGCTCTGTTTGGCGAAAAGTATGGGGAAAAAGTCCGTGTCGTTTCCATGGGAGAGTTCTCCAGGGAGTTCTGTGGCGGTACACATGTAAAGAATACCACAGAGATCAAGACATTTAAGATTCTTTCTGAGAGCGGTGTTGCAGCCGGTGTGCGCCGTATCGAAGCACTGACCGGTGACAATGTGATTGCATACTACAAAAAGATGGAAGAAGAGTTTCAGGAAGCAGCGAAGGTTGTAAAATCCACACCTGCAAACCTTAAGGAACGTCTGGAGCATCTGACCGCAGAGATGAAAGATCTGCAGAGCGAGAATGAGGCGTTAAAGAGCAGGGCAGCCAAGGATGCACTTGGGGATGTGATGAATCAGATCGAGGATGTCAAAGGTGTGAAGCTTCTGGCAACCAGCGTATCCGGTGTGGATATGAATGGTCTGCGTGATCTCGGTGACCAGCTGAAGGATAAGATCGGTGAGGGCGTCGTAGTGATCGCATCCGATTGTGGCGGAAAGGTAAACCTGATTGCCATGGCAACCGATGCGGCGATGAAGCAGGGGGCACATGCCGGTAATCTGATCAAGGCGATCGCCGGAAACGTCGGCGGTGGCGGCGGCGGACGTCCGAATATGGCACAGGCCGGTGGAAAGAATCCGGCTGGTATTCCGGATGCAATTGCACAGGCGAAGACGGCACTGGAAAACATGTTAAAATAATCTATCACTGATAACGTATAAAAGAATATAATAAAAACGCAAAAAACAGGTAAAAATGCGCAATAAAAATGCGATTTTACCTGTTTTTTGCAAATATTTATAGTATAATTACAGTTAATCCACTGTGAAATTTGTGTATATACAACAAAAGGTGGAAACGACATGAAGAAAGGGAGAGACTTTATGAAGAGAAAGAGGTTATTGTCGGCCGTGCTGGCAGGAATCTTTGTCGTGTCCATGCTGGGCGGCTGCGCATCGGCGGTGCCTCAGGGTGCAACGGAGACCACGCAGGACAGTGCACAGGAGACGGACAGAACGAGCGGAACGGTAAAACTGAGAGTGTGGGCGGAGGAATCAACGTATGATGCGTTGAATAAGATGATCGACAGTTTCAAGGAAGAGTATAAGGGTCAGGCAACTTTTGATATCACTCTGGAACAGAATGCGGATTCCGATACGCGTGACAATGTGCTTGGAGATGTGCATAACGCAGCTGATGTGTTTATCTTTGCAGATGACCAGGTGGCTTCTATGGTGGCCGGCGGTGCATTGTATCCGGTTCCGAATGCGGACGAAGTGAAAAAAGCAAATGTGGAGGGCGCAATAGACGCTGCCACAGTCGATGATACGCTTTATGCATATCCCATGACTGCAGACAATGGGTATTTTTTGTATTATAACAAAAAGTACCTGAGTGATTCGGATGTCAAAACCCTTGACGGCATTTTAAAAGTAGCAGAAAAAAATCATAAGAAGTTTATGATGGACTGGTCTTCCGGCTGGTATCTGTATTCGTTTTTCGGAAATACGGGACTGGATTTTGGTGTCAATGATGACAATGTGACAAACCACTGTGACTGGAATTCCACCGAAGGGGATATCAAAGGCGTGGATATTGCGCAGGCGATGCTTGATATCAGTTCCAGCAGTGGATTTAAAAATGCGGTGAATGAAGATTTTATTAAAGATGCCAAAAAAGGCAGTGTAATTGCAGGGGTAAGCGGTGTATGGAGTGAGACCGAACTGAAAAAGATCTGGGGAGATGATCTTGGCGCAGCCAAGCTTCCGACCTATACCGTGGCAGGAAAACAGGTACAGATGGCTTCCTTTACCGGCTATAAGCTGATGGGAGTCAGTGCTTATTCGGCAAATCCACAGTGGGCAGCAAAACTGGCAGACTGGATGACCAATGAGCAGAACCAGACTGTCCGGTTTGAGATGAACGGACAGGGACCTTCCAATACAAAGGCAGCGGATTCGGATGCGGTTAAGGCTTCCCCATCCATTCAGGCAGTGATTGCACAGTCGGAATTCGGAAAACTGCAGCGTGTCGGAAACAGTTACTGGGATGCAAGCAAGGCATTCGGGAATACGATGGCAGCAGGAAATCCAAACCACGTAAAGTTACAGGAACTGATGGATAATCTGGTCAATGGTATTACAAAATCAGTAGCAGGCTAAGAGGTGGGAGCATATGAATCAGAAAAAGAAATTAAGTACCAAACTTATCATTTTAATTCCGGTATTTATACTTGGAATATTCAGTATCATCTCGAATGTGATGTCTGTTTCTAATATCAGGAACGTTAACCGGAGTGCCGTACAGATTTCGGAAGTATCATTAAAGAATGTTTCGAGTCTGGCAGAAATCCAGAGACAGACGCAGGACATGCATAATCTGGGACTGTCCCATATCATAGCGGTGGATCTGGATTCCATGATCCGGCTGGTGGAAAAGACCCGCAGTCAGGAAGATGCATTGGAGAAAGATCTGGAAAGTTACAAGATATACGTGACACCGGATACCAAAAAAGAATACAATGACATCAAAAAAAATTACGAAGAATTAAAGTATGAATGTGCCAATGTTATGGCATTTTCCGCAGCAGGGAAAAGTGAAGATGCCTATGAACTTGCCAATGGAAAAATCAGCAAGTGTGCAGATGCCATTGAGTCGGATATCGAAAGTATCAAAAAAATTGTAAACCAGGATGCGGATGCACAGAGACAGAAACTGACATCTGCATACCATAGTTCAATAGGAACAAGCATAGTGACGATTCTGATTAGTATTGCGGCACTTTTTTCAGCAATGGTGGCAGTGCTTCGGTGGGTAATCCATCCGCTTGCAAATACGAACAGGGAAATGAATGAGATTATTTCCGAAATTGATAACCGGCAGGGTGACCTGACCCGCAGGGTTACCATTACCAACAACAAAGAAGTGGCATCTGTCGGTGGAGGCATCAATGCTTTTATGGCAAAGCTGCAGGAAATTTTCCGGATGATCAGCAGCAATTCCAGGGATCTTGAGGGTGTTGTAAATGAAGTGCGTGAGAGTGTGCAGACTTCCAACGGAAGTGTATCCGATCTGTCCGCACTGACGGAAGAACTTTCTGCAACGATGCAGGATATTTCCGACAATGCTTCACGGATTAATGAAAATACCGAATCGGTTGCCGGTGAAGTCAAGTCAATTGCAGAGAAAACGATTGAAATTAATCAGTATACCAAAGAAATGAAAGAGCATGCAGAGGCAATGGAACATGCTGCGCGTGAAAATATGGACACAACGGGTGCAAAAGTAAATGACATTGTTTCCGTGCTGAGTCAGGCAATTGAGGACAGCAACAGTGTCAATCAGGTAGACAATCTGACAAACGACATCTTAAATATTGCAAGCCAGACAAACCTGCTTGCATTAAACGCATCCATTGAGGCTGCCCGTGCCGGGGATGCAGGAAAAGGATTTGCAGTGGTTGCCTCCGAAATCAGTCAGTTGGCAGCCGCCAGTCAGGAAGCGGCTAACAATATCCAGAGCATCAATGCCATTGTCATAACTGCAGTACATAATCTTGCAGACAATGCAAACGGACTGGTAGAGTACATGAATGAAAAAATCCTGCCAGAATTCCAGAAGTTTGTGGAATCCGGTGGGGCATATCATGACAAGGCAACATTTATCGAAAGTGTCATGGCAGATTTTGAGGCAAAGACGGATTCTTTACAGAATTCCATGGATGAGATTGCAAATTCCGTAAATACGATTTCCCATGCGATCGAGGAAGGCGTCAGTGGAGTCGTTTCGGCAGCGGACAGCACACAGGTTCTTGTATCCGATATGGATAAAATTTCCAAGAAGATGGATGAGAACTTTGCGATTGCAGAGGGATTGAAGAAAGAAACTTCCGTGTTTACAAAACTTTAAGCGCGAGGAAGAAAAAACTGTGCAAATTTCGGAAAAACTATTGACAAATCAGGATATTTTGTTAAAATAATCGATAGTGCAATTAAGATTACCTTACAGTTGATGCACAATATCGCAACTGGAGGGAGGTTAGGAAAGAATGTCTAGTGTAATCGTAAAAGAGAATGAGACTTTAGATAGCGCATTACGCCGTTTCAAGAGAAACTGTGCGAAGGCTGGTATTCAGCAGGAGATTCGTAAGAGAGAGCATTACGAGAAGCCAAGCGTAAAGCGTAAGAAGAAATCTGAAGCTGCTAGAAAAAGAAAATACAACTAATGTATTTAAGCCCCGCGGGATAACTCGCGGGGTGCTTTTTTGTAAAAATGATCAGCATGAGGTGAACCATGAATCAAAATCTGAAAAAAATGATAAGTTATTACAAACCCTACCGGGCAGTTTTTGCGGCAGACATGTTATTTGCGACGCTTTCTGCGGCAGTGGCACTGACCATTCCGCTGGTTGTGCGGTATGTGACATCGACTCTGATTTATCAGCAGCCCCGGATGATGCTGCGGAAACTTTTTTTGATTGGCATCGGATTGTTTGTGCTTCTGGCATTGGACTGTTACAGCCGGTTTTTTATCGGAAATTATGGACATGTGATGGGGGCAAAGATGGAATATGACATGCGAGCCGAATTGTTTGGGCATCTGCAGAAACTGTCTTTTTCCTTTTATGATGATGCAAAAGTCGGACAGCTGATGAGCCGTGTGACGGCAGATTTATTTGATATTACAGAACTGCTGCACCATGGCCCGGAGAATATTATCCTGTCGGTATTAAAGATAGTGGGAGCGTTTGTGATCCTGCTCAACATTAATGGATGGCTTGCGCTTGCCGCGTTTGCAGTGCTTCCGGTTATGTTTGTATTTGCATTTGCGTTAAATAAGCGGATGCGCCGGGCTTTTCAGCAGAACCGTATTAAAATTGCCGAGATTAATGAACAGATCGAGGATAATCTGTCGGGCATCCGTGTGGTGAAATCGTTTGCCAATGAGGCGATTGAAAACGAAAAATTTCGTCATGGAAATGACGGATTTCTTGCGGCAAAGAAGAACAGTTATCATTACATGGGCAGTTTTCAGGCCGGGGTTGGCGTTTTTACAACACTGATTCAGGTAAATGTCATCCTTGCCGGAGGGGTTCTCATTGCAAAGGGAATGGTCACGGTCAATGATCTGGTTACGTTTTTGCTGTATATTGGGGTATTTACGGATCCAATCCGGACACTGGTGGACTTTACCGAGCAGTTTCAGAATGGCTATACGGGATTTGAACGGTTTCAGGAAATTATGAATATTGAACCGGAAATCCAGGATGCAAACGATGCGGTAGCACTGACCGATGTGAAAGGAACCATTGATTTTGAAAATGTTTCTTTTCAGTACAAAGACAATCAGGAGAAGGTGCTTAACCGGATCAATCTGCATGTGCCTGCAGGGGCATATATGGCACTGGTGGGATCATCCGGTGCCGGAAAGACAACGCTTTGTTCCCTGATTCCGAGATTCTATGATGTGACCGGAGGATGTATCCGTGTGGATGGGAAAGATGTCCGTAAGGTGACGTTAAAGAGCCTGCGTGACCATATCGGAATGGTGCAGCAGGATGTATACCTGTTTGCGGGAACGATTTTTGAAAATATACGGTATGGAAAGCCGGATGCGACAAGGGAAGAAGTGATTGCGGCTGCAAAAAATGCCAATGCCCACGAATTTATCATGGCATTTCCCGATGGATATGATACAGATATCGGACAGCGTGGAATCAAGCTCTCCGGAGGGCAGAAGCAGCGGCTTTCCATAGCCCGTGTTTTTTTGAAAAATCCACCGGTTCTGATTTTTGATGAGGCAACTTCCGCGCTGGATAACGAGAGCGAGAGGGTCGTACAGGAATCATTGGAGAAACTGGCAAAGAACCGTACGACATTTGTGATTGCCCACCGTCTGACAACGATCCAGAATGCACAAAAAATTCTGGTTCTGACAGAAGATGGGATTGCGGAATCCGGTTCCCATGAAGAACTGCTGGCACGGGGCGGTGTGTATGAAAAACTTTATCATATGCATTATTAGACCGGCTGTGTCACAACTTGCATTATTATAAAAAAACGAGTAAAATAGAATAGATTTTGAAAAAACAAAAAGGAGTGGATTATCATGACAAAAATAGATATTATCTCCGGATTCTTAGGAGCCGGAAAAACAACTTTTATCAAAAAGATGATAGATGAGGCATTTACAGGGGAAAAGATTGTCCTTATCGAGAATGAATTTGGCGAGGTCGGCATTGACGGTGGTTTTTTAAAGGATGCTGGAATCCAGATTACAGAGATGAATTCCGGATGCATCTGCTGTTCTTTAGTTGGTGATTTCGGAAAGAACTTAAATGAAGTCATCACCAAGTATCATCCGGATCGTATTTTGATTGAGCCATCTGGAGTCGGTAAGCTTTCCGATGTTATGAAGTCCGTGATTGATATTGAAAAAGAGCAGGATGTAAAATTAAACGCACTGGTAACGGTTGTAAACGCGCTTAAGGCGAGCAAGCAGATGAAGGCGTTCGGTGAGTTTTTCAACAACCAGATCGAGTATGCGACAACTGTCATTTTAAGCCGCAGCCAGAATGCAACACCGGAACAGCTGGAGTTTTGTGTCAATAAAATTCAGGAATTGAATCCAAAGGCTGCCATTATTACAACAGACTGGGCAAAATTATCCGGAGAACAGATCCTTAAGGTAATGGAAGGACAGGATAACCTGGAGATGAAGGCTCTTGCTGAGGCACATCATGCAAAGGAAGAGGCAGAACATGAGCATGAGCACCATCATCATGACCATGACCACGAAGAACATCATCACGATCATGACCATGAGCATGATGAAAACTGTACTTGTGGCTGCCATGACCATGAGCACCATCACCATCATCATGCAGATGATGTATTTACCAGCTGGGGCAAGGAGACACCGCACAAATTCGAGCGTGCAAAACTTGAGGAAGTACTTAAGAAGTTTGTCGATTCTGACAATATCCTCCGCTCCAAAGGTATGGTGGAGAGTACCGATGGTACCTGGCTGTACTTTGATATGGTTCCGGGCGAGTATGAGATCCGTGAGGGTGAGCCGGATTACACCGGACGTATCGTGGTAATCGGAACGGAGATTCATGAGGATGAATTACTGAAGACATTTGGTCTTTAAAATGCTGTAAACCCCAATAAAAATGTAAGGAGAGCAATTATGGCACAGGATATTCCGGTATATTTATTTACAGGATTTATGGACAGCGGAAAAACAACTCTCGTAGAAGAAACGCTGTTTGAGAATAACTTCGGTGATGGTTCGAAAGGAATTATCATCATGTGCGAAGACGGTGAGAAAGAATATGACGAAGCAAAACTGGCAACCATCAACTTCAAGCTGGTAACGGTCGAAGAGGAAGAGGATTTTACGCCTGCAAAACTGCAGGAAATCCAGGACACCTATCAGCCGGAACAAATTTTTATCGAGTACAACGGCACCTGGGGGATGGACAAGCTGCTTGAGGCAAAAATGCCGGAGGGCTGGGTGATTGTACAGTCACTGGCAACCGTAGATTCTACGACGTATGATCTGTATATGAATAATATGCGTGCAATGATGCAGGAACAGGTTTTTTCCAGTGATGTGGTTATTTTTAACCGTACAGATGATGATACCGATCGCGGACATCTGCGCCGTACCATTAAGAACATCAACCGGAAAGCACAGATTGTCTATGAGCGCAAGGACGGAACGATTGATGAGCGTCCGGAGGAATTACCGTTTGATATCAATCAGGATGTGATTGAGCTGACCGATGCGGATTATGCTATCTGGTACATGGATGCCATGGAAAATTACAAGAAATACGATCGCAAGAAAGTAAAATTCCTGGCTCTGGTATATAATCCGGATAAACTTAAGAAAGGCGTGTTTGTTCCGGGACGGTTTGCGATGACCTGCTGCATTGAGGATGTGACATTTATCGGTTTCAAATGTAAATATGACCGGGAAGAGGAACTTCCGCACAAGTCATGGATTACAATTACGGCAGAGATTCGTGTCGAATTTGCACGGGAATATAAGGGAAAAGGACCGGTTCTTTACCCGATTTCCATCGAAAAAGCCC
>OOBV01001424.1_pt1 | contig 15501 bp, 14 predicted proteins | sample 1671731 | NCBI WGS metagenome assembly OOBV01 (sample SAMN06348186, study PRJEB24527) | human gut metagenome | biome: human gut; feature: ankylosing spondylitis patient; material: feces | host: Homo sapiens | place: China | collected 2015-10
ATCAAAATCCGCAAGTATATCCGATTTCGGCTTATGCTGCATATTTGGCAAAAATGAGTATGAATGGCGAGGAACTCACTGAGGATGAAATTGATGATCTAGAATTTAGAAAACGAAAACTGTCAAGAGAAGAATTTCAATACCATCGATATTATGGTGTTGAAACACCAGAAATTGATGAAAATGATGAATTGGGTGTTTTGTTGCGTAATTCAGGAATACTTTCATTTGAAAAAATCATTTACTAGTGGAGGAAAGAAAAATGAAGAAGATATTTATTAAATACAACCCATATCAGGTTACAACGGAAATTACAATCGATGACAATCCACTGAAGAAGAATAGTAGATTGAATTTTGGTGATAGACGTTTACAGGAATGGGTAGATGATTTGCCAAGTATTTTGTTTGAAGAATGTAACACAAGAGATTTTGATATTACATTCCATGGTACAATTCCTGATTATGAAGATATTGTTGCGATGGCAGAGGAAGCAAAAGCCAAGGACATAAATATAACAGTTAGCCATATTCCAGCAAAGGAAGTTAAAGATAAGGAAACAGCCATTCAGGAAATTTTTGATATAATTCAAGAAGGTCCATTTGAGGAATTAAAAAAGCCGGATGTTATTAGAGCTTTTGAATTGGCCAAGAGCAGTGATTTTGAAGTGAATGTTGTTGCTACCATGAGTGCGGGTAAATCTACACTTATAAATTCATTATTAGGTCAGAAACTTATGCCTGCAAAACAAGAAGCATGTACAGCAACCATTACTGAAATCAAGGATAATGATGCAGATCATTTTAATGCTCGTGTATATGACAAAGATGGTAATTTGATTGAATCACTTGATGAATTAACCTATTCAATAATGGAGAGATTAAATTCTAATCCAATGGTTTCTAAAATTAGAATGGAAGGAAATATTCCTTTTGTAACATCCGAGGATGTTGCGTTAGTTTTAGTAGATACTCCAGGTCCAAATAATTCGCGAGATCCAGAACATAGAGCCGCAACATATCGTATGCTATCAGAATCATCAAAGACGGTTGTTTTATACATAATGAATGCTACACAGTTAGCAGTCGATGATGATAATAATCTTTTGAGTCATGTTGCTGAAAGTATGAAAGTAGGTGGAAAACAGTCTAGAGATAGATTCATTTTTGTAGTTAATAAATTGGATGATTTCAAGAAGGGCGAGGACAGTATAGATGCAGCTCTTCAAAAGGTAAGAGACTATCTGGCAGATAATGGAATTGAAAATCCGAATATTTATCCGGCATCAGCATTAACTGCGCTTAATATCAGAACCATATTGGCGGAGAGTGATGATGATGACGATGATGATGTATATGAGGCAAAAGGTAAGGTAAGAAAGTTTAACCGAAATGAGGAGATGCATTTTGAAAAATATGCTCCTTTGCCTGCATCTGTAAGGGGACATATTGCTAATCGTCTAGCGGCAGCTGTAGAAAATGGAGATGCCAATGAACAGGCCTTAATACATTCTGGTGTAGTTCCGGTTGAGGAGGCTATTCGAATGTATGTTAGAAAGTACGCTAAAACTGCAAAGATTAAGAATATTGTAGATACATTTATTACTCGTATTGAGAGTGCACATACTTTTGAAACAACTAGACAGCAGATATCACAGAATGAAGAGCAGAAAAAGGCGATTGTAGAAAGAATCGATTCGATTGAGACAAAGCTGAAGAGTGGAGAAGAAGCAAAGAAGTTTAAGGCACAAATCGAGAAGACCAATTATGATAAAGAAATCGCTGATTTGGCGAATTCAGTAATTGCTGAAGCACAAAAAAAGATTACAAAACACTTATCTGATGCTAAAAAGAAGATGACAAGACAGGAAGCTGAGGATGTTTGTAGAGGGTTTGCAAAATTTGCAGATGGCTTACAAGCAGAGGTTCAGGTAAGATTAGAAGATCTGATTAAGAATAGTGTACAGAAGAGCGCAAGTACATTGCTTGAAACTTATAAGAAAAAGTTAGCTGAATTGGTTAAAGAAGTCAATATTGATGACGTTGAGATTGACCCATTTAAGATGATGTTAGGTGAAATTCCAACAAATACTTCTAGTATGATTTCTTCTTCATCAAAAACTGAAAGAGTAAAGACGGGAGAAAAATGGGTAGAAAACACTAGCAAAAAGTGGTATAAGCCTTGGACATGGTTCCAGGAAAAGGGACACTATGTTGACATTATGGAAGACCGTGAATACATAGATGGAACAGGACTTGCACAAAAATTCTTTGCACCTATTGAAGAAACTTTATATGAAAATAGTGCCGCTGCAGTAGATTATGCTAAGGAGCAGACAAAGATAATTAAAAAGGATTTTGCAGGAAAATTTGATGAGCTAGATAAGGTTTTGAAAGCAAAATTAGATGAATTGAAGGCCTGTGCAACAGATGAGCAGGCGGCTGAAGAAAGACTAGCTGATTCAAAGAAGAAGTTGGAGTGGTTAGAGAATATTCAGGCAAGAGTAAATTCTATCTTAGATATTTAGGAGGCGAGGAAATGGCATTGACACCAGAATTTATGACAGCAGTAAGAAACAATAACTTGCTGCGTGTGAGAATAATGCTGAAAGATAGTCTTCTAGTTGATAAGCGTTTTGCTCAGTTCACAGAAATGCGTCAATACGCAGAACGTATGGGCGTGAATTTTTGGATGGAGAAAACCGAAGAATTGGAAATGAAACCCCAAGAATCGTGGAATGCAGATTTAATGAATCTTGAACTGACAAAGTTGGTAAATGATTTTACAAAGGAGCATTTGGTTTACTGTCAAGCAATTATTGAAAGGGTATATGGAATTAATTCCCCTATTAATCAGGCATATTCAGCAACAAGAACTACACCGACAACAGGTAGTTCTAATTATGCAAATGGTGGTGGGATTCCGGCAGGTCAGAGTAGTAATGATGAAGATTACAAAGCTATTCTTAGAGGGGTAACTAGGATGGATAGAATACTTAAAGGAAATAAAACAGATGATGGACGAACTTGGACATTTGACGATATTGAAGCACTTCAAGTGGCGGCAAAACGAGTAAGCAGAGCTTGTGAGAATATTAAGTCAAGGAGATGATTGAAATGGCACTAACTAATGAGTTTATCAATGCGGTTGCAAATAATAAGAAAACTTGCGTGAGAATAATGTTGAAAGATATCATGTTGGTTGACCCTAGTATGAGAACATTTAATGAAATGCTTTCATATGCAGAAAGTAATATGGATAACTTGTACGATGAACATGACGGAGAAAATTTAAATGGTAATTCAGCAACGTGGACTGAAGATTATATGAACCAACAGATGGTTTCAGTTGTTACTAATTTTTCAAGGGAACGAGTTAATACCTTAAAGAAGATTGTTGAGTTTTTGCATGGAAATAAAGTCGAAGAGACAAAAGAAAAGGTATCAAGAACAACAGCTACTACATCTTCGTCAAAAAACGGACTAACCGGGCAGCAGATTATAGGTGGTATTGTAGCTGTGGCTGGAGCTGGGGCATTAATTGGCGGAATTGTTGGCTCTAATGTACCAGTTGCAATTGTAGGGGGTGTTGCCATAGCTGGTGGTGCAATCCTTTTTGCAGCAGGAGTAAACAAGGGGGTATAACAGATGGATAATAAGGAACTTGCAAATGTAAAAGAGGCTGTTCCTGTTCCTAAATATGCAAATATGATTTCAGGGTATCAGGGGGCTTTACAAGTAGTTGATGATGTAATTTTGAAAAATTATGTTTCTAATCTTGCAAAGTTAGAGGTCGTTCCTCTTGATCAAGGAATATTAGATAGTAATATCAATGACAATGTTTTATTTTTCAAGATAAATGAAATGGTGTATGAGAAAGATGAATTTGCATCATATAAGTTTGCCAGTGTGTTTAATTCATTAGCAGCGACAAAGAGCGCCATTTTTATAATTATCGATAGTGATGGTGTACGAACTGATTTCTATATGGGTGTACGCTCATTAGATGATGATAGAACAACGAGTTCATTAAAAAATACATTAGAAAACGCAATGTCAGGTCAATTCCCTGGAATAAAGACTACAAATTATACAGTAGAAGAAATACAAGAGATTCTTGGCGGAATTAAGAGCTCTAGTATATCTTCAGTATCGTGTGTAGCAAATAGCAGAGAAGAGAGTCTGAATAAGAATGAAGAGTTTGTACAAGGATTAGAAAAGTTAGTGCTTTCTATGAGAGGGCAAAAATATACGGGTATTATTATCGCAAATACTACGAATCAAGAGCAATTGCGTGCATTAAGAAGAGGATATGAGAGTGTGTATACTCAATTGTCTCCATTCGCTACAATGCAGATTAATTACGGTCAGAATTCTTCAACAGGAAAGAACGAATCTACAGCCGATAGTACTAATGAAAGCACAACAAATACTATATCAGAATCTGATACTGAAGGCACAACAGATACTACGGGGACAACAACAACTCACGGAACATCAAAAGAAAATACTACTTCAAAGGTAATAAAGGGGGTTGCCGCTGCATCTTCTATGATTGGTGCGGCTTTGGCACCAGTAACAGGTGGTATTAGTTTAGCAGTAGGTGGAGTGGTATCTGGAGGATTGGGATTATTAGGATCAGCAGTTTCAGGAACTGTATCAGATTCCACATCAGTGAACGATTCGCATAGTGTTAATAATTCTCATTCGTACAGTGAGAGTACAGGAAAAACAACGGGAACCTCTCATACATATACATATGGAACGAGTGTTACCGAAGGTTTATCGAATGCGATAACATTAACAGCACACGATAAGTCAATAGAAGATATGCTTGTTAGAATAGATAAGCAATTAAAAAGAATGGATGAATTTGAAAGTTTAGGGATGTATGAGTGTGCGGCTTACTTTTTATCATCAGAACAGTATGCATCTGAAATGGCAGCTTCCACATATAAGGCAATTATGGGTGGAGAGAACACAGGTGTTGAAATTGCTGCAATAAATTCATGGGGAACTTATGAGCAAGAAAAAACAGAATTAGTTGGTCAGTATGTTAAAAACTTTATGCACCCTATTTTTAGATATGAAGGAACTTTGGGTAGCATTGAGGTAACACCAAGTTCAATGGTTAGTGGAAATGAGTTGTCTATTCATATGGGATTACCAAGAAAATCTGTGTGTGGATTGCCGGTTATTGAACACTCCGATTTTGGAAAAGAAGTAGTTAATTACGATGGTCATGTTGCTCATTCAGGAGTGAACTTAGGTAAGGTCTTTAATATGGGTAGTTCATGTCCAAACAGCGTATTTTTAGACAAGAGTAGTTTGACAATGCATACATTTGTCACGGGTTCTACTGGATCCGGAAAGAGTAATACTATCTATGAATTGATTAGGCAGTGCAACAATATGGGTGCTAATTTCATGGTTATTGAACCTGCAAAAGGTGAGTATAAGCATGTATTTGGTAATAGACCAGATGTAAGAGTATTTGGAAGTAATCCTGAATATTCAGAGTTGTTGAGAATAAATCCATTTAAGTTTTCTAAGGGCATCCATGTTCTTGAACATGTAGATAGGTTGGTTGAAATATTTAATGTATGTTGGCCTATGTATGCCGCCATGCCAGCGGTATTAAAGGATGCTTTGCTAAAATCATATGAAGATTGCGGATGGGATTTTTCTACATCTAAAAATGCCTATGATGAGGACTTGTATCCTACATTTATCGATTTACAAGAGGAGTTGGTTGAGGTTATAAATGCCTCTGCATATTCAGAAGAAGTAAAAAGCAATTATATGGGTTCTCTTGTTACTAGAGTTAAGTCGTTAACTAATGGCTTGAATGGGCAGATATTCACAGCAAATGAAATAGATAGTAGTAGCCTATTTGATAAAAATGTAATTGTTGATTTAAGTAGGATAGGCTCTTTGGAAACAAAATCATTAATCATGGGTCTGTTAATTATGAGACTTAGTGAACATAGAATGTCTACAGCCGAAGGAATGAATGTTCCATTTAAGCATATGACTATTCTTGAAGAGGCTCACAATATTTTAAAGAGAACGTCTACTGAACAGAATCCTGAAAGTCCGAGTGTTGCAGGAAAATCTGTAGAAATGATTTCAAATGCAATTGCAGAAATGCGAACATATGGTGAGGGATTTGTTATTGTAGATCAGTCACCAAGTGCAGTTGATATTTCAGCTATCAGAAATACAAATACAAAAATTATCATGCGTTTGCCGGATGAGACAGATAGAAGACTAGCTGGAAAATCTGCAGGATTAAAAGATGAACAATTAGATGAAATTGCTAAACTTCCGAAAGGCGTTGCAGTTGTTTATCAGAATGATTGGGTTGATCCAGTTCTTTGTAAGATTCAGAAATATAAGGGCGAAGAATCACAGTATCATTATGAGCCTATGGTTCATCTAAATAAATCAACGGCTAGATTGAAGAAGAATTTATTGGGTCTCTTATTAAAGACAAGGGTGAAAAATCCAATTGATGTTGATGTACAAGCAATTTATGAAGATTTGAAAACTGCGGAGATATCGTCAAAGAGCAAGCTTCTTGTGAAAAAACTTGTAAATGAATATGAGTTGAGAAAAGAACTATCACTTTGGAATGAAAATAGTTTTGAAAGTCTCGCAAAGGTTGTGAGTGGTGTACTTAATGGAAATGTTTGGTTAAAGCCAATGGTTGATACTTCATCAGAATTTGATGTATTAACAGATAGAATTATGCACGCAGTCGATGACAAGGTCAAAGGCTTATCAGCTGAGTATGCGATTGCCACAGCACAATGCTTAATGAGAGCAGAAGCTACCAAGTCAGATGATTATAAGGAGATATATTCTGCTTGGATAACAAATCTTAGAAGTAAGGGGGTGTTCTAAATGGATATGGGATTTAGTGAAATACTAAAAGGGTTAGAGAGTGAATTACTCGAAAAGTCAAAGTCCATGGAAAAAATCTCTGATATGAAAGATTTGGATCAACCGATTGCTAAAATGCTTGATAATTCTGGGGATTACGATAATCTTGAGGATGAGAGTGATGGTTTGGAACCTAATTCAAAATATGAGATAGATGGCGATGTTTATGAAACCGATGATAATGGAGATATTTATAAGAAAAACGGAGAATTAATGCCAAATACCACATATGAAAAGAATGGTGTTACATATACTACGGATGATAAGGGCAGAATATCTACGTGGGAAGGTGAACCTAAGTACGACCCTGAAAATGAGCGTGATGAAGGCGCACAGACTGAATCAGGTGGGGAAGATAGACAAGAAGGTGACGATGGCGGACACTTGATGGCTAGAATTCTTGGTGGCTCTTCTGGAAATGAGAATATTGTTCCTATGCGCGATACAGTAAACAGAGGAGATTATAAAAAATCCGAGAATGAAATTGTCGAGGCTAAAAAACAAGGTAAAGATGTTCAAGACAGTGGAAATGTGATTTACGAAGGGGACTCTTCTAGACCAACAAAGATTGAAAGAACTTATGTGATTGAAGGGGAAAAGAGTGTTCTTAAAGTAGATAATGTTGAAGGCTCAAAGGATTTGTTAGAGGATGTTGAGGATTCTATATCAGATGAGGATATGGAGAGTCTTAATGATGAAATCGCAGATATGGAAGAAGATGGATGTGAAGTATCTGTAACTTCTGTTCTGAAGAAGTATGATAAGGACGGTAATTTGGTATCCGTCCGTGTAGGAATAAGAAATGAAACTACAGGGGAGAAATCATACAAAACATACGAACCAAGAAAGGAAGGTTAATTTATGAATAAGCAGATTCATGATGAAATATTAAAAATAAAGGCAAAGGGTCTTTCCGATGTCGAGTTATTAGCTTTAGTAACAGACACAAGTTATGAAGTAGTGTTTTATGCCAAATATTATGGCAAGATGCGTCAGAGTAATGATCTTGCAGAAGATGGTATTTTAACTCTTGATTTTGTTGATGAAATCTATGCTACCGTTGCAAAGGTGGTTCGTGAGGACAAGAAATATGATTCAAGCAAGATGAACATTGTAAAAGTCTCTGGAGATGATATTACAGTCGAGTATGATGAGAAAAGTTGTAGGACATATAGCTTGAAGAAAAATTGGAAAGCTACAATTGGTGTGTAATCAATTAATATAAAACGATGCCACAAAACGTCAAAAGAGCTGGGTGTCATGTGCCCAGCTCAATCTTCTACATGGAAGACAGCTTCCACCATCATATTAAAGTATTTTGAAATCCGCAGCATAAATTCAGCAGACGGGGTACTTTCCCCTCGTTCTATTCGACCGATGGTTTTGGTACAGTAGCCGGTAGCTTCAGCAAGTTCATCCTGGTAGATGCCTCGCTGCTCACGGATTTCTTTGATATTGTTGACAACCGCCATAAAAATTTCTTCTTTCAGATTCTAGCATTTCTTAGTATCTATTATGAATGATTGCGTATCCAATAAAAAGGACTTGTAGCAATCGATGCCAATCTTATTTAAAATTCTTAGTAATATCAGCAGAATTACATTTTCCGAGAACCTTATCAAATATATCTAAACGATTATCTTCTCCGACCGGGATAGGTGTATACTTTTCATTGAGTGAAAGTAAACACTCCAACCCATGTACCTACAAATACTCCGAAAAATTTGCTATAACAGTAATAATCCAGTTGCACAAGTTATACGATTTTAACGAATTGTACAATTCGTACAACTATCACAAATTTTTCAGGAGGTTATAATTATTGAATGCTAAAGAGCTGGAAACACAGCACAATCTTAAAAAGTGGGCAGCCATAATAAAAGAATGCCGTTCGAGCGGCATGAAGATACTTCAGTGGCTTGAGATAAACAACATATCAAAAGACCAGTATTACTACTGGCAGAAAAAGCTTAAAGAAACATGTATTGATACTTTTGAAAGACAGGCAGCTACATTTGTGGAACTTCCTGTAACTAAAGAAGTCCCAGCATCAACAGAATTAACTGTTACACATACTGTATGTAAAAATGATGACAGTTATTTTAAAGATAACATGATAGCTGCTGTAATAAAAACCAATAGAGTTACATTTGAAATCACTAATACAGCTGGAATGTTTGTCATAAACAGGGCATGAATAATGGCAGCATTAATGACACTTTTGCATGATGTATTAACTAATGCCTCCTTTTTGTTTTATATTGGTGAAGCAAAAAGAAATCTTTTTATTTTCAAACTTTTACTCTGCCACATCCTGTCACCCTCTGGCGGTACACTTTAGACATCAAATAAAGTGAACAACCAAAGGAGGATATGACTATGGGATTTATGGACAAATTAAAGGAAACAGCAGGAAAGGCTGCAGAGAAAGCTGGTGCGATGAAGGATTCAGCAATGGATACTTATGGCAAGATGAAAGAGGCTAATGAGCAGAAGAAAGCTGAGAAGCAGGCTTATACAGCGGCTATGGAGCAGGAAGTGAATGAATATTCAGCGAAGCTGATTGAGAGTATTATTGCAGAGTATGCTGAAGGAGGTGCGAAGTTCTGGGGCGAAGGCAACAGGGCTGCGATTGACAAGTTTACTAAGGATTATTATGAAATGCTTGTGCTTCCTGGCAGCAGACCTAACATTTCATGCCTTACAATGTCACCATACATTGATGAAAAAGCGATGAAGAAGTTTGCTGATAAAGGTGGCGTTGATTTGCAGGGCGCAGTTCCACACATTTTTGTTAAAGATGGCAATGATGCCGGTATGGTTATCACCGAGGATTTCATTGCATTTAAGTTCAGATATGAGAAGGACAGCAGTTTCTGGGTTAAGGGCAAGATTCCGACAGCCAGTATCAATACATTTGTAATGGAGATTAATGATTCTGCTGCAAATGTGATGGTTAACGGAGTTAAGCTGACTACAATCAGCATTAAAGGCTCTTACAGACAGGATTTTATGTCACTTAATTATTATTTTGAGTGCCTTGGAAAGCAGGATTTCACAATTGACAGGCAGGAGGTCAACGACCAGATAAGAGCCAAGATTGGTGATAAGATATATGCGCAGGTTAAGAAGTACTTTATTGACGATGATGAGCAGCTTCTTTTCTATGCAGGAGGCGTAGACTCGCTTACAGCGGTGGATTATGTTGCGTGCACTGATAATCAGCTGATATTTGTGAACAGGGAAATGCTTGGAGCAACGGCTAATGTCAAGCAGTTTTATTTTGAAGATGTGACAAGCATGTCAACGATTCAGAATTCTACATCAAGTGATTTTCTGACGGCAGTTATTGATACTGCACTTACAGCTGCATTTAAGCTATGCGATTTGGAGGTTTCAGTTGCTGGTTCTAAAGAGGTTATCAATACCCTGTATCTTGCCGAGGCAACACGAATTATTGCAATCTATCATGAGATGAGAAAAAATGCTAAGAAAGCCGCAGCACAGCCTATTCAGGTTCAGGCAGCTCCGGCGCAGCCTGACGCATTGGAGCAGTTGCAGAAGCTTGCACAGTTAAAGGATGCAGGAATTATTTCGGAAGAGGAATTCGCTGCGAAGAAAGCAGATTTGTTAAGTAAAATCTGATGTGGATAATAACTGAATATTAATAATAAACTCCCCATAAGCGTTGACTGCTTATGGGGAGTTGTTGTTTAAATATTTTCTTAATAAAGCAACTGCATTTTTTCTATCTCATCTTTCATTTCTTTAACAAATTCATCAGGTGCAATTACTTTTACCCATGAGCCCTGACTTAACAGGAACATTTTGATTCCGTTGCCGTAGACTTCCGCCTCGATGAGATATTTGTTGTCGTAGCGGTCAATTACTTTAGCGGTTGGCAGACGGTCAAGAATAGCCTGGAGTGATGGTCCGGTGAATTCAAATCTTATTTTTCTGAGTGGTCCCGGCCACATGAACTGGCTTCGTTTGCGAAGCAGTCCCTCATCAAATTCAACATTTTTAGGAAGTTCAAGCTTTTCTCTGTGGACAGTCATATCACAGATTCTGTCGATTCTGAAATATGTAGGTGTATCAGATAATGTGTCTTCACATTTGTATGCAATCAGATAGAAGTAGTATTCACTAAACATTATTGATACTGGTATGATTCTGTGCTTGACTCTGTCACGGTTCATTTTGTAATAGCTAATTGTGATTGCCCGCTGTTCCTGAATGTAGTTGGAGAGTTTCCACACATTGTCAATCACGCTGTCGCAGTCTGAGCCGACTTCTTCATAGTTAAACATTTCTTTTGCAATAAGCTGTTCGAGGCGTTTTTTGTCTGAATAGCTTGTGTGTGTTTTTAGTTTTCCTATTATTGTGAGCAGTTCTTCATGGCTGAACGCCCTGCTTCCGATAAGCACTTTAGCTATGGCAAAAAGCTCTTTATTAGAAAACAGATTGTCCATCTCTAATGTGTAGCAGTGGTCTGAAGCAGAGTATTTTAACTCGGCATTGCCAAGGATATCGCGATAGTCGGCAAGGAATGCTTTCAAATCGTTAATATCTCTTGTTATGCTTCTTGTTGACACATTACTTTCGTCGGCGAGTGCGGCTACCGAGAGAGACTCACCCTTTAAAGCCCGAAACAGCAGTTTAAGGACTCTATCAGCTTTGTAATTCTTATATTCATTATCCATATCCGATGCCTCCTGATATTGATTATACTATATTTTATAGACAATATGTTATATCAGATTAGCGACAAAGTCTGTCACAGTAAATTTATTAATGAATATTTTGCTGTGACACAGCATGTCAGTCTGGATTAATACAATGATTATATAAAAATTGAGGAGGAATGATGGATACGGAGCGAAAAATGCGTTATATCAATGAACGTAAAAGGCAGCAGCGCAGGGAACATAAGTTAAGAAAATTTACAACCATATTTCTCATATACTGGGTTGGGTTTAGCCTGATTATTATGTTTTTTTTAAAATACAAGATTAATGAATTATACGAGCTTAACAAGAAGACACAATTACAGATTGAGCTGCTTAAAGAGCAACTTAATAATTACAATGAGAAGGACATCAGGAAAAGCAACGGTGGAAAGTATAATACTTGGACTGATGAGGTGTGTGATAATAAATAGAATATGCGGATTTATTAGATGGCGTGGGCAAAGGTCTGCGTCATTTTTTATTGCAAAAATTTAGAGACTGACATATCGTGTCCAACCTAAATGTTACCATATATGTGTAATCAAAAGAACTTAAACATATATGAAGGAGGACAAAGCTATGTTTTGTAAAAAATGTGGAAAGGAACTGGAAGATAATGTCCGTTTCTGTAATTATTGCGGGGCGGAAGTAGAGAGCAAGGTTGTTGATTTTAATGAGGCGGTTGGCAATAATAAACCAGATAACAGTTATGCCAATGCAGGTGGACAGAAAAATAATTATGAATACGTTATGCCACAGCAGCCGGTTCAGGCAGCAGCCGGACAGCCTGTAGAAGAAGATGTATCAATTAATATTGCAGGACATAAGATTAAGGGCAGACTTATAATGAAGATTGCTGCAATAGTGGCTGCGGCATGCTTCTTTTTTCCTATGTTTACAGTGTCATGTGCAGGGGTTAATGTTGGAAGTGTAAGTATGGCTGATTTAACATTTGAAACGGAAGATACAACCCAGGACAGCTATTATGATTATTATGACTCAGATGAAGAAGAAAATGGAACTGTAGGAATGATTGTATTCCTGCTTGCACCTATTTCAGCATTTTGCATATGCATGGTAAAGAATGAAGGAAAAGGCTGGGGAAAGGAGGCAGTTGCTGCATTTGGCTCATCTGCACTTGCGTTGATAAGTCTGTATTTTGTTATTACTAATACAATGAATGACGAATATGGTGGCTATGTTCAGGCAAAACCGATGTTTTCATATTATTTGTACATAATTGCTTGCGTTATAGGTGCGGTTGTGGGAATCATGATTATTAAGGAACATCAGAAAAAGATTACTGCAAATGCTGGAACTGTACAGCATGTGGAGAAGCCTAATGTATGGGTAAAGACCGCATTATATACAGTTGGAGAAACATTTGCAATATATGTATTGTTCTTCCTGCTTAGTGCGACTTTTTAAAATGTGATATTATCCCTATGGAATTTTCAATCACATAGTAATATAATATGTAAGCCACCAGTCCTGGGAGGGGTGCTGCGAAAGCGGTACTATCGGAGTCTAGGTTCAATCACTTTATTTTTCCCGTAGAACTCGCGATAGCTGGTGGCTTTTTTATTATGATGGAGTACAGATTTAACATGGAATTACTTGATATCGTTGATGAGAATGGAAAGCCGACAGGTGAGACTGTTGAGCGAAAGACTGCACATAGTGAGGGAATCAGGCATAGAACGGCACATGTGTGGATTGTAAGAAAGTCTGACGAGGGAGCAGAGGTACTGTTGCAGAAAAGGGCTATGAATAAGGACTCATTTCCTGGAAGATATGATACTTCTTCGGCGGGACATATTCAGGCCGGTGACGAACCGGAGGAATCTGCTATAAGAGAACTGCATGAGGAACTTGGAATTAAGGCTTCTGTTGATGATTTGCAGTTTGTTGATACATTTGTAATCCAATATGAAAAAGAATTTTATGGCAAGATGTTTAAGGACAGTGAGATTGCATTTGTCTATGTATACACAAAGCCAGTCAATATAGATGAACTTACATTGCAGAAGGAAGAATTGGACGGCGTTGAGTGGTTCAACCTAGAATATGTCTATGAAGAGTGCAGAAAGCATAATCAGAAATTCTGTGCACCGGTTGGCGGCTTGGAGATTGTAAGAAGGTTTGTAAGAGGTACCGGATTATGATTTCAAGAAATATGTACAAGACAGGTGCTGTGTTAATGGCACTGGTGACAGCATTTACAGTGACAGGATTGTCAGGCTGTAAGAGCAGAACGGTGTCTAATGAAGTGACGACAGAGTATGACACACCAGATGATTATAATGATGAAAGACCGGGTGTAACATATGGAAATGTTGATGAGATAAGCTATTATTCACCCACAACCGGAAGTGAGCGCAAGGCTTGTGTATATCTTCCGAGAGATTATGATGAATCACAGAGTTATCCGGTTGTGTATCTTCTACATGGAATGAGCGGAAGTTATTCTGAATATAACAGAATTGGCGCTCTGTATGTTGCACAGAATGCAGTTGATGATTACAACAGGAATTCTGTGATTATGGTGAGTTTTACTGTATTCACAGATGCTGATGGTGGTCAGGAGTCAGACTATGATTTCTCTGAACTTACAGCAAAATATGATGCGTGTGAGTATGATGTTATTAATACTTTGATTCCTTATATTAACGAGCATTATTCTACCAGAACAGGAAGGGAGAATACGGCGATAGCAGGATATTCACTGGGTGGAAGAGAATCGCTTTTCCTGTGTTTTGCACATCCTGATGTGTTTGGATATGTAGGTGCATTTGCCCCGGTAGGAGGAGTGGTTGATACAGGAAGTGGAGAAAGAGTTTATGGAAACAAAGGATTTCTTCTGTCTGAACTTGTTAAGGATGGAGGACAGCAGCCTTTGGTTACTCTTATTGTAACTGGTGACAGTGATCCTTACTGTAAGCAGTCTGCCATTAATTATTCGGATTATATGACAAGTCATGGGATTAACCACATTTTCTATATAAGACCGGGAGCACATGAGGTCAGTGTATGGAATAATGGATTATACAATTTTATCAGAAGAATATTCTGATGCTTGAAGTTACGGCTGATATGTGAGATAATGTGCTGGGTTAGTCGGGTATAACATGCTGGCTGCCACACATAAAGACAGATTATGGAGGATTACATTATGTCAGATATACATAGCGTAGATGTTGAGGATGATCAGTTTGCATACCGTTATGATACACAGCTTCTGATTGACAGAAGAGATGAAGATTTAGATGAGGATGTTATTGCTGATTATATTACAGAACATTTTGAAGGAAACTGCCTTATTGCAGCAGGCGATGAGGATCTTATCAAGATTCATTTCCATACCAATGAGCCATGGAAGGTGCTTGAGTACTGCAGTACTATCGGTGAAATATACGATATTGTTGTTGAGGATATGATTCGTCAGTCAGCTGGACTTCATGGCTGATAAGCCGCTTGTCATCGATAAACCGCCTGTTTGTATAAGGCAGGATTTGACGTGATACCTATAGGTAGTCGTATTGATGATAGATTTATAGGTTGAATTTCAGCGATTTTTGATATTTTAAGTGGATTTTATTATGAAATACCCATAAGATAGCATGTAAATGTTGTTTTATGGGTATTTTTTAGTTGTTTTTATTAGTTTAGGTATTTTTTTTAGGAAATATGCCTATAAGACAAGCAAAAAATATAAATTTATAGGAACATCAGGCCGTCGAGCCGGACGACAGGCCGTCGAGCCAGCCGACCCCAGACATTCAATACATTTGTGAAAATTCTGTTAAATAATTGACACAGATATGCCG
>OOBV01001432.1_pt1 | contig 15422 bp, 9 predicted proteins | sample 1671731 | NCBI WGS metagenome assembly OOBV01 (sample SAMN06348186, study PRJEB24527) | human gut metagenome | biome: human gut; feature: ankylosing spondylitis patient; material: feces | host: Homo sapiens | place: China | collected 2015-10
GTCGTTCCCGCCACCAAGGCCGATGGCCAGGTGGCTCCCTATGCCGACATGGGGCGCTACAAGAAGAAGGGCAAGAAGAAGGCGAGCGTCGTCTCCATTATCGTCTCCGTGGTCATTCTGGCCGCCATCGGCGTGGGGGTGTACCTGTATCTGAACCCCTTGCAGTTCAACGTGACGGTCAACGGCATGACGCGCACGGTGGATCGGGGCACGACCTTGAGCGACATGATCGCCGAGGGCGTGGTCTCTCCGAAGCCGGGAAACTTGCTCGCGGTCGATGGGGAGGTTCTGGAAGAGGGGGGCGGTGCCGCCTTTGCCGGCACGGTCAACGGCAACGAGGTGACCGACGGCGCGACCGAGCTGCACAAGGGCGATGTCGTTCAGCTGGACGACGGCGCCGACGCGACCGAGGACTATGATGTCACCACCGAGGAGGCGCCCCCGGGCCAGGTGGAGCTGGGCGAGGGCGCCATCCACGTGTACGTGCCCGGCGAGCCGGCCCAGGTGGAGACGCGCACGGGCAAGGTATCGGGCAAATCCGTGCAGGAGACGGTGAAGGAGGGCTCCGACAACGTCTACCTGAAGTACAACGCGAACACGAACGGCGAGAAGGTCGTCGCGCTGACCTTCGACGACGGCCCGTGGCCCACGACGAGCGAGCTGCTCGACGTGCTGAAGGAGAACGACGCCGTGGCGACGTTCTTTACCATTGGTGAGCAGACATCCGATAAGACCGATTACGTGGAGACGATCCAGCGCATGGCGGCCGAGGGGCACCAGATCGGCACCCATTCCTACGACCATGCGGCCACCGGCGGCGGCAATGGCGTGGACATGACGCGCCAGAGCCCGGAAAAGCAGATCGAAGAGGTGCAAATGGGCCAGCAGGCCATCGCGGACGCGACGGGCAGCGAGGCGTCTAAGGTGTTCCGCTCGCCGGGCGGCAACTTCCACGACGAGATCATCTGGAATCTGCAACCCTATATCACGAGCGAGATCGGCTGGAACGTGGACACGGAGGACTGGCGGCGACCGGGCGCCGATGCCATTGCGGAGCGCCTGCTGTCGGTGAAGCCGGGGGATGTCGTGCTCATGCACGACGGCGGCGGCGATCGCAGCCAGACGATCGAGGCGCTCAAGATCGCCCTGCCGCAGCTTAGGGCCGAGGGCTACAAGTTCGTGACCATCGACCAGCTTCTGGCCTACGACGATGCCAAGGCGCTCGCCCAGGAGTTGGCCGATCAGCAGGCAGCGGAATAACAGCATTCTCCGAAAAACTTGTCGGATAATCTTCGTAGGGGGCGACCTTGGTCGCCCCTTGTCGCGAGCATGGCCGTTGTCGGGAGGGCAGACCAAGGTCTGCCCCTACGGGTGGGGATGCGCGTCGGCCGTTGCCGGGGGTAGCGGCCGATCTGTGCGGAAGCGCCGGGTTATTGCCCGAGGAGCTCGCGGGCGTGGGCGAGGGAGGTCTCGGTGGCGGTGCCCGATAGCAGGCGCGCCACTTCGGCCACGCGCTCGTCGCCCTTGACGGGGGTGAGGATGGTCTCGGGCGTATCACCTGCGGTCTTCGTCACCGTGTAGTGAGCGTCGGCGAGCACGGCGACCTGGGCCAGGTGCGTGATGGCGATCACCTGATGGCTGTCGGCGAGCTCGGCCAGCACGGCCGCGAGCGCATTGGCGGTGCGTCCGCCCACGCCGGCGTCCACCTCGTCGAAGACGAGGGTCTCGGTGCCGTCCTTCGCGCCCAAGGCCACCTTGATGGCCAGCATGACGCGGCTGATCTCGCCGCCGGAGGCGATGCGGGCCAAGGGACGCGGTTGCATGGAGGCGCCGGGCTTGAACTCGAAGACGACGCTCGCACTGCCCGCGGTGCTCCAGTTTTCGCCGTTCCCATCTCCAGACGGCCGAGCACCTCGTTGACCGCCGCCGCGAACTGCGGGGCCGCCTCGGCGCGGGCGGCGTCGTAGGCGGCCGCCGCCTCGGCCAGGACGCTCTCGGCCGCTTCCAGCGTCGCCTCGGCGCGGGCCAGGTTCTCGTCGGCGTCGTCGATGAGGCCGACGAGGGCCGCCGCCGCGTCCCAGCGCTCGAAGACGGCTTCCATGGTGGGGCCGAAGGAGCGCATGAGGCCCATGAGCTGCCCCATGCGCTCCTGGGCCGCCGCCAAAGACTCGCCGTCGAAATCGATGGAGTCGCAGTAGCCGGCCATATCCCGGGCGACGTCCTCCACGACGAAGCACGTTTCCCGGAGCGTTGTGGCGAAGGGCGCCAGCGACTCGTCGGCCCGGGAGGCCTCCTCGATGAGCGAGATGGCCGTGTTCAGGGCGTCCAACGCCCCGCCGTCGCCGGAGAGCGCCTCGGCGGCTCCGTGGGAGTTGCGGGCGAGCACCTCGGCGTGCTCGGCCCGGGCGAGCCAGTCGCGCGTTTCCTCGTACTCGCCGCCCTCGGGGTTCACCGCCTCTATCTGCTGCAGCGTGAAGCGGGCCTCCTCCAGCTGCGTGTTGGAGGCGCTCGCCGTTGCCCTCATCTCTTCCAGGGCCGCCTCGGCGGCGCGGGCATCGGCGAGGGCCTCGCGAAAGGCCGCCCCTACGGTGCTTTCCAGATCGGCCCAACCATCGAGGATGCGGCCGTGCTCCGCCGGCTTCAGCAGCGATTGGTACTCGTGCTGTCCGCAGAGCTCCACCAGCGGCCCCACCGTGCGCGCGAGCTCCGACACGCTGGCCATGGTTCCGTTGATGGTGGCGCGACTGCGCCCGTCGGCGCTGACCTTGCGCACTGCGACGAGCTCATCGGCGGCGGGATCGGAAGGGAACAGGCGCCCCCGCACCTCGGCGTTTTTCGCCCCCTCGCGCACGTAAGAGCTGTCGGCGCGCTCGCCGACGAGCAGCTTCACGGCGCTGACGAGCGCCGTCTTTCCGGCGCCCGTCTCGCCGGTGAGGACGGTGAGACCGGGGGAGGGGGAAAGGGAGGCCTCGCGGATGAGGGCCACGTCCTTCACTTGGATTTCGTCGATCATGGTTCCCCGCTAGAAGTCGATGACGTCGAAGACGATGCCCTGCTCCGCCTCAAGCACGCTGAACAGCTCGTCGGGAGCCACGCGGCGCACGGCCCGGGAGACGGATACCTCGCCGCCATGGGTGACGATGAAGTCGGCCTGCAGCTTGCGGGCGCAGGACTCGGTGAGGGCCGCGCGATAGGGCAGCCCCTCGTGCTCCAGGGCGAAGCGCACATCGGGGCCGTCGATCGAGCACACAGACAGAAACGCCATGGCCGAGCGCAAAGCCGAGCGGGCGTCGTGGTCGGATAGGGCCTCGGCGAGGGCGGCGCGCACCTCTCCGAAGGCCTCGGCGGAGACCCACAGCTCCGCGGCCCCGGCCAGCTCCATGGCATGGAGCTTCACCCAGGCGGCGGCGGTGCTCTCGCGCTCGCCGATGAAGTCGAGCAGAACGTCGCTATCGATGAGCAGGCGCATGGCTATTCTCCTTCCCTGGTTGCGGGCGCGCCGTCGCGGGCCTCCCAGAACGACGCCGGTACGGGGCGCGTGGCCTGGCGCAAGCGGAAGCGCAGCTCGTTGGCCTGGGCGTCGGTGAGGGTGATGCGCAGAGGAGATTCTCCCCGTTGCGCATCGGGCAGCTCGCCGGTGGCAAGTACGTAATCGTAGGCGGCGTTCACCAGCTCGGTGGGGGACGAGCCGATGGACCGCAGCTTCGCGTTCACCTGGTCGCGGATTTCCAGGGGCACTCGGGCCGTTACCATGGCGTGCATGGCCGCTCCTTTCTCTTACTTTTGGCGCAGTATAACGGAACACCGAACAAATTGCAATAATAATACGAACAAGTATTTGCATTATGGTCAAAAAGTGTTATGCTCCATGGACAAGGAGTCGACGGCTCGTGTCTTTTTCGGCAAGACGCTTGCCTCGGTCGGTCGATTTGGGGAAGATGGAGCGATGCAGCGCACCGGTCGGCATGTTCGCCCGGGGCAAGCTGCGGCGTAATGGCAGAACGGAAGGGAAACCTTGGCACAGCGAGCGTTCGGAAAAGGAAAAGCGACGAGGGTCTTTCTCGCCCTGTTGCTCGCCTTCTCCCTCGTCGGCATCGGCGCGGTTCCGGCTGCGGCCGATCCTGCCGACGACACTCAGGCTGCCGTGGATGCGGCGCAGGCCACGCTGGATGAGGCCGAATCCCGCATGGCCCAGATCAATAGCGAGTACGAGCAGCTCACCGCCGAGGTGGCCGAGCTGCAGACCAAGATCGACGAGACGGCGGCGGCGGCCATGGAGGCCCAGCAGGCCATGCTCGAGGGGCGCGCGGCTTTAGGCCAGGTGGCCGTGGGCGAGTACCGCGACGGCAGTTCCATGGGGCTTTTGGGCCTCATCCTTGATTCGAAGAACTTCGACGAGCTGCTCCGCAACATGGAGTACGTCACTCAGATCATGTCCTATCAGGCCGACGAGGTGGCCGAGCAGAAGGAGCGCAAGCGCGCCTTCGACGACGTGAGCGACGAGCTGAACGTCCAGAAGAACGAGCAGGAAGAGGCGTTGGCGGCCCAGGAGGCCAAGCGCGCCGAGGCCCAAAGCGTCGTGGAGGACGCCACGGCCCGCCTGGAGGGCGCTCAGGAGGAGCACGCGGCCCGTCTGGCTGAGCTCGCCGCTCAGGCCGAGGCCCTGCGCAAGCAGGAAGAGGAGGCCGCCGCTGCGGCGGCCGCGGCCGTGCAGGAGAGCCCCGACGCCAATACGGGCGATCGCGAGCCGGTCGTCTCCGACGACGAGGGCCCTTCCGATAACGGCGGCTCGTCGGGTAGCTCTGGCGATTCCGGCAGCTCAGGATCATCGGGGAATTCCGGCAGCTCCGGCGGCTCCGGCAACGGGGGCGGATCCGGCGGCTCGTCGGAGGAAGGGTGGCTTTCAGGCGTGGCCTCGGCCTACGGCGGCAGCACTGATCCGAACACGCCGAACCCCGGCACCACGTCCACCGGCGCCGTCTGCGACGACAACTCCATGGGCGTGGCGGTGCCCAAATCGATGCCGAACTACCGCAGTTATTTCGGACGTACGGTGGAAATCGTCTTCGGCGGTCAGACCGTGTATGCCCCGGTGAACGTCTGCGGCTCCATGGGCGGCGGTTCCCGCGTCCTCGATCTGCAGCCGGGCGTGTGGAAGGCCTTCGGCTTCTCCAGCTGCCGCGCCTGGGGCCTGCGCACCGTCAAGTACCGCTTCCTGTAGGGCGCCTCGCCGCGCCACTGGAGCGCCGCGCCTCTTCGCGGCTCGCCGGAGCCCGCTTCCCGTCTGCCTCCGCGCGCCCGCGGCCCGCTTCCCGTCTGTCGGGCGCGGGAAAGTTCTGCGCTCGCTCCGCCTCGAAGTGCGCTATACTGTGGCGCTACATGCGATGACGAAGACAGCGGACGCGCGTCACGGTCGCCAGAGAAGGGCTTCACCGGCTGAGAGAGCCCGACCCTCTGAGTGCGTCTTATTCCCTTCCGAGCAGCATTCCCGAACGCGAACGCCCACCGGCGAGGCGACCAGTAGGGGTGCCGGGTGCTCCCGTCACAGAGCGCGAACAAGCGGGCGACGCCGCACTGCGATTCCCTTCGGGTCGCTGAAGCGTTGCCAACCGAGGTGGTACCGCGAGAGCCTTCTCCCGTCCTTGGATTCCTGGTAAGCCGCAAGCGGCCCCAGGCGGGACGGAAGAAGGCTCTTTTTTGTTGGCTCGAGAAGAAAGGCGAACCTTATGGCAATCGCAGAGGAGTTGGCGGCGCTGCGCGAGCGCACCTTGGCCGAAATCGCCGCGGCGGACACGTCGGCGGCGCTCGAGGCGGTGCGCGTGGCGGTGCTGGGCAAGTCCGGCACGCTGACCGGGTATTTGAGATCCATGGGCCAGGTGCCCGCTGAAGAGCGCGCGAGCGTGGGCAAGGCCGTGAACGCGGCCCGCGTGGAAGTGGAAGAGGCGCTGGCCGCCCGCAAGGCGGCACTCGATGCCGCCGAGCTTGAGGCGGCCATGGGGGCGGCGGCCGTGGATGTGACGCTGCCCGGCCGCGCCCAGCAGGTGGGTACCCGCCATCTCATCAACGGCATCATCGATGAGGTGTCCGACATCTTCTTGGGCCTGGGCTACAAAGTGGTGGAAGGCGAGGAGATCGAGACCGACTACTACAACTTCACGGCCCTGAACGCCCCGGCCGATCATCCGAGCCGTTCCATGCAGGACACCTTCTACGTGCACGACCTGTCCGGCGACACCTCGCGGGTGCGCGGCGAGTCCGACGTGCTGCTGCGCACCCAGACCTCCGGCGTGCAGGTGCATGTCATGGAGGACTGGGATCTGCCCATCTACATGATCGCCCCGGGCAAGGTGTACCGCCGCGATGTGGCCGACCCGTCGCATCTGCCGCAGTTCCACCAGATTGAGGGGCTCGTGGTGGATCGCGGCATCACCTTCGGCGACCTGAAGGGTACCCTCGACTACGTGTGCAAGCAGATCTTCGGGCCCGAGCGCAAGACGCGCTTCCGCGCCCACTACTTCCCGTTCACGGAGCCCTCGGCCGAGGCGGACGTGAGCTGCGGCATCTGCCACGGCGAGGGTTGCCGCATGTGCAAGGGCACCGGCTGGATCGAGATCTTGGGCTGCGGCATGGTGGACCCGAACGTGCTTTCCATGAGCGGCATCGACCCGGAGGAGTACTCGGGGTTCGCTTTCGGCATGGGGGTGGAGCGCATCGCCTGCCTGAAGTACGACGTGCCGGATTTGCGTATGCTTTTGGAAGGCGACATGCGGTTCTTGCGGCAATTTTAGTTGTAGCTCTGCCGGGGTCGGGCTTCCGAGTAGTGCTCAGTCGCTCAGACAGTCCTCGCTCGGCGGAAATGCCCACTGGGCATTTCCGTTCGCTGCGGAACTCGCTTGGTGAGCACCACCCGAAATCCCTCTGCGCATTCCCATGGTGGAGAGTGGAATAGAACCGGCTAGAAATCTTGTTGTCAAATGAGACAGGCGATTAAGAGGAAGAAACCAGTATGAAAGTATCTTTGAAGTGGCTTTCTGAGTTTACGGCGGTGCCGGAGGATTTGAAGGCGTTCTGCGACAGGCTCGATCTGACGGGCACGGGCGTGGAAGGCGTGGAGAAGACCGGCGAGGCCTTCGAGGGCGTTGTGGTGGGGCACGTGCTCACCTGCGAGCCGCATCCCGATTCCGACCACATGCACGTGGTGACGGTGGATGTGGGCGCCGAGGAACCCGTGCAGATCGTCTGCGGGGCGCCGAACATCGCGGCGGACATCAAGGTGCCCGTGGCGCTCGTGGGCGCGGTGCTGCCCGGCGATTTCAAGATCAAGAAGTCGAAGCTGCGCGGGGTGGTGAGCTGCGGCATGTGCTGCTCGAAGCGCGAGCTGGGGCTGGGGCAGGACCACTCCGGCATCTGGGTGCTGCCCGACGACGCGCCGGTGGGGCGTCCCATGGCGGACTTCATGGGCGCGGGCGACACGGTGCTCGATCTGGAGATCACGCCGAACCGGCCGGACTGCCTGTCCATGGTGGGCATGGCCCGCGAGGTGGGGGCCATGTACCAGCAGCCGGTGGCCTGGCCGCTTTCCGGCGACGTGGAGAAACTGGCTGCCGTGACCGCCGGCGAGGACGTGGCGGCCGCCGTCACCGTTGAGGTGCCCGATGCCGCGCGCTGCCCGCGCTACACCGCCCGGGTCATCGACAACGTGAAGGTGGGGCCTTCCCCCGAATGGCTTGCCGAGCGCGTGACTGCTGCCGGGAGCCGTTCCATCAACAATGTCGTGGACGTGACGAACTACATCCTGTACCTGTACGGCCAGCCGCTGCACGCCTTCGATTTCGCGAAAGTGGCCAGCGCCGACGGGTGCGCCCATATCGTCGTGCGCGCCGCCGCCGACGGCGAGCGCCTCACCACCCTGGACGGGGAGGACCGCGAGCTGACGAGCGACATGACGGTCATCGCCACCCCCGAGCGCGCCGTGGCGCTCGCCGGCGTTATGGGCGGCGAGAACAGCGAGGTCACCGAGGAGACCACCTGCGTGCTTTTGGAGTCCGCCGCCTTCGAGCGCGGCCGCACCTCCCGCACGAGCCGCAACTTGGGCCTTATCTCCGAGGCCTCCATGCGCTACGAGCGCGGCGTGGACGATCACTTGTGCGAAGTGGTCTCCCAGGCCGCGGCGGCGCTTCTGGCCGAGGTGTCCGGGGGCACGGTGCGCCCCGGCGTGGTAGACGTCTACGAGCTTCCCACCGCCCGTCCGGAGCTCATCTTCCGCATCCCGCGCTTTGTGGCCATGATGGGGGCCGACATTCCCGCCGACTTCATCGAGGACATTCTCGTGCGCCTCGGCTGTGCCGTGGAGGCTACCGACGACGCCTCCGTGCTCTCGGTGCTGCCGCCCACCTTCCGCCCCGATCTGGAGCGCGAGATCGACCTGTACGAGGAAGTGCTGCGCCTGTGGGGCATGGACCGCATCCCGCCGACGCTGCCCGGCGGCCGTGAGCGCGTGGGCGCGCGCACGCCGGAGCAGGAGACGGTGCGCGTGATCAACGACACCCTGCGCGCCTCCGGCATGAACGAGACCATGACCTACTCCTTCGCCGAGCCCGGCGACATCGAGCGGCTGCGCCTGCCCGCCGAGGGGCTGGGGCTGGCCGTGGAGCTTCTGAACCCGCTGAATGCGGACATGTCGGTCATGCGCCAGTCCATTGTGCCCGGGCTTCTGCGCTCGGTGGCCTACAACCAGGCCCGCGGCGTGAAGAACATCCAGCTTTACGAGATCGGCACGGTGTTTATGGCCGCCGAGGGCCGCAAGAAGGCCAAGGAGCGCAAGAAGCTCGCCGGCGTTCTGGCCGGCTCCATGCGCGATGCGGCGTGGAACTCACCAGCGGTGCCCTTCGACTTCTTCGATGCCAAGGGCGTGCTGGAGAACCTGGCCCGCGAGCTGGCGCTTCCCAAGGTGCGCTTCCGGGCGCTTTCCGCCGAGGAGGCCCCGCAGCTGCAGCCGGGCCGCGCCGCCGAGATGATGGCGAATGGTGCGGTTATCGGCTGGGTGGGGGAGATTCATCCGCTCGTGGCCGACGCCTTCGGGGCCGAGCCTCCCGTGGTAGCCTTCGAGCTTGATGTGGCGGCGCTCGTGCGCGCGTGCCGCCCGGCCCGCGACTACGTGGACGTGCCCACCTTCCCGGCCGTCACGGTGGATCAGGCCTTCGTGGTGGCCGAGGACGTGCCCCACGAGAAGATGGTCCAGGTGATGACCTCGGCCGGCGGGAAGCTTCTGGAATCCGTGGCGCTGTTCGACGTGTACCGCGATGCGGAGCGCGTGGGCGCCGGCAAGAAGTCCATGGCCTACAGCCTCGTCTACCGCGCGCCCGACCGCACGCTGACCAGCGAGGAAGTGGAGCGCGCCCACGGCAAGCTCGTGTCGAAGGTGGAAAAGGCCACCGGCGCCGAGATCCGCGGGTAGGCGTCGGGCGAGGGCGGAACCACGCGGTATTCTGATTCGCTCAGGCAGTCCTCGCTCTGCAGGACAGGACATTCAGTCCTGTCCTGTTCGCTGCGGAACTCGCTCGGTCAGAACACCCCGTGTTTCCGCTTGATCCGGCAGCGATCGAGACGGGCTTTTCGTGGAAGGCGGCCGGGGACGGCGCCCCTTCGGTACAATAGCGAACCGGCAAATGAGTGAGGGCGGCCTCGTGCCGCCCGCTTTCGATAAAGGAGCATCTATGTGCGGAATCGTCGGCTATACCGGTGAGGCGAGCGCCACGCCCATCCTGGTGGAGGGGCTCACCCGCATGGAATACCGCGGCTACGACTCGGCGGGTGTGGCCGTGGAGCAGGACGGCGGCATTCAGGTGATCACGCGCAAGGGCAAGGTGGCCGAGCTCGCGCATACCCTCGGCCACTTCGAAATGACGGGCACCTGCGGCATCGGGCACACCCGTTGGGCCACTCACGGCAAGCCGAGCGAGGCCAACGCGCACCCGCACACCTCGTGCTCCGGCGACATCGCCGTGGTGCACAACGGCATCATCGAGAACTTCGCCGAGCTGCGCGAGGAGCTCGTCGGTCGCGGTCACGTCTTCAAGAGCGAGACGGATACCGAGGTGGTGGCGCACCTCGTGGAGGAGTCCTACCACCGCATGCTCGCCGAAGGCACCGGCGACCTGCGTGCGGCGGTGGCCGAGGCGGCCGCGCGGCTCGTCGGGGCCTACGGCCTGGCCGTCATGGCCGATGCCGAGCCGGGCACGATCATCGCCTGCCGCAAGGATTCCCCCATCGTGGTGGGCTGCGGCGAGACCGGCAGCTACGTGGCCTCCGACATCATCGCGATGATCGACGCCACGCGCGATGTGGTGGTGCTCGCCGACGGGCAGATGGCGCGCCTGCGCCCCGATGGCATCGAGTACTACGACGAGGCCGGCAACCCCATTAAGCCCGACGTCACCCATGTCGATTGGGATCTCGACGTCGCCGAAAAGGGCGGCTATCCCGACTTCATGCTGAAGGAGATTCACGAGCAGCCCCGCGTCATCCGCGATACGCTGGCCGGTCGCCTGGTCGCCGGCTCGCTGGTTATCGACGAGCTGGACATGACGCCGGCCGAGCTCAACCTGGTCGATCGCGTCTACATTATCGCGTGCGGCACCTCCTACCATGCGGGCCTTATCGCCAAGAACCTCATAGAGAGCTGGGCGCGCATCCCCTGCGAGGTGGAGGTCGCCAGCGAGTTCCGCTACCGCAATCCCATCATCACGCCCACGACGCTGGTCGTGGCCGTATCGCAATCGGGCGAGACGGCCGATACGCTGGCGGCCATCCGCGACGCCCGCGTGAAGGGGGCGAAGGTCTTCGGCATCACGAACGTGGTGGGAAGCCCGGTGGCCCGCGAATCCGACGGCGTCATCTACACCAAGGCCAACAAGGAGATCGCCGTGGCCTCCACGAAGAGCTTTTTGGGGCAGGTCGTCTCCCTCACACTTTTGGCGATGCTGCTCGGCCAGGCGGTGGGCCGGCTGACCGGCCGGCAGATCAAGCTTCTGTTCAGTGAGCTGGCCGATACCGCCGAGCAGGTCGAGCGCATCCTCGCCGACTGCGATCCGGCGGTGGAGGCGGCGGCCGACGCCATGGTGGACGCGACAAGCGCCCTGTTCATCGGCCGGGGCATGGGGGCCGCCACCAGCTACGAGGGCGCCCTTAAGATGAAGGAGATCAGCTACCTGCACGCCGAGGCCTACGCCGCCGGCGAGATGAAGCACGGCCCCATCGCCCTTATCGACGAGGGATTCCCCGTGGTGGCCATCGCGACGAAGAGCCCCGTTTACGACAAGGTGGTGTCGAATTTGCAGGAGTCCCGGGCCCGCGGCGCCTGCATCATCGCCGTGGCCACCGAGGGCGACGAGGAAATCGCCAAGCACGCCAACCACGTCATTTACGTGCCGAAGGTGCGCGACGCCTTCTCGCCCATCACGGCCAGCGTGCCCTTGCAGTTGCTCTCGCGCGCCGTGGCCGTCAAGCGCGGGTGCGACGTGGACCAGCCTCGCAATCTCGCGAAATCGGTGACGGTCGAATAGCTATGAGTCTCTTTCGGCGCCGCACTCGACCCCGAGGCGGCGCCTTTGCGTATCCCCGATGATCTGAAAGGCAGATGGAGTGGCCCGATCGAAGAAATCCCAAGCCGTCGTCGATGGCGCGCTTGCTATGGACGTGCCCAACGAGGAAGTGGGCCTCGGCGTGGACATCGTGGAAATCGCGCGCATGCGCAAGATCATCGATCGCTCGCCGGCTTTCGTGGAGAAGGTGTACTCCGCCGCCGAGCGGGCCTATTGCGACTCCCATGCTCACCCCGAAGTGCACTACGCCACCCGCTTCGCCGCCAAGGAGGCGGTGCTGAAGGCGCTCGGCACGGGGTTTTCCGAGGGCATCGGCTGGCTCGATGTGGAAGTGCGCCGCACGAGCAAGGGGCGCCCCTACGTGGTGCTCACCGGACGCGCCCGCGAAGTGGCCCGGGAACAGGGCGTGCGGGAGATTCCCCTCTCGCTGTCCTACACCCATACCGACGCCGTGGCCTGCGCCATGGCCATCACCGAGGAGTCGGTGGCGGCCACCGAGCGGCGGCGCGACCCCATGGAGGAGCTCACCCGCCAGTTCAAGGACGCCCGCGCCCTGCTGGACGACCTCCCGGGAACGCTTGCAGCCGGGTAGAATGAGTGATCTTCGAAGCCCGCTGTCGATCCACCTTCCTGCGCAACCATCGATATCCCAAAGCAAGCCCTCGGGACAACTTTTCAGCATTTCGTGCAGAGAAAAGTGCGATTGTGCGAGTCTGAAGCGCCTTCGTTGACTCATTTTGCGGAGAAAATCACGATCGTGCGAGTTTTTCTCTTCTCGGAACTCGCACGATCGTGATTTTCTCGACATTTGCGACGCATTTTATGTTTTGTCCCGAGGTTTGCTGAGTTTTGCGAAGCGAACAGACAAATGCGGCTAACGCGACAGGTCGGTTTTGCCCTATCGCGACAGCTTGGCTACGACGCGTTCAAGGGTGTGGACGTCGATGGGCTTGGCGACGTGCGCGTTCATGCCGGCCGCCAGCGCCTGGCGCTCGTCCTCGGCGAAGGCGTTGGCCGTCATGGCGATGATGGGGATGGTGCCGGCGTCGGGGCGATCCATCGCGCGGATGGCCCGGGCGGCGTCGTGGCCGTTCATGACGGGCATCTGCACGTCCATGAAGATCATGTCGAAGGTGTCCGGGGCGCTCATCCCGAATTTCGCCACGGCCTCCTCGCCGTTGACGGCCACCTCGCAGGTGGCGTCGTGGATGTTCAGGATGGCGGTGATGACCTCCGCGTTCAGGGCGTTGTCCTCCGCCACGAGGACGTGCTTGTGCGCCAGGGCGTTCCCGTCGGTCCCGCTCGCGTTGCCGGCTCGCTTTCCGCCGTCGCCCTCGGTGCCGTCCGACTCGTCGCCGGCCGGCGGGAAGTCCAGATCGACGATGAAGGTGCTGCCCGTCCCCAGCTCGCTTTCCACGGAGATGGTGCCTCCCATAAGATCGACGAGGTTCTTCGTGATGGCCATGCCGAGGCCCGTTCCCTGAACCTTGTTGGTGAGGCTCGACTCCTCGCGGGTGAACGAATCGAAGATGGTGGCGAGGTAGTCCTTCGACATGCCGAGGCCGTCGTCGCGGACGATGATGCGCAGGTGCTGCAGCTCGCCATGGCGCTTGGCGGAGCCGTCGACGCGGAAGAGGATGTGGCCGCCCTCCGGGGTGTACTTCATGGCGTTGGAGAGCAGGTTCATGAGGATCTGGCGCAGCCGCCCCTCGTCGCCGACGAGCCGGTCGTGCTCGACCTTGTCCACTTCCACGGTGAACACTTGGTTTTTGGCGTCGGTCTGCTGGCGCATCATGGCCTCGACGGACTCCACGGTGCCGGAGAGGGCGAAGGCGCTTGCTGCCAGGGTGGTCTTGCCGGCCTCGATCTTCGACATGTCCAGCACGTCGTTGATGAGTCCCAAAAGATGCTGGCCGGAGGTGGCGATCTTGCGGTTGTAGTCGCGCACGTGGGCGGGGTTGTCGGCCTCGCGGTCGATGAGCGTGGAGAAGCCCAGGATGGCGTTCATGGGCGTGCGGATGTCGTGGCTCATGGAGGAGAGGAACGAGCTTTTGGCGCGGTTGGCGTCCTCGGCGGCGGTGGCGGCGCGCTCGAGGCGGGCGCGGATCTCGTGGTCGGCGGTGACGTCGGTGAGCGAGAAGATGGTCTTCTCGCGCTCGGCGAGCATCACGGGCCGCGCCGTCATGCGCAGCCACTGCGAGCGCCCCAGCGCCGGGTTGTCCGCCTCGAATTCCCAGGTGCGTGCCTTATCGCCGACGCCGGAGTGCACGATGGCGGCCACGTTGGCGTAGGCCTCGTTGGGCGACAGCTCGTTGGGGACGAAGAAGTCGCGGGCCGGAATGCCGAGGATGTCCTGAGTGTTCTCGAAGACGGCCTCGATGAGGCGCTCCTTGCGGTCGACGATGAAGATGGCGGTGTCGATGTTGGCGCCGATGGCCGAGTACACACTTTGGATGTACTGCTCGTAGCGGTGCTCGCGGCGGCGTCGGTACACCATGAGGGCCACCATGGCCGCCGCCGCCACGGCCACGGCCACGGCGAGCACGGCCACCATCTGGTTGGTGATGCCGACGATCTGCGTGCCGTCGGATTCCACCACCGAAAGCGGCAGGATGGTCACGAGCGACCAGCCGCTCTTGGCGCTAATGGGGGTGTAGAAGACGAACTGGTCGGCGCCGTCGAGGGTCATGACGAGGCTGCCGGAGGTATCGGAGGCGATGCCGGCGAGCAACGAGGAGACCTGGGCCGAGTCGGCGTTGTCGTTGATGAGGGCCGAAAGGCTGCCCTGGACCGCCTCGTCGGCGCCGCGGTTGGCGTCGAGCACGATGGTGCCGGAGGAGTCGACGACGAAGGTGGCGCCGGCGCTGGAATAGGCGGTGCCGTAGGAATTCTGCAGCTCGTCGGCGGGATAGGAGACGTAGACGGCGCCGAGGACATCGCCGGGATCCGCGGGTGTGGCGGTCGTCCCGGGGCCGGCGGTGACGGGGGCGTCGACGATGGGGGCGTAGAAGAGGATGCGGCGCTCGCCGGCGTGGCCGAGATACATCTCCGAGGAACCGGTCTTGCCGGCCATGGCCGGGCTGAACAGCTCGTCTTCCAAGGCCGGATCGTACAGGTCGGTCTCGCTCGAGGAGCACCAGGTGGTGCCGTCCTTGGAGCGAATCCAGGCGGCGGCGGCCTCGTGGGTGGAGATGAAGTCCTTCACCTGGTCGCGGGCCTCTTGCGGGGTGACGTCGGCGATGAAGTGGGCGAGGCTTTTCACGGAGTTCTGGTCGGAGGCGAGGCATTCGTCCAGGTAGTGGGCGCGGGCCGTGGCCAGCTCCATGACCGAGGTGGTCGTGGTGTTGCGCACGAGGGACTGGATCTGCCCCAAGTAGAACAGATTCACCGTGATGGCGACGGCGGCGAAGACGGCCACGATGACCAGGCCTGCGGCCATGATCTTACGGCTGTCTACTTTGACGGCGTGCACGGCCTCCCCTTTCTGCTCTCAATGACACCTCAGTATAAGGCTATAATGCCGCAATTGTGGCGAGATTCGCTATTAACCCCTGTCAATAGGGGGGCGAGCGTGCCGCCCCGCCTTAGGACTCGATGGCGCGGATGGCGTCGGGAAGGTAGGTGATGAGTTCCTCGGCGGCGACGCAGATGTCGGTGAGGGCGGCCGCGGCGGCCCGACCCGCCTCGGCATGCAGGGCGCAGCCGAGGGCCGCGGCGTCGCGGGGGCTAAGGCCCTGGGCGAGCAGGGCGCCGACGATGCCCGCGAGTACGTCGCCCGTGCCGGCCTTGGCGAGCGCGGACGTGCCCCGGTCCATGACC
>OOBV01001442.1_pt1 | contig 15287 bp, 9 predicted proteins | sample 1671731 | NCBI WGS metagenome assembly OOBV01 (sample SAMN06348186, study PRJEB24527) | human gut metagenome | biome: human gut; feature: ankylosing spondylitis patient; material: feces | host: Homo sapiens | place: China | collected 2015-10
AGGCCGAGCGCGAGGCCAAGGCCGCCGCTAAGGCCGAGCGTGCCGCCGCCTATGCCGCCAAGGCCGCCGAGGAGGCCGCCCGCGCCGAGGCTCAGGCCGACGTTGACGCCATGGAAGACGCCGCTGCCGCCGGCACCGCCGAGGAGGCTCCCGGCGTGGAGCTGACCGACGCCGAGGTGACCGAGGCCGTGGAGGCCGCCGAGTAGCACGTCATCGCATTCGGTGAACGCAAGGCCCGCTCGCACTCCGGTGCGGCGGGCCTTTTCTTTTGCCGTCCTGTGAATTCCCGCAAAGGGGAGCGGGCGCGGTTTTATAATGCTAGGGAGTTGAACGCAACGCGACCGATGGGAGTAGATATGGTTGCGAATCCGGAGCAGGACTTCGTCCTGAAAACGGTTGAGAGCAGAGATGTTCACTTCGTTCGCTTCTGGTTCACCGACGTCTTGGGCAACATGAAGTCCTTCGCGGTGGTGCCCGGCGAGCTGGAGAGCGCCTTCGAGGAGGGCATGGGCTTCGACGCCAGCTGCATCGAGGGCTTCTCGGCGGCGCAGGAGTCGGACATGCTGGCCTTTCCCGACCCTTCCACCTTCGAGATCTTGCCCTGGCGTCCCCAGGCCAACGCCGTGGCCCGCATGATCTGCGACATCCGCACGCCGGAGGGGGAGCCCTACGCGGGAGATTCGCGCCATGTGCTGGAGCGGGTGGTGCGCCGCGCCGCCGAGGACGGCTACTCGTTTATCGTAGGGCCCGAGCTGGAGTACTTCTACTTCAAGGACGCCGAGGGCACCGACGTGCTCGATCATGGCAGCTACTTCGACCTGACGTCGCTCGATTCCGCCTCCGATCTGCGCCGCGACACGGTGCTCACTTTGGAGAAGATGGGCATTCCCGTGGAGTACTCCCACCACGAGAAGGGCCCCTCCCAGCACGAGATCGACTTGCGCTACGCCGACGCGCTCTCCATGGCCGACGCCGTTATGACCTACAAGCAGGTGGTGAAGGAAATCGCCATGAAGCACGGGGTGTACGCCTCGTTCATGCCCAAGCCCATGGCGGATGCTCCCGGCAACGGCATGCACGTGCACCAGAGTCTCATGGATCGCTCCGGCAACAACGTGTTCTTCGACCCGGACGATCCGTCCGGGTACAACCTGTCGGCCACGGCGAAGAGCTACATCGCCGGCCTTCTGAAGTACGCGCCGGAGTACACGCTGGTCACGAACCAGTACGTGAACTCCTACAAGCGCCTGCAGCCGGGAGGGGAGGCGCCCACCTGCATCAGCTGGGGCGCGCGAAACCGCTCGACCTTGGTGCGCATCCCGGGCTATCGCCCGAACAGCGAGTCGGCCTGCCGGGTGGAGCTGCGCAGCCCCGACCCGGCGGCGAACCCCTACCTGGCCTTCGCCGTCATGCTGGCCGCGGGGCTGGCGGGCATCGAGGAGGGGCTTGAGCTGATGCCCCCGGCCGACGAGGCCGCGCCCATCGGCTGCACCCGCTACGAGCATCGCGCCCGGGGCATCGAGACGCTGCCGGAATCCCTCGGCGAGGCCGTGGAGCGCTTCGCGGAGAGCAAGCTGATGCGCGAGACCTTGGGCGAGCACATCCACGATTACCTCGTGCGCACCAAGCGCGAGGAATGGGAGGCCTACCAGGGCATCGTGACCGCGTGGGAGCTCGAGCGCAATTTGGCGGTGTTGTAGCATGCAGCGCAAAACGGTAATCTTCATCGCCGACAGCCTCGACAACGCCCACAAGTTCCAGCAGGTGCTCTCGAAGCTGGACGTGGACGTGGCCGCGGGCTCGTCGGTGCAGTTCAAGAAGCTACTCGCGGCGCACCCCAGCCACGATCTGGTCATCTACGAGGCTCGGGGCGACGCTCTGGGCACGGTGGCCTCGGTGGAGGCGGCGCTTGCCGAGGAAGGTGCCACTGCCATGCTCGTCATCGTGAACGAGGACCAGCTGGCCCAGTTCCGTCTGCCGGTGTCGTGCAAGGCCGACTTCGTCGTGCACGGGGCGAGCGCCGCCGAGTGCGCCACCCGCATCCGTCAGCTGCTGTGGCCCGGCAACGAGGGCAGCTCGGCCGACTACATCACCGTGGACAACATGACGGTGAACCTTGCCACCTACCAGGTGAAGGTCGGCGGCGAGCCGGTGGACCTCACCTATTTGGAATACGCCCTGCTCGCCTTCCTCGTCACCCATCCGGGCCGCACCTACTCCCGAGACGCGCTGCTGCGCCGCGTGTGGGGCTTCGACTACTACGGCGGCAGCCGCACCGTGGACGTCCACGTGCGCCGGGTGCGCGCCAAGCTCGGCCCGGAGCTCGCTCAGCGCCTGGAGACGGTGCGCGGCGTCGGCTATTTGTGGAACGCCTAAGACCCGAAAGGCTCGAAATGTCAAAAAAGATTGCCGTTATCGACGGAAACTCGCTCATGCATCGTGCCTATCATGCGGTGCAGACGCCCATGACCGCCAAGGACGGCACCCCCACCAACGCCGTCTTCGGCTTCCTCACCATGCTCTGCAAGTTCATCGAGATGGCCTCGCCGGACGCGGTGGTGTGCGCCTTCGACGCCGGCAAGCCGGTGCACCGCATCGAGGCCATGGCCCAGTACAAGGCGCAGCGGCCGCCCATGGACGAGGAGCTGCACGTGCAGTTTCCCGTCATTCAGGAGCTGCTCGAGTCCATGGCCATCCCCGTGGTGAAGGTGCCCGGCTGGGAGGGCGACGACATTCTGGGCACCATTGCCGCCCGCGACGAGGCGCTGGGATACGAGACCTTGCTCGTCACCGGCGACAAGGACGCCTACCAGCTGGCGAGCGAGCTGACGCGCATCGTGACCACGAAGAAGGGCATCACGGACGTGACCATCAACGGGCCGGCCGAGGTGGAGGAGCGCTACGGCGTGACGCCGGCCCAGTTCATTGACTACCTGGGGCTTATGGGCGACAGCTCCGACAACATCCCCGGCGTGCCCGGCATCGGGCCCAAGACCGCCACGAAGCTTCTGCAGACCTACGGGTCGATGGAGGGCATCTACGAGCACGTGGGGGAGCTCAAGGGCAAGCAGAAGGAGAACATCGAGAACAACCGCGAGACGGCGTTTCTGTCCCGGGAGATCGCGACCATCGTGACCGATCTGGACTTCCCCCTCGACTTGGAGGCGGTGAGCTTTCCCGCCTTCGACGCGGCGGACGTGGAGGAGGCGTTCGGCAAGTACCAGCTGGCGAGCCCCTTGGCCCGGGTGCTGGCCATGATCGATGCCGAGCCGCCCTCGCGCGAGGCGAAATTGGAAGTGGCGCCGGTGCTCGAGGGGGACGCCGGCGCGGCCGAGGTCGCCCGCGCCGTGAAGGCGGGGGAGACCATCGGCGTCGCCTTCGTCGATCCGGAACAGGTGTCGCTGTTCGACGAGGGGGCGACCGGCGCGTTCGCCACCGACGAGGCAACGGTCGTCGCAGTGGGAGACGACGCGCTGGCGCTGCTCGCCCAGGTGGTTCGGGAAGGCTCGTTCGTGGCCCTGGATGTGAAGGCGGAGCTGCACCGGGTGTACCCGGCCGACAGCGCCGAGCCGGCTCTCGTGAGCGATGGGGAGGTGCTCTCCGCCGACGGCTTCGACCTGTCCGTGGCGGGCTACGTGCTGAACTCGTCGCTTTCCGCCTACACCTACGACTCGCTCATGGAGGCCCTGGCCGCCTCCACGCTGCCCGAGGCCGAAACCGACGCCGAGCGCGCGGCCATCCGCGCCACGGCGGCCCGACTGCTGAAGGGGCTCTTGGAGGAGGCGCTGAAGAAGGACGGCAGCTGGGACGCCTACGCCGACATCGACTTGCCGCTCGTGGGGGTGCTCGCCGTCATGGAGCGCGTGGGCGCCGCCATCGACGCGGAGCGCCTGGAGGCGCTGGGGCGCGAGGCCCAGGCCGAGGTGGACGGTCTCACGGCCCAGATTTACGAGCTGGCCGGCGAGCCCTTCAACTTGAGTTCCCCCAAGCAGCTGGCCCACATCCTCTTCGAGGTGCTGGAACTGCCCCCGGTGAAGAAGAACCAGCGCGGGTACTCCACCGACGCCAAGGTGCTCACGGAGCTGTCGGCCATCCATCCGTTGCCCGACCTCATCCTGCGCTACCGCGAGTTCTCGAAGATCAAGAACACCTACATTGACGCCCTGCCCCGTATGCGGGCCGCCGACGGCCGCGTGCACACCCAGTTCAACGAGACGGTCACCACGACCGGGCGCCTGTCGTCATCCGACCCGAACTTGCAGAACATTCCCGTGCGCACCGAGTTCGGCCGCCAGATCCGCAGTTGCTTCGTGCCGCTGCGGGCGGGCGAGCTGTTCCTGTCGGCGGACTACTCGCAGATCGAGCTGCGCCTGCTCGCGCATCTGTCCGGCGACGAGCACTTGGTAGCGGCGTTCAACTCCGGGGCGGATTTCCACGCCTCCACGGCCTCTCGCGTCTTCGGTCTGCCGGTGGAGGCGGTGACACCGGAGCTGCGCAGCCGCGCCAAGGCGGTGAACTTCGGCATCGTCTACGGCCAGCAGGCCTTCGGACTCTCCCAGACGCTGGACATCCCCGTGGCCGAGGCCCGCGAGATGATCGACCGCTACTTCGAGGCGTACCCCGGCGTGCGCACTTACTTGGACGAGACCGTCGCCGAGGCCCGCGAGCGCGGCTTCGCCGAGACCATGCTCGGCCGCAAGCGCCACATTCCCGAGCTGAAGAGCTCCAACGGCCAGCAGCGGGCCTTCGGCGAGCGCACGGCCATGAACCATCCCATGCAGGGGAGCGCCGCCGACATCATCAAGATGGCCATGAACGAGGTGCAGCGCCGTCTTCTGGCCGAGGACTTTGAGGCCCAGCTCATGATCCAGGTGCACGACGAGCTGGACTTCTCGGTGCCGGCTGGGGAAGTGGAGCGGCTGGCCGCCATGGTGAAAGAGGTCATGGAAGGTGTCGTCAGCCTGAAGGTGCCCCTCATCGCCGACGTCAGCTGGGGCCCCACCTGGGCCGAAGCGCACTAGCGAGTCGATCGAGTCAGCCGAGTAAGCCATGCGCCGGGAGGTCGGGAGGAGGTATCCCCAGACCTCTGCGCGCCCCCTGGAGAACGCGGCCGTTAAGAAATAGCTTCCACTTCAGCAGCAACGATGCCGGGACGGTACCGACTGATGTGCGTCATCTTCGCTATTTCTTTTGCCGCGTTCGCAGGAGGAAAAAGCGCGCAGCGGGCGGCGAGCAGCACCTTCCGGAGCGCTTCCCCCAGGTCGATTCCAAGCACAAGAAAAGGGACCCGCTTTCGCAGGCCCCTTCCATCAAAGCCGTATCGCAGGAGCGATTTAGATGGTCCAGAGGTAATCCGGATCCTCGGCAGCCTTGGCGTACTCCTTGAGGATGCCGCGGCCGGAGATGTGCACCATGATCTCGACGGTGCCGCCACCGATCTGGAAGCCGCGGCAGTCGAGCATGAGGCGGGAGACGCGGGTCTCGTCGGTGAAGCCGAGGCCGCCCATGAGCTGCAGGGCGCGGGAGCAGCAGTCGGTGAGCGCCGGGGCGCCGTAGCGCTTCAGCATGGCGGCGTCGTTGTTCACCGGGATGCCGTTGTCCATCTTCCAGCAGGTGCGGTACAGGAAGTTACGGGTGTTGGTGAGCTCGATCTGCATCTCGACGATGTGCTCCTGCACGAGCTGGAAGGTCTTGATGCCCTTGCCGAACTGCTGACGCTCGTTAACCCAAGCGCAGGCGTCGTCCATGGCGGCCTGAGCCTCGCCGAGCAGCTCCGCCAGAAGCACGCAGCGCTCCCACTCGAAGTTCTTCATGAGCTGCAGGAAGCCCTTGCCCTTGATGCCGAGCAGAGCGGACTCGTCAACCACGACGTCGTCGAAGATGATCTTGGAGAAGGGCATGATCTGCATGCCGATCTTGTTCAGCGGCTCGATGGTGACGCCCTTGGAGTTGGCGGGCACCAGGTACATGGACATCTCCTTGTTCTCGGCGGAGGGGTCCTCGTCCTTGCACACCACGATGAAGCCGTCGGAGTTCTCGCCGGAGGTCACCCAGGTCTTCGTGCCGTTGATGTGGATCTTGCCATCGGCGTCCTTGGTGGCGGTGGTGGTCATCCACTGGTTGGCGGAGCCGGCCTCGGGCTCGGAGATGGCCAGGCAGTACGGCGGGTAGCCGTTCTCCTTGTAGTAGTCGATGGCGTACTGGATCTGCTCCGGGGTGCCGAACTCGACCATGTCGAACATGATGAGCAGGTTGGGAGCCATGGGGATGTTGCCGCCGCAGTGGTTCAGCTCTTCGATGATCATGGCCATGGTCTGATGGTCGACGGGCTTTCCACCGTACTCCTCGGGCAGGCCGTACATTCCCCAACCGTCGTCGACCCACGCCTTGGCGATCTCGGGGGCGATGCCGCGGTTCTTATAGCCGGCGGCGATGGCCTCCTCGGTCAGGTGCTTCTTGCCCCACTCGCGAATGCCGCGCTTGATCTCGAGCTGCTGCTGGGAATAGCTGAAATCCATTTCTTCCTCCTTTAAGGAACGTTGCCTTTATTCAAAACGCCTGCGCGTTTGAACCAAATTGAGAGAGCGGGCGCCGCGCCGTTTGAACACGGCGCCCGCAACCGGGGATAAGCCCGATTTAGATGGCCATGGAGGCCTGGTAACCGCCCTTGACGGCCTCGAGGGTGCGGTACACCTTGCCGTCGGGGGTGGTGGCGTCGCCGATGAGCTTGGCGTGCGGCCACACCTTCACGATCTCGTCGTACAGATCGGTGTTCTGCTCCACGCCGAGGGAGGTCAGCACGGTGTCGCACTCGATGAGCTGCTCCTCGCCGGTTTCGACGTTCTTCACCTTGGCGCCCTTCTTGGTCACCTCGATGAGCTCGGTGAGGGGCATCAGGTGCACGCCCTTCTTCTTGAGCAGGTTGATGGTGGGGTTCTTGTCGATGATGCCGATGCCGTTGCCAAGCTTCTTGGCCGGATCGATCACCCAGATCTCGCGGCCGTCGCACATGGCCTCGGCCACTTCCAGGCCGGCGAAGCCGCCGCCCACGACCACCACGCGCTTGCCCACGATGGCGGTCGGGCCGCTCTTCATGTTCAGGCCCATGCGCATGAACCCGACGGTGCCGCCCTGGGCCTTGATGGCCGCCACGGCCGCCTTCCAGATCATGCCCTTGCCCTCGGGCACGATGCCGTTGCACATGGCCTTGATGTCCTCGGACTTCACGACGTTCTTGCCGTCGATGCCGGGCACGTCGATGGGGATGATGCCGCCGCCGGGCGAGACGATGACCTGGTCGGGATTCAGGGCGCGCAGGGTGTCCACGTCGACCTTGGTGTTCAGCTTGATCTCGATGTTGGGATGAAGCTTCATCTCCTCGTTCCAGTAGGACACCAGAGGCTCGATGTTGGCGTTGAGCACCTGGGCCATGGTCAGCAGGCCGGCGAGCTTGTCGGACTTCTCCAGCACGGTCACCTTGTGCCCGCGCTCGGCCGCCACGCGGGCCGCCTCCAGGCCGCCCGGGCCGGCGCCCACAACGGCGATGTGCTGCTTCTCGGTGGCGGGCTTGTCCTGGGGCAGGCCCACTTCCACGCCCTCCCACACGTTCGCGTTTACCGAGCACTGGCAGGGCTTGCCGATGAAGATGTTGTCCAGGCAGCGGGAGCACACGATGCAGGGACGCACCTGCTCCGGACGGCCCTCCTCCACCTTGCGGGCGGTGTCGGGATCGGCGATGAACTGGCGCGCCATGCCCACCGCGTCGCCGTAGCCCTCGGTGACGACCTTCTCGCACATGTCGAGCGTGTTAATGCGGGTGCCGGGGAAGACGGGCTTGCTGGTCACGGTCTTCACCTGCTTCGCGAGGTCGATGAACTCGCCCTCGGGCACGATCTGGTTGGCCACGGGGCGGGGCGCCTCGTGGAAGCCGGCCTGCACGGACCAGGCGTCAACGCCGTGGGCCTCGATGATCGGGATGAGCTCGAGGGTGTCGGCGATGCGGTTGCCGTCGGGCATGAGGTCATCGGCAGAGATGCGCACGAGAATCGGCATGTCGTCGCCGCAGGTCTTGTGAATCTCGTCGATGATCTCGCAGAGGAAGCGGGCGCGGTTCTCGGCCGATCCGCCGTACTCGTCGGTGCGGTGGTTGGAGTACTTGGAAAGGAAGCGCATCACCATGTAGCCGATGCCCGCGTGGATCTCGATGATGTCGATGCCGGCATCCTTGCAGCGGCGGGCGGCCTGGCCGTACTGCTTGACGACCTCGGCGATCTCCTCTTTGGTGTACTCGCGCTCGGGCATGCCCACGAACGGGCCGGAGGGCACGTCCTTGGAAGGAGCGTAGGACAAAAGCGGATCGTCGCCAGAGGCACGCCACTCGTAGCACAGCTGCAGCTGGGCGGCAACCTTGGATCCGTGCTTGTGGCACACCTCGGCGATGCGCTGGAAGCCGGGGATGAACTCATCGTCCCAGCATCCGCAGGCGCCGGTGGTCGTGTGGTACTTCGGCTCGGTGCCGAAGCAGTCGCACACGTAGCACGACCCGATCTCGATCAGACCGGCATGGCCCTTTGCGCGCTGCTCGTAAAAGTCCACCAAATCGTCGGTCACGTGGTAGTTGTCCACCTTCTCGATGGTCATCGGCAGCATCACGAAACGGTTGCGCAGCTCGACATTGCCGATCTTAAACGGCTCCACCAGTTTCTGGTACTTCGCCACGGCTAAACTCCTTTCAATTACTTCCCCACAGGTTTCAAGGGTATTAGGTATGATTTCAAGCTTTTGACCATGTTGCCTTCTCATGATCCTCGCATTTGGAAATCTCTACCCAATTTGACTTGCTTTGTCCGCCTTTCGAAGCGCCGACCGAGCTGAAGTCTCCTCGTGACTCTTATTCTACGGAGATTGTTTTGCTTTACGATGGACAGATTTATCTATCTGTGTAGTACTTCATAGGCAAATCTTCATCATCCATAGGCATTTGCCGCATAAGTAGCCGTTTTGACCCCGCTAAATAGGCGCAACTAACCGAGTCATCGGCAATTCCATTGCCCATTTCGTTTTATCTGTCCCATATTTTTTCGAAAGATCCTATAATGAGCGCAACGGAAGAGAATCGAAGGAGGAACCCATGAACGCGTTTTCCACCATGTTGCTCATCTCCGACGCCTTCGTGGAGCTGTGCGACGAGATGCCCCTGCGCAAGGTGTCCATCAGCGATATCGTCGAGCGCACGGGGAAGAACCGCAAGACCTTCTACTACCACTTCGAGAACAAGGACCGCCTCATCATCTGGATCTTCCGCTACGACATGGGCCAGTGCCTAAAGCAGCACTTCTCCGAGTCGGTGCTCCTCTACGACGATAACCCGGAGGATCCCACCTCGCGATTCCCCTACTATATTACCCAGAAGTCCGGCGTGCGCTCGCTCGACCACGCGGAGTTCTTCCAGTGCTTCGCCGAGGTGCTTGAGGGACGCCGCAACTTCTACCGCCAGGCGCTCGTGGACAACGGCCCCTACTCGCTGCGCAACTACCTGTACGCGCTGTACCTTGAGGCCATAAAGCGGGACATCGACATCATTTTGTCCAACCGCTACCTGCCGAAGGACAACATCGACTTTCTGGCCGAGTTCTACACCTGCGCCTTCCTCTACTACTACATCCGCCGCTGCGACGCCCGCGGCGTCGAGTCCATCGGCGGCCAGGCCGGCCCCTTCGCCAACATCATCCACAGCTCCCTGGAAAACGAGATCAAGGAAGCCCAGATGCGGCGCAATTTGTAGAAGTAGGCCCCTTCCATAGCTTTTGCCTATTTTCCATCGGAAATTTTCGGGCGGTTTCTATTGGACGAACCTCAAGACGGGCTGTCAAACTGTTCACCAGGGTATACGCGCCCGCGCGCGACGGCGCGGACGCACGATCACGAGGAGGCTTTATGGGCAAGTTGACCGACGAGGAGTTCCGCGATTTCCTGAAGACCTGCCGCGAGCTGGCGGAGGGCCCCTTCGAGGAGATGCAGCGCGAGGTGGAGGTCACCAACAAGTTCCCGCAGGAGTTCATCGACCTGGCCCGCGAGAACAACCTGTACCGCTACGCGCTGCCCGAGGAGTACGGCGGATGGGGCTTCACCGAGAAGGAGATCCTGCAGGTGCAGGAGGAGTTCTCCCGGGGCCCGGGCGGCATGCGCATGCACCTGCACTACGCCGCCGACCTGAACTGGCGCATCCTGGACGACTACGGTTGCGACGAGTTGAAGGCCGCCTACATGGACAAATTTGCCGACAAGACCATCTTCACCTGCTTCGCGCTCACCGAGCAGACTGGCGGCACCGGCGCCGACGTGCACACCACCGCCACCAAGGACGCCGAGGGCAACTATATCTTAAACGGCGAGAAATGGCTCATCTCTCACACCGACGTGGCCCAGTTCGCCTACGTCATCGCCGTGACCGACCCGGACAAGGAGGGCGACGAGCGCCTCTCCGCCTTCTTCGTGCCCATGGACGCCGAGGGCTTCGAGCTCGTGGACATGCCGCATATGATGGGCTGCCGCGGCGCGGGGCACGCCGGCTTCAAAATGACCGACGTGAAGCTCGAGCCGAAGTACCTGCTCGGCAAGGAAGGCCAGGGCATGGAAGTGGCCATGCACTCGCTGGCCATCTCCCGCGTGCACATCGCCGACTCGAACCTCGGCATGTGCCAGCGCATGCTGGAGATGTCGCTGGCCCGGGCGCGCGACCGCGTGACCTTCGGTAAGACCATCAACACGCGCCAGGCCATCAAGATGAAGCTGGCCGACATGGCCACGGCCACCCACGCCCTGCGCTGCATGATCATCGATTTCGCCGAGGACTACGACCGCGACCCGCACAACCCCTACATCGCCGAGAAGGCGGCCATGTGCAAGCTGTTCTCCATCGAGGCAGTGAAGAAGGTCTCCGACGAGATGCTGGAGATCTTCGGCGGCGACGGCTACTTCGAGGACTCCCCCTACGGCCCCACCGAGCGCCTCTACCGCGACTGCCGGGCGCTGTGGCTGGAGGAGGGCTCCCCCACCATCCAGCGCATCACTATCGCCCGCGAGCTGGAGCGCCACGACGGCGTCGTGGAATACCCCGCCCTCGACTGGATCGCCGGCACCGACCTGTAGGCACCGAACGGTAGCCATCCCCCCTTCACGAGCAAGGCCCTGCGACGCAAATCGCAGGGCCTTTTGCATGAAAACGATTGCTTGATCCGATTTTCCCGTAGGGGCTGACCTCGGTCAGCCCTCCTCTGGCGAGTCGACCCCACTTGAGGAGGGGCGACCAAGGTCGCCCCCTACGGGATCGGCCGGATGGGGTGCAGCCTCGCGGGGCGAAGTGGAACCCCCGCGCGTTTCGCCATTCCCCTACTGCCCCGACTTCACCAGCTCTTCGGCCATTTCGCGGAGCTTGAACTTCTGCACCTTCATGGAGGGGGTCATGGGGAAATCGTCCACGAAGAAGACGCGCTTGGGCACCTTGTAGCGGGCGATGCGCGGGATGGCGTAGGCGCGCACGTCGTCCTCGGTCATGTCCTCGTATCCCGGGCGCGTGCGGATGAAGGCGCCGACGATCTCGCCGAGCTTCGCGTCGGGGATGCCCACCACCTGGGCGTCCAGCACGCCGGGCATGGTGAGCAGGAAGTTCTCCACCTCGAGCGGGTAGATGTTCTCGCCGCCGCGAATGATCATGTCCTTGATGCGGCCCGTGACGCGGAAATAGCCGTCCTCGTCCACGGTGCCCATGTCGCCGGAATGCAGAAAGCCGTTCGCGTCGATGGCCTTGGCCGTCTCCTCGGGCATCTTGTAGTAGCCCTTCATGACGTTGTAGCCCTTGCAGCACAGCTCCCCGTGCTCCCCCGGCCCGCAGATGTGGCCGTCGTTCACATCGAGCACGCGCACTTCCACCGGCGGATGGGCCCGGCCCACGGTCTCGCACTTGTGGGGGATGTCGTCGTCCACGGAGGTCTGGGTGAACACCGGGCTCGTCTCGGTGAGGCCGTAGCAGATGGTCACGTCCCGCATGTTCATGCGCTCCATGACCTCGCGCATGGTCTCCGGCGGGCAGGGGCTGCCGGCCATGATGCCCGTGCGCAGATGCGACAGGTCGAAAGAGTCGAAGTCCGGGTGGTTCAGCTCGGCGATGAACATGGTGGGCACGCCGTAGACCGCCGTCGCCTTCTCCTTGTCGAGGGCCTGAAGCACCAGCTCGGCGTTGAACTCCTCCACGATGAGCATGGTGCAGCGGTGGGTGAGGCAGGCCATGACCCCCAGCACGCAGCCGAAGCAGTGGAAGAACGGCACCGGCAGGCACACGCGGTCTTCGGCACCGAGCTTCTGTCCCTCGCCGATGTAGAAGCCGTTGTTCAGAATGTTGCGATGGGTGAGCATGACGCCCTTGGGGAAGCCCGTGGTGCCGCTCGTGTACTGCATCATGACCACGTCGTTGTTGTCGAACTGGCCCTGGGCCCATTCCAGGGAGCTGTCCGGCTTGTGCTGGCCGAGCAGCAGAAGTTCCGGCACGCTGTAGAAGCCGCGGTGCTTCTCGGGCCCCATGTAGATGAGGTTCTCGAGGAAGGGGTACTCCTCGGAATGGAGGAAGCCGCGCTGCACGTTCAGCGACTCGGGCACCAGATCGCGGATGATCTGCAGGTAGTCCACATCGCGGTAGGCATCGATCACGCAGAGCGCCTTCATGTCCGACTGCTTCAGCACGTAGTCGAGCTCGTGGGACTTGTACACCGGGTTCACCGTGACCATGACCACGCCGATCTTCGCGGAGGCGTACATGAAGGTGAGCCAGTCGGGGATGTTGCGCGCCCACACGCCCAAATGATCGCCCGGCTTCATGCCGATGGCCAGGAGGCCCTTGGCCAAAGCATCGGTGCGCTCGTCGAAGTCCTTGTAGGTCCAGCGCAGGTCGCGGTCCGGGTACACGACGAACTCGTGGTCGGGGTCAATCGCCACCTGCTGCTTCAGGTAGGCGCCGATGGTCAGCTCCGAGTGCAGCGGATAATCGGGAGACCCGGGAACGGGAGCGTCGGTCGTCTTGTTCTCTTCCGTCATAGATCCCTCCCCGGCTTAGAGCGGCGTGTAAACACAGGCCAAGAATTTAGCATTTTGTCCATTGTGGGCGCGCACCTGGTGGGGCACGATGGAATCGTAGTAGATGGACTCGCCGGGGCCGAGCACGTAGGTCTCGTTGCCGTACTCGATCTCGATCTCCCCCTCCATACCGTAGAGCCACTCCTCCCCCTCATGGGAATCCAGCTTGTGCGTAGCCTCGCCGGTGGGGCTCACGGTGATGATGAACGGGTCCATATGACGGGAGGGACGGCCCGCGGCCAGGCTGAAGTAGGACAGGTCGCCGGCATCCTTGGCAGTCTGGAGCGATTTCACGCGCTCCACTTCCTCCATCTGATCGGTGCTGATGTAGGCGGGCCCGTAGGTCTCGTCGTCATCCATGAGGGTGCCCAGACGCACGCCGAGGGCGCGGGTAAGCTTGATCAGCGGCGCCAGGGACGGCGGCACCTCGCCGGCCTCCAGCTTCTCGATGACCGTCACGTCGCAACCGCAGCGGTCGGCCAGATCCTGGCAGGTCAGATGATGCGCCTCGCGCAGCGTGGTGATCTTGCGCCCGAGCTTGTTGTCCTCAGCCATAACGTGCCTCCTTGAAATTCGATATCGTACTATTTTACTTGAGGACGGAAAAGGGAAATAAAGAAGCCGATGAGATGTCCCATCGGCTTCGGTGAGCGTAACGCCAGGCACGCTCTTCGGCAACGCCCTTAGAGAAGAGGCCTCCTTTAGCGCTTCTCGGCGAGCAGTCGGTTGAGCGCGTTCAAGTAGGCCTTCGCCGAGCTGACGATGATGTCGCCATCGGCCCCTCGGCCCACGTACACCTCGCCGCCGGCGGCCTTCACGCGCACGGTCACCTCGCCGAGCGCGTCGATGCCGCGGGTCACGGCGTTCACGGCGAACTCGGACAGGTCGTTGTCGACCTGCACGATCTGATCGATGGCCTTGTACACCGCATCGATCGGGCCGGCGCCCCAATCGCACACCGTCCGCACGTCGCCCTCGGGCCCGCGCAGGGTCACCGTGGCCGTGGGCTTCAAGGGGAAGCCGCAGCTGACCTGCACGCCCTCCAGCGTGTAGATGGCGCACTCCTCGCGGTCGCGCTCGTTCACGAGCGCTTCCAGATCCTCGTCGTAGACTTCCTTCTTCTTGTCGGCCACATCGAGGAAGGCGTTGTAGAGGCGGTCGAGCTCCTCGCCCTCGTACTCGTAGCCGAGCTCCTCCAGGCGGTGCTTCAAGGCCGCATGTCCGCTGCGGGCCGTCAGCACGATCTGGCTTTGGCCCACGCCCACCTCGGCCGGATCGATGATCTCATAGGTGTCGCGCTTCTTCAGCACGCCGTCCTGGTGGATGCCCGAGGAATGGGCGAAGGCGTTGGCGCCCACGATGGCCTTGTTGGCCTGCACGTTCATGCCGGTGATGGAGCTGACCAAGCGGCTCGCCTTGATGAACTCGCGGGTGTTGATGTCGGTGTGCGCATCGAGTTCCTCGCCGTGCATGCGCATGGCCATGACCACTTCCTCCATGGCCGTGTTGCCCGCGCGCTCGCCGAGGCCGTTGATGGTGCACTCGATCTGCGTGGCCCCGTTGCGCACGCCGGCCAGCGACAGCGCCGTGGCCATGCCCAAGTCGTTGTGGCAGTGCACCGACACGGTGACGTCGTCGATGCCGGCCACGTTGTCCATGAGGTACTTGATGCGCGCGCCGAAGTCCTCCGGCAGCGAGTAGCCCGTGGTGTCCGGGATGTTCACCACCGTGGCCCCCGCCTTGATGACCGCCTCGATGACCCGCGCGAGGAACGCGAAGTCCGACCGGCCCGCGTCCTCGGCGTAGAACTGCACGTCTTCCACGTACTTCTTGGCGTAGCTGACCGCATGCACCGCTCGTTCGATGCACTCGTCCTCGGTGATGCGCAGCTTGTCGCGCATGTGCGAGGGCGACACGCCGATGCCGGTGTGGATGCGGGGACGCTTCGCGAACTTCAGCGCATCGGCCGCCGAGTCGATGTCCTTGTCCACGGCGCGGGTGAGCGCGCACACCACGGCCGCGTCGCCGGCCAGCTCGGAGATGCGGCGCACCGACTCGAAGTCGCCGGGACTTGAGATGGGAAAGCCGGCCTCGATGACATCGACGTTCAGGCGAAGGAGCTGGCGGGCGATGACGAGCTTCTCCTCCGTGTTCATAGA
>OOBV01001448.1_pt1 | contig 15174 bp, 7 predicted proteins | sample 1671731 | NCBI WGS metagenome assembly OOBV01 (sample SAMN06348186, study PRJEB24527) | human gut metagenome | biome: human gut; feature: ankylosing spondylitis patient; material: feces | host: Homo sapiens | place: China | collected 2015-10
CCATTTGTTCATTTGGGACAGCTCCAACAAATAACGAACACGCTTTTGGATATGCCTTTCCATGGCTTTCAACCGTTCTTCCGGCAGATTGAGGTGGGGATGCCGGGTAAAGGTAAATCCAATCAGCTTTCTCAGCTGTGCTGCCTGCACCCTCCCTATCACTTCCCGGCAGACAGCTTCATAAGTGACGCCGCCATACGGGGTAGTTCGTGTACAGGCATATGCATCCAGGTCGGCCAGATCGGATTCCATCGCAAAATTAAACAGTGACAAGCCGTTATCAAAAATCGGTGCGGCTCCCAGCACTTCGCCGGTATGGTTATTGCGCAAAATACCAAAATTACCGAAATGCCGATCCTCATTGTAAATCACGGCATCAAACACCAGCATACTCTTGACTTGCTCATAGGCATCCTTACCCAGCTTTTCATAATAAGCCAGACAAGCTGGCAGACCACCGGAAGTGACGATCCGTCCAATGGGAACAAATGCAGTGTGTATGTCGGTAAACAATTTACACTTGGAAGCCAGGATACCTTTCCAATTTTCCAGATCATACTGAACAGCATGAAGTCCCATCGCTTCTGCCACCTGACAAGCGTAGTATTCACTGTATGGCTCTTTTCCAGTATTGGCCGCACCGGAAGTTCCACCTTTGTACAGCCAAATTCCCTCTTTGCCCAAAAAACGCCAGGCTTTGGGAAGCATACCACCTGTGGTCAGTTCCGGCGAAGTAGTAAACGCTTGATGGCTGCTGCCTGCACCAGTGTAGGCCACCAAAGCCAGGATCTCCGAAAAGCGATTTTCGTACAAATTATATTCTGCAAAGCTGCCCTCAAACCCAGCAGGGACAACCCAATAGCTGTCATTCAAAGATAGCCCTTTGCACACATCAATAATGCCTTTTGTGTCATTGGCAGACAGCCCCAAGGTCTTTAAGATCTCGTCCACAAAGGTGCGGTTTTTTGGAATTACCCGCCGCCGCAGCCATTGAAGCAAATTTTCATCACAGCTGTCTCCGTGCCATTCCAAAGGAAGCAGACTGCGTTTTTCTGATTTCACCCCGGTCACATGGGCCACAAGGCCCTGGATTCCTTTTTCCTCCAGGGTAAAGGTCAGCAAGGTCTCATCAAACAACCGTAATTCGTACTCTTTCGGCATTTGCTCACCTCCATTTAAAGTTATTATACCACGAAACAACCGTGAAGTGGTATATTAGCCGTGTTTTCGGTTGTCCCGCTTGCGGGACGAGAAAACGGCTGTAAAAATAAAGTATACTAGCTGCAAGGCAGCTAGTATACCAACTGTCAGACTGAAAAGCCATTTCTTTTACCGAAATGCTTCCGGTCTGCCTACACTGTCAAAACCTTTTTTGCCGGAGATCACCACATTATTCGATCCACTGGAGCAATGGATGATCAGCAGATTGCCATCTTCATCCCGGCCCCCTACGATACCTACATGGCTGTCATCACCATAAAAGACCAAGTCACCCAGCTGAGCATCCGCCCAGGAAACCGGTGTGCAATAGTCATGCTGGGACGCTGCACCGCCACCGTGGCCAGGCTTATATCCCAGGGCGTTGTTAAAGACCCAATCCACAAATCCAGAGCAATCCAGGCCATACGGTCGATAAGTCCCTGTGGTTTGACTTCCGGGTGCTGTGACTTTCTGCATGGTTCCCCACCGGCTGTCCCAGCCGATGGCGTTGCTCTTGCCGCCCCAGAAGTAGTTTACCTTGCCCACCAGGGTCAATGCCTTTTCAATCACAGCCTTGCGGTCAGGATTGAGACCCTCCGGCAAGTTTTCCAGCAGTTTAATAGCATCTTCCTGGGTAATAGTCAGATCTCCTAGCATATCGTCGAACATTCCCAGCTCATCCAGCAGCGCATCCAGGGCACTGTTCTGATATTCACTGAAGTGGTAAAAATCCCGCATCTCATCCACGGTCTTGCTTTCAATATGCAGGATAAGCACTTTAACCGTTACTTCTCCTTCTTCCACTTCAACTACTTCGCCCCAGACCTTCACCATATCCCAAAACACTTTTTTCAGCCGTTCCACCCGATCTTCATCAAAGGTGGCTACATCAGCGGCATCATCCTCATCGCTGCCCGCTACTTTAACAGCGAATATCGCCAGCACTTCCCGCCAGTCCGGCAGCGTACCATCGGTTTCGATCCGGCTGTACGAGCCTTCAAAAGAGCTTTGGATCTCTTCCAGCTTTTCCGTGTATTCTTCATTGACCTGGGCAATAGCCGCAGACGGGGTGATAGTTCCAGGAGTGTCATTTTCTCCGGCTGCAAAAATCCCGAAAGGCGAAGCGATTACCGCTCCCAAAGCCAGCACGAGAAAGAGAAGAAATGCGAAAATACCACCACCAACAGCTGCAATCAACACCCGGGCAAACATAGCCGCCGCCTGAGCTGCCTGTTTTGCAGATTTCTGTGCTCGTTTGCGTGCCGCAGCCACGACCTTCTTCGCTTTTTTTACCACCGTTTCTCTCAGGCGCTCTTCCGCCTGCTTCTGTACCCGCGCCTTTGCCTGTTTGGCCATGCCGCTCTTCAGCATCGCCGCACTACCCTGTTTCGCAGTCTCTGCGGATTGCCTGGCCGAAACAGAAGAAACCGATCGGGATTTAAGGGACGCACTTACAATAGTGTGTCTTTCTTTGAGCGCACTGTTTGAAGGTTCCCGTTGTCGGAAAGCAAATTTCGTATGTTGTTCATCAGCAAGACCTTCTCCTGCTGACTTCATCTTCAGCGTTTTACCCTGCTCTTTCAGGCCAAATTCTGATATCGAAAGTTCGTTTTCTTTTTCAGCCAGGATAGTCCATTCTTTTCTTAACTCGACGGCTTTTTGTGCATCGGAGATCGCTTTTTGCCGCCCTCGCTCCATGGGTGTGGGTGGTGTAATCTGTGAAGTTAGAGCAACTTCCACTTGTGGAGCTGGGATGACCTCTACTTGCTTAGCCTGGGCCGCCTTTTGAGCCTGTTTTTTCAAATAAACTGCTTTTAACCGCTGTGCTGCATGAGGGGAAATTTGGCCTGTGCGCTGTAGCAGTTGCTTTTCTGTGCGCAGCGTAAAATCAGCCACCTGGCCGCCTTCCTGTTGAGGAAGCTCTTGCCCTTCCTGAGCATTGGATTCTTCTGGCCCTCTTCTCTGCTCCGGACGCATTCGGGATAATTGAGATAGGCCCTGCTTCCCACTCCGGCCAAAGCGATCAATCTCTCGCCCGATCCTGGGCACCGGCATTCTGAGTCCCTGTGCATCCTTGATCCGCCACACTTTTCTTTCCAATGTGTACAGCGTGGGTTCGGCCTTTTCTTTCATCTTGATATCTCGCATGGCTTCACCTCTTTTAAGCAAAAAAGGCTGCTTTGCACATTGACAAAGCAGCCTTTTTCTCAAATCTCTCCTTCACCTGGCTTGGTGGTCATCAGCTTGTAAAGGTCGGTGTCCTTGGGGAACACATTCTTGAAAGGTACGATACTACTTCCCACTTTGATCAGACCATTGCCCACCTGAGATGTACTGATGTGATCCATCTGCGCCTTGGAGATCTTCAGCAGCTTGGACAGTTCCTGCTGATCGGAAGCCGACTGGGTAAACAGCAGCAGAAACTCACTGTTGGCAAACATCATCCGGGCTGTGTTGGAATTGAGACACTCCTCCACATTCTGGGTGATACCTGTCATCATGGCGGCGTATTTGCGGAAACGCTTCCATGCCTTGTACAAAAACTCACCGCTGTAATTGGTCACATTCCCTTCTCCCAAGGAATTGAAGAACAGGTAGATCTCATCGATGTACACATGGGTGTGCTTCCCTTTCTGCCGGTTGGCAATAACCCGGTTGAGAATGGAATCCAGCATGACCAGCAGACCCACCGGCTTGAGACTTTCGCCCAGCTCCTGGATATCATAGCAAATGATCCGGTTCTGTGTGTCCACATTGGTCTGATGGGCAAAGACATTCAGACTGCCTTTCGTAAATAATTCCAGCGCCAATGCCAGCCGATGTGCTTCCGGCTCCGGCTGTTTGAGCAAATCGTAGTACAGATCCAGAAGTGTGGGCGGATTTCCTTCGTATGTTTTCAGATAATCCTTATAGATGTGCTCCAGGCACCGGTCAATGATGCTGTTATCCCCTGGTTCAATCGGCCCATGTTGCAGCTGCTGGCAAAGAGACATGACAAATTCACTTTTGAGCACCAGCGGATTACTGCCTTCGCCATATTCTGCGGAAATATCCAATGCGTTGATATGATTGGAAGTGTTTGCAGAAATGGCTATGACCTCACCGCCCAAGGCGTGGATCAGGGAGCCATACTCCCGTTCTGGGTCAACCACAATGATATCGTGATCGGTGCCCAGGGCAATGGAGGTGATCTCCTGCTTGGCTGCAAAGCTCTTGCCGGAGCCGGAAACGCCCAGGATGAAGCCATTTCCATTGAGCAGCTCTTCCCGGTTGCAAAGGATCAGATTGTGGGACACCGCATTGACACCGTAGTAGACACCACCTTTGTGCCGGATCTCCTGGCTGCGGAAAGGCGTCATCACGGCCACAGATTCTGTGGTCAGGGTGCGCATCACATCAATCCGCCGCAGGCCATAGGGCAGACAGGTGTTCAGCCCATCCTCCTGCTGCCATTTCAGAATGCCGATCTGGCAGTTGCCATGGGACCCGGCCACCGAACGGATGGTTTCGGTATCCTCATCCAATTCTTCTTCTGTGTCAGCCAAATGAGTGATCGTAAGCAGCCCATGGATCATGTGCTGATCCCGAACGGTAATATCATCCATTATTTCCTTGGTCACCGACCGGGCCTGCTCCAGCTCATAAGGAATATTGGCGGAAAATTGGTTGTTCATGTTCTGCCAGCGGGAAATATCGGTCTCCACCGCCATGATTTTCTTCTGCACTTCCTTTATGGCTTTGTCCGTAGGTTCCGGGATAAGATCCAGAGACAGCACCATGTTTTTCGGCAGATCGGCCAGCTGGGAAATCAGATCATCTTTGATAAAGTTGGCATACTCCCGAAGAAAGAGTACCCGGCCCACCTGGTCTCCCAGCTCAAACCGATCTTTTTTAAACTCAATACATTCTGGAGCGACTGCATCTTTGAAGTCATGGCCTTTGCGGATGTAGTCTTTCAGGTCAAAGGAAAATTCCTGCTCCTTGGGCCGGAAGAAATCGTGGAACAGCCGCAGCCGTTCTTCCAAAGTCAGTTCCTGCAAGTGGGAATCCAACTGGCGCAAGCCGCCGGACAGATCCACCTCCAGCCGCTGAAAAAAGGCTCTGGCTTCCTCCACCGTCTTTTTTTCCACTGAAACGGTAATAAACATTTCCCGAACCATATCGTTGCTTTCCCGGGCTTTATCTTCCACTACCTCGTTATATTCTTCCCGATAATGATCCAGCCGGTCCCCTTTCAGCGCCATCAGCTGAGTTGTTTCAAATTCTTTTCGATCCATCTTGTGATTGATCAGGCTGATCTTGCTGGTAACATTGGTGGGCAGCATATTGATCACCGTACACCAAGCCAAAAGCATTTGCTGCTGCCGCTCCATAGAGGCCACCGCATAATTGATGTCGGAAAACCTCCATGTTTTTGAAAACTTGCCTGCCACCTGGAAAATTCCATCTTTGTAGATCCGCTTGATCGGGATGCTCTGCTGGGCACTTTTCGGTACCTGAAAGCCATCCCTCTCCGGATCAGGCTTGATCCAGGGCAAGCTGAATTGCACTGCCATCAAATTCCCCCTGTCTCACTGTCTTTTTTCTTTTTCGGCTTTTTCCTTTTTCGGTTAGCCTGTTCTTCTTCCTTTATCACCATAGCGAAAGCATCAAAATAATAGTTTTGTGCCCGCCATACCCGTTTTCCGGCACACAACAGCTGTGTTTTACAGATGGCCCACAGGAGCTGCTCCAGGTGCATTCCGTTATACTCAATGAAACCGGCAGCACCCGTAGGCACTGCACACAGGATACAGATCCAGCTCACAGCTTCTTCCCCCAGAACAGGGACACATACGAAATAAGCCCCCACAGCGATTGCCACCGCTGCGGCCGAACACACAAACTGACGCAGTGTCAGGCCGAAAAAGATATTTTCTTTGTAGTTGTTGATTTCTTTATTGATCTTAATCTCAATGGCCATGCACTTTCCCCCTTCTTTACAGGCCGAACATTTCCTTTACCACGCTGTTGGCCCCGAAGATCATAATGATCAGCAGCGCCATATTGAAGAAGGTTTCCTGGAGGTAATTCCACACCATCATCATGGCACTGCCATCTACAATCGCTGGTGATCCGGATGAAGCAAAAGCTGAAAAGATTATACAACATAACACGATCACCACCCCTTGGACACAGAGAGCCGCATAAGAGCGGAGAAACGATTTTCCCATGGAACTGGTTCCAGTCCCTCCGAAAGTGGACAAGGCCAGTGGTGCAACAGCAGTATACATATAGATTTTGAAAAACCTCCCGTAAATCACCAGGATCAGTCCGAAGGAAATCAACACGATCCCCAGGCTTCCCAGCAGCGCCAGCGCCCACATGGGGATGCTCTCCAAAAACTTCATCTTATCGGTGGCTTCAATGATCTCCGCAGGAAGAGATACCTTGGTGTTCTCCACACCGCCCAGGCTGCTCATGGCCGTGCTGGCGATCCCGGCCCCTACGGAAAAGATGGTCTGCATCAGCTGAAGGCCATAGGTGATGGCCACCTTAGCCAATAAAAAGTGGAGAAAATGTTTGATGGCATACTCCGGACGCTGAAAGTCCCGGAAGTTGATGGTGCTCTGTGCCACGCCGATCAAAAAGAAGAGCACCAAAAGGGCATAGCCAGCTGCCTTGAGCGCTCCGTTAATATGGACAATGGTTGTCCATATAGCTCCCCCTTTAAAGGTCTCCGGCGATTGCAGCAGAAGATCCCAGATGGTTTCCATAGTGGTGTTCCAGCGATTCAGGGAATCCTGCAAAAGTTCTGCCGTCCAAGTCATAGCGTCACTTCCTTTCCCTGGGGGAAGGGCTCCTGGCCCCTCCCCCGCTTATTTTGCTTGTGTATCATGGGATCAACCGCCGGTCACCATGGCCAGAATGTCCTGCGCAAAGGCAATGATCACGCCGCCCAGGAAGGTCAGAAACCCCTGAGACCGCTGAGTAGCATCGTGGCTCTTGACAGACAGGCCCACCTGCACCACACCGAACAACAGGATGATCATACCGATGGCCTTGATGGCGTTGCCGATAAACTCGGACAACTTGGTAATGGGGGTCAGGGGATCGGCAAAGGCCATGGTCATCACACCGGTGAACAGCACCATCGCCATCATGGCGATCCGCAGCCCATGCTGGATCTTCCGGCATCTTCTTTCCCACTTAACCAGCTCTTCCTGGCGTTCAGCGGACACTACTTTTTCATTCTTCATCGTACTCTTCCTCCTTGTTTTCTTCCTGGAAGAAATCCTCTTCATCATCGGGATCATCCAGGATCTCAATATAGTCCAGATCTTCCTCTCCATAAGGCAGATCAGGCAAACGATAATCAGGTACTTCCCGCTTATGCACATAAGCGGGTGCGCCGCCGTCGCGGCTTTTTTTAATGTTGGGATGTTTCATAATGTCATACTTCTTATCCTTTATGGGGCGTTCGCCACGGATAAAAAGCAGAGCATCGTTGTCATCCAGCATCCGCACTTCGTCGGATGTCAGCAGCTCCCGTCCGGTGTTCTGATAATTGGTGGAGCTGCTTCCGCTGCGACCACGGGTGGTGCCATAGGTGCGTGTGTCCAGTGTCTCCTTGCCTAGCAGCTTGGAAATGTATTCATGGGTGCTCTGTTCGTTGCCGCCCAAATAGAGCAGCACATCACAGTTGCCCATGATCCCCTCCCATTCGTCCTTGTACTGTGCCTTGATACTGGCAATGTTCTGGACGATGATATTGAGGAAAATCCTCCGGCTGCGGCAGGTGGCCAGGATCTTGGGATAGCTGTCCGGCTGGGCCACATTGGCCCATTCATCCTGGATGCACCGCACCGGCACCGGCAGAGCGCCGTCATGCAAATTGTCCGCCCGATAATAAAGCTCCTGGAATGCCTGGGTATAAAGCATCCCCACCAGGTAATTCATACTGGCGTCGTTGTCCGGGATCACACAGAAAATCGCCCGTTTCTGCTCACCCAGGCTGCCCAGATCCAGCTCGTCCCGGCTGGTCATGCGGGCAATCTGGGGCAAGTTGAAAGCTGCCAGCCGTACAGCAGCGCTGACAATGATGCTTTTGGCTGTCTTTCCGGCGGCCTGCTTAAAGACCTTCCACTCCTTCACTGCCACATGATCCGGATTCTTTTCTTCCAGCTCTTCAAAGAGCTTATCTACGGGACTTTGATATTCCTCGTCTTCTTCCTTCACCGCAGCGTTTTCCAGCAGATACATCAGCGTTGAGAAATTCTGTTCTTCCGGCGGTGCTTCGCTGAGCAGATAAAGCATCAGCGCACTATCCAGCGCCACCTCTGATTTCTCCCAGAAGGGATCTGAGCTGGTGGCGTTTTTCGCTGTGGTGTTCTTGATCAGGTTGTCGATGAGCCGCAGTACATCCTTTTCATCCCGGATATACCGGAAAGGATTGTAGCAGTCTGAATTGTCCGGATCATTGAGATTGAACACTTTCACATCATAACCTTCCTGGAGCAGCAGATTGCCTGTATCACGGAGCATTTCGCCTTTCGGATCGGTAATGAGATAGGAACTGTTGGCGGACATAATGCCCGGCTTGCAAAAGAACCGGGTCTTACCCGCGCCAGAACCACCAATCACCACAATGTTGAGATTGCGCCGGTATCGCTGGTTGTCCAATCCCATCTGCATATTTTGAGTGAGAATAATGTTGTTCAGCTTTGCTTTGGCATCCTGGTACTTCTTCCGCAGCGCCTGGGGTGATCCCCAATGAGCGCTGCCATACTCTTCTCCAGGACGCCTGTTCCCTTTCCAGGAGTAGTAGGCAGCCACTGCCGCCCCATAGCAAGCCAGGGCCATGAGCACCACCGGCCCGGTCTTACTACCCAAAGAGATCGCAAAAGGGTGCTCGGTCGCTTCCATGAAGCTTTCCAGCCAGGGCAAAAGGGTCATGCCATCCTGCCAACATCCGGCCAACAGCAGTGCTGCCCAGATAACCGGTATGGCCATCACCAGCCACACGACCCACCCTTCATCTTTTTTCAATCACCTTCCCCCCTTCCATTTCATCGGAAAGGGCCGCCCTAAAAGGGCGGCCCTTGGTAAATTAAAAGCCCGTCTGGGGCAGTTTGATAATGGTTTTAGCGTAAACTTTTGTGACCCAGCGTGTTACCGCCATGATCCACTCACCGCCGTAAGTGCCGCCTACATCGGCCACATTGGTGAATGTGCTGCCACCGGCCAGACCGCCGATGGTCACACCCGACAGGGACGGAGCTTCTACCTGACGGAAGCCTGCCTTGACCGTGCCGAAAACAAACATGATCTCGGTCACTCGTTCACCCGCTGCCAGATTCAGCGCCGCAGGGCTGGCGTCAATAGCATAGTTCTGCTGCGTGCTCAGATTGTCTGCCAGTGTCCGATAGGAGCTGCCGGAGTGAGTCGTCTTGTAAACGATCTTGTAGCGCAGATTCTGGTTATATGTGCCGGTGACTACCTGCTGGAGCCGCACCTGCCATGCGGGCCAGGTGTCTCTCCAGTAGAAGTTGTCCAGGGGCACTGTGGAGTTGTTGCCAATCCCAGAGAAGGTGTATTTTACCGGCTGACCGGACATTGCTTCTTTCGGCCCAGTCTTTTGGATGGACACACCGGTGCCCACGCTTTCATCCAGCACTTCAAATTCCACGATTTGCCCAGGATATTCCAGGTAAGCGGTGAAGGTGGTGGGATTGATGCTGTAATAGTTGGGGGCCTTGACCTCCCGGATGGTGTACCGTCCCAAGGGCAATGCCTTGGATGCTGCCCGGCCATTCTGGTCGGTGACAATGGTGTCTACCTTGTTGTTGGCTCTGTCGTAGACCTCAAACACTGCTCCTTCCAGGAGCGTTCCGGCAGGCAGGCCATTGATGGAGTTTGCATTTTTGCTCTTCTTGACGATCTGCACCTGGCCTTTTTCCGCTGTGTTTTCCCAGCGAATTTCACTGACCTGGCCGTATTTCACATAGAAGGTTTTCAGCTCTTCGTCCAGCAGATATCCCTCCGGAGCTTTGATTTCCCGGACATAATACTTGCCGTCCTCCAGGCCGTCCTCGATGTACACATAACCGTCCTGGTCAGAGGTGTACTGACCGATAGGCCGGTGGTCTTTGTCATAGAGCAGGAAGGTGGCTCCGTACAAGCCCTCGCCGGTGGCGCTGTCCACCTTGTGGATCAGGATGTTGGATTCCTTCCGGTTTGTCAGCTCAATGGTGGCGGTTTTTCCGTCCTTCACTTCCACCGATTGGGGCGTATCGTCCAGGATGTAACCATCCGGGGCGCGCACCTCGGTGACGGTGTACCATCCTTCCTCTACCTCCGGCAGACGGATTACGCCGTACCGATCGGTGGTGTAGGTGCCGATGATCTCACCATTCATCTTCCGCACTTCAAACTGGACTCCACCCAAACGCTCACCGGTTTCCTCGTCCTTTTTGATGATCTGCAAGCCGCCCATGGGGTCGTTATAGAAGGTCAATGTCTGCGTATCGTTGGGATTTACCACCACTGTCTGGGGTGTGCTGCTGGGCACATATCCGTCGATGGTGGCCACCTCTGTCACCACATAAGTGCCAGGCTCCAGGCCGGACAGAATGATCTGACCATTTGCATCGGTGTAGTACAAACCGTTGCTGCTGATCTGACCGTTTTTATCGGGTACATATTCCCCGGTAGAAGTGGTAATGCGGAAAGTGACGCCCTTCAGCACTTCGCCGGTGACGCTGTCTTTCTTGACGATAATGAGCTGGCCTTTCGGCTGGTTGCGGAACTCCAGGGTCACGGTCTCCCCTGCTTTGATCTTGATGCTCTGGGGCACATTGTCCAGCACATAACCATCCTTGGCCCGTACTTCGGTGACGATCACCGTGCTGCCAGGCTCCAGGTCAGAAATGAGGATGGTACCCTTGCTGTCTGTGGTGAATTCTCCGTTCTTATTTCCAATGACGCTGCCGTCGGAGTTTGTCACCTTGAACACCACATCGGACAAAGGCTCCTTTGTAACGCTGTCGATCTTCTGGATCAGCAAGCTGCCCTTGGGAGTATTCTTGAAGGTCACAGTAATGACATCCTGGTCTTCGCCGGTGAGGTACACTGTCTGTGTGCTGTTGTCCAGTACATAGCCATTGGGGGCGGAGATCTCTTCCACCACATAAGTGCCCTTTTTCATGCCGGTGAGCACGATAGTGCCATTGACACTGGTCTCATATTCACCCACAATGGTGCCGCCGGTGCCGGAAGTGCCACCCAGGTATCGTACCCGGAACCAGGCTCCCTCCAGGGGTTTACCGGTCTCACTGTCCACCTTGCGGATAACCAGGGCAGACAGCGGAGTGTTTTCAAAAGTCAGCACCTTGCGTCCACCGCTCTCAATAAAGCACTCCTGGGTGGCCGGGTCTTTGATGGCATAGCCATCGGGGGCTTCCAGCTCGGTCACTTTGTACCAGCCGTCCTCCACATCCTCCAGCAGGATCACGCCGTTCTCATCGGTGTAATAAGTGCCCAGATCACGCAATTCTCCGGTTTCAGTCTTATTGCTGGCATACCAGATCTGGAACTTGGCACCCTTCAGAGGATCTCCTGTCACACTGTCGATCTTGACAATTTCCAGAGAAGGTTTCTTGTGATTTTCGAAGAACACCTCAGCATCCCGGTTGGGATAGAGGGTCACGAGCTGGCTGTCTGCATCCAGCAGATAGGGTTCCGGCACAGACTTCTCAATCACTTCATAGGTACCCGGCAGCAGATTTTCCACCTTTGCGCTGCCATCTGCACCGGTGGTCACTTCCCCTACCCAGGGGCCATCCACGGCCCGTACCTGGAACACGGTGCCCGGCACCACTTCCCCGGTATCGGCATCCCGTTTGTGGATGGTCAGATTGGGGCGCTTGTCGTTCTGGACGGTCAGCGTGCTGGTTTTGCCCGGGAACAGCTCCACCTTGTATTCTGTGGGATCGAGAATATGGTCGTTTGCAGTGGCGGTCTCCTTGACAGAATAGACGCCGGGCTCCAGATCGCTCACCAGGATTTCACCAGCATCGTTTGTGGTTCGATCCAGGTAATGTGTCCCGTCCTCGATCTTGCTGATCCGAAAAGTAACACCGCCCAGCGGAGTGCCGTCAGTGCTTTGCTTCAGCAGCCGTAGAGAGGGCTTGATGGAGTTGGTGAACACGAATTCGCCGGTCTGACCAGGCTCCAGGTGGATAATTCTCTGGGCATCGTCAATCACATAGCCATTGGCCTGTTTCTCTGTCACCACATAAGTGCCAGGCTCCAGCTTGGACAGGTCGATTTCGCCGTTTTCATCGGTGGTGAATTCTTCCGGGCCGAACTCAGTACCATAGCCCTCGATCTCAAAGACCACATTGGGAATGACCTTGCTGGGATCGGAAGAATCGATCTTCACCAGATGCAGTCCAGGTTTGCGATCATTGAAGAATACCAGCTCCAGGATGCCGCAGCCTTCGGTCAGCTCGATCTCCTGGGGCATGGTGTCCACCACATGCTCATCGTCACTCTCCACTTCCTCTACCCGATAAGTGCCAGGCTCCAGGTCAGTGAGAAGGATTTCGCCCAAGCGGTCGGTCTCATAAGTGCCGATCAGCTGATTGTCTTTATAAATCTTAAAGGTGATGTCCGGCAAGGTTTCATGGGTCTGCCGGTCATACTTAATCACTCGCAGACCAGGCTTGGCACTGTTCTTCAGGGTGAAGGTAACGGTGTCCTGCCCTGGCACATTGACGGTGTAAGTCTGGCCGTCCTTGATCCATCCATCGGGGGCTTCCAGCTCCACGATTTCATATGCACCGGGCTTCAGCTCATTGAAGATAGCCACACCGGCTTCATTGGTGATCTGGGTGTAAGTGGCTCCGGTCTCGATGTGCTTGATCTGTACCTTGGCCCCAGGGAGGGTATCGCCGGTGTCCGCATCTACCTTTTCCACTCGCAGATTGCCATACGGTTCGTTTTCATAGCTCACCGTAGCCACGGTGTCCTTTTCCACCTGTACCTGCTGCACCGGATTCTTGGCCATCAGGTGGCCCTTGGGGGGCTGCACCTCGGTGATGGTGTACAGACCTCCCCGCTCCAGAGGAATAATGATCTCGCCCTGGGCGTTGGTGGAGAATGTTCCCACCGGCGCGCCGTCCGGGTCTTTCACTTCGAACAAGGCTCCTTCCAAGCGAGTGCCGGTGCCTGTTTCGGTCTTGACGATCTTCAGGCTGTACTCACCATCTCCAGGAGTAGGCGGTGTATCATCGGGGGAATAATTGAACAGAGCATTAGACCACCGAAGCAAAACAGGGTCAGTATCTGCAATGTAGTTTTGCAGCTGGCCATAAGTGCCGGTCTCCTGGCAAACAGCATAGAAGGCAGCGTACTGGTTTACATTGCCCTCCAACAGGAATTTCACGCTGGTATTGCCGGTGATAGAATCCTTGGGGCAAATGACTTTGAACTGAGCCTGATAGCCCGCACTTTCCACCGGAATCGTTTCGATCTCCTGGTTATTCATATTGACGATCTTCATGCCGTCAGGCACATCTTCAGAATCAAACCAGATGCTGATCTCCAGACCGTCCACCCAGGTGCCGCTCTTGATGGTGTAGACTTGCTGCAAGTAAGTCTCACCATTGATCTGCACCTCGTAGGCATTCTGCTGATCGGCGGAAACCGCCAGGCCGGGAATGAGCACATCTGTCCATCCGCTGCCCCGGTTATAAATGTCCTTGGCCGCTGCCAGAAGCCGCTGGGCGATCTGCTGTTCGTGCTCCGACAGGCCCGGGGCGATGGTCACTTTGTCGATGCTCCAGGTAGGCACCAGATAGCACCACAATGCAATCTTGGTGGCATAGTAGGCTTGCTGTACATTGTCCAAGCCCAGCTCTTCCAGGCTGCGGTGAGGATATCCATTGCCCACAATGCCCACGATCTTGGGGTCTGTGGCCTGATTCTGCGCCAGGTATTTAATGGATTCTCCTGCTCCTACCACCTGGGGAACACCATCTGTGGTGGGATTGACACAGTAGGCGGGGATTTGCTTCAATTCTCCACCCAGTGTAGAATATTCAAAATAAACATAATTCAACTTCTGTACTCGGCCATTGACGGCCAGGTAAGCCAGCTGTTCGCCGCCATTGTAAATGCGAATTTCTCCCAATGCTTCTTCTGGCGTATTTGCCGCCAGTGCTGCTCCAGGAAGCATCCCGATCAGGGTGACCACAAGCAGCAAAAGCGCTGTCAGTCTTTTTGCTTTCATAACCTTCTCCTTTTCTTTTTGAATTTTGGGACAAAAAAAGAGACGCTTTGGAGCGTCTCTTCCTTAAATAAAGCTATTTGCTTTTTATTTTGCATTGTACTCGGTAAACAAATATCGGCCATCTACATAATAATCATAGGCATCCACCCAAACTTTGCTTCTGGGGCCAGAAAGGTACATAGCCTGCAGCATTCCCTCGTGCCAGGGCCACTCCACGCTGGGTTCCCCCGGCCGGGCACCTTCCAGTCCCAGATAGATCTTGGTACCCGGCTCTGCTACTTCAAACAAAGAATACTGCATCCGACGAGTTTCATGCAAATTACGAATGCGAACAACACCATTTTCATACACAATCGCCTTCGGCTCCGGCAGCTCATCCTGCCAGAAAGAAGATGCGTTGGCCGGGACGGTCAGCTCCGGCTCCGGATCTTTGGCTTTGGTCACGGTCATGGTCTGGCCGTTGCCCAGGTCAATCACAGTGCCCACCGGCGGACACCAGCTGGCGTCCCCAGTGGGGATGCTCACCGCTCCCGGAACAGTGGGCTTCTGCTCTTCCACATAGCCGGTGCTACTGTCGATCTCAACGGTGCGGCTGTCATTGTTCCAGATCACACCGAAGTCCATAGCCTTGCCCAGATCCCGCAGCTTGAAGTAGTTGTTGCCATTGATGTTGTACCCTTCCAGGCTCACCGCCTGGCCGT
>OOBV01001453.1_pt1 | contig 15116 bp, 28 predicted proteins | sample 1671731 | NCBI WGS metagenome assembly OOBV01 (sample SAMN06348186, study PRJEB24527) | human gut metagenome | biome: human gut; feature: ankylosing spondylitis patient; material: feces | host: Homo sapiens | place: China | collected 2015-10
GAGATACAGAGAAAAACAGAATAATTTATTATAACTTTTAATTATGCTACCGAGTCTGGTTTTACTATGACTTTACTTTTACGATCACAGAAGTGATTTGTATGTTTGTATTGTCGTAGTAGGTCCAGACTTTTTTTAATTTATATTAATCATCCGGAGGTGATACAGTGAAAAAGAGTAATACAACAGTAACAGAACAGGGAATAGAGGTATATGAGAATGATATATATAGGCTCGTGGATGAATATATAAACACTGTGTTACAAGTAACTCCTGAGGAATTTGATACACAGAAAGAATACAAAGCTACTGTTGCTGATAGTTTTGTAGATATGGTCTTTTATGTTCATGATAGAATACCAAAGCCAAGTAATGACGATATAGAGCTGCTTGATAAGATATTTAATATATTTGTCAGGATATGCAGTAAGTACAGTGTATTGCCAACGCTGGAGGTGTTTAGTTTTCTAGTTGGTATTAACCGTTCAACGTTTAGTGATTGGATGCGTGGAGACTATAGAGCAAACTCATCGCATGGCACCACGGTTAAAAAATGGTTCGATATCTGCAAGAATTGCACAGTTAACAGGCTTAACAATCAGTCCGGCACAAATGCCAACTTGATATTTATTGCCAAAGCAGCTTATGGAATGGCAGAGACGGCACCAGGGCAGATAGCGCAGCAGGACGGCATACCACACCAGACAGCACAGCAGATCGCGGACAAACACAGGGCAGCGCTGGAGCTTCCAGAGATGGAAAAGCCGGAGCTATAACAAGATGTTGTTGTTTGTGACTTGAATACACAATATATAGTGATGTTCAATGTTCTTTTAGGGTGTACCCATTTTGAACAGAGAGCAAAACAGAAATATTTGTGCAATATTACAACAGATTTACAACTAAAGTGCTTCCTTGATCACTGCCGCAGGCCTTTAATGGTCAGCGTTAAGCCAGGGAAGCGGGAACCCATGGGGCGGCGGGCTTCCCTGGTAGCGTCCGACATGGATACCGGGAGGGGGTGTATACAAGCCCCAACACACGCCGAGTGAGTACTCCGAGTTCCCGAAAAATTAAAAAAGCCTCCTCTAACAGCAAGGCTTAAAAATTCCAAAAAAACAAAAAAAAGAGTTCCCCATGGCAGAGATAGTGATTGCAACACAACAAGCCATAAGCCTCAATGGTTTCTCTGCCAGAAATCGGGCACAGCTCCTGATTTCTCCGCTACGGAGAGTTTAAATATGAGCAGAATAAACTTTAGCTGTTGCTTCAAGGATGGGAACTAATTAAGGCATAAAAAAAGAGAACCATCACGGTTCCCTTTTAAGATCACCAGTATTGAATTGTACAACAACATCCGGGATTGTTTCGACAACAATCCGGCAACCGAGAAATTCTAAAATAGAAATCATCTCGTCGGCGGACAGTGTTTCTCTTGAGAATTTATTCGCCAGTGCTTGAGGAGAAGTGCCAAGATATTCAGCTACCTGAACATTTGTAACTTTTTTCATTTTCATTATTTGCTTAATTTTTTGAGATACCAAAATATCACCTCCTAATCACATAATAAACGCATACGTTAAAAAAATCAATCAAAATTCACCAAAACGTGTATAAACTACTTGATATTACACACGATACGGTGTATAATTGATATATAACGAAACGGAGGCGTGTATATATGAAAATAGGTTATGTGAGAGTATCAACAGTAGATCAGAATGAAGCAAGGCAGATTGAAGCTATGAAAACGGATGGAGTTGGTAAAATTTACATGGATAAGAAATCTGGTAAAGATTTTGACCGTCCCGAATATCAGAAAATGATTTCGGAGTTACAAAAAGGTGACGTGCTGGTGATTCATTCTATTGATCGGCTAGGAAGAAATTATGAAGAAATTATCAATGAATGGAGAAAAATTACTAAAGAAATCGGCGCGGACATTATCGTACAAGACATGCCGTTACTTAATACTTGCCAGAGTAAAGACTTAACTGGTACGTTAATTTCAGATATTGTCCTTCAGTTACTTTCTTATGTGGCACAAAGAGAACGTGAAAACATTCGACAGCGCCAGAGAGAGGGCATAGAAATCGCAAAAGCTCAGGGCAAGTATAAAGGACGTGCCAAAAAAGAAATTGATAAGGAACTTTTTAAAAGCACCAAAACCAGATGGCAGAATGGAGAGATTACGAAAGTCCAATTTGCAGAAATCATGGGGATTTCAAGAGGTACCTTATATAAACTATTGGAGGACAATACGAATGATTGATTTTACAAATAAATCTGTTGTTACAGAAAATGATATCGAATCCGAACATTTATTAAAGAAAGCAGTCGCACAAGGATTTTCTTTACCAAAAGGCGAAAAAGTAATGGAACCATGTAGGTTTTTCCATTTTATCGGAAGCCCGTATAAACAGGTCATATCTCCCGAGAAGATAACACCGAGTGAGTTCGAACAAGCGGTTCGATATTCTGAATTATTTGGAGATGAAAAGGAAGATTTAAGAAAAATCGCTGACTTAGCTGCAAGATGGTGTAGAACATACGGATATGAACATTTAAGTGTTTATGCAAACGAAGAAATCGAAAACTATACTGGAAAAGGCATTGCAAAAACCGAAAATGGTACAGTGCAACGTGTTGATATTGAAATAAAGAAGCCACGAAAGATAACAATAGCTGAATTAGAAAAACATTTCGGATATCCTATTGAAATTGTAAGCTGAGGACACTGCCTATGAAAAAGAATAACCATCAGGGAGAATCAATCAGAATTCGGCTCACATATCAGTTAGAACAAAAGCTCATTGCCGAGAAGAACAGAACCGGCAAGAGCGTGTCGCAAATTACCAGAGAAGCATTGGAACAATACTTCCGAAAGAGGTAGTTAATATCTCAACCTCAAAAATTTTCCAAAAAATAAAAAAGGGGTTCAATATGACAGAAGAATACAGTGAGCGTTTCGACCAGCTTCGTAAGAACCGAGTTAAAACCAGCTTTTATAAATATGGTCCAGCGAAGAAAAACTTTCAGACCGGAAACGTACAGGCGCTTCCTGCAATGGAACGGTGCATTGAAAAATATAATTCCACTGGGAATACAGAATACCTTGTGGACGCTGCAAATTACCTTATGTTTGAATTCATGTACCCACAACATCCAAACGCGCATTTCAAATCTACAGACAGCAAAGACAGCGCCGGGATAGTCGGGATTAGCGTGAAAGAAATGGAGGACTTGAAGAATGAACAGTATTGACCCAGTATATTACGCATATGTAATGGATGAAACAGCGATTTTCACAAGAGAAAAACCAGACCCTGGAAAAATTCAAGGATACGTGATATTTAAAGCAAATAAAGTCAAAGTTCTTTTGGGGAACGCGACGGCGTGTGAAGATCTGAATGGAGATGTGAAGATTGACCTTTCAAAACAGAAACTAACCGACGCAGTAGCCATTTTAAGGCACGAACTTCTGACACACGGAGAAGTTTACAATGGCTTCAAAGCAAGCCTTAAAACAGCGATTGAGAAGTATTGCACCTGCGGTTTACCATTCGAACCAGAAGAAGAAACTGCCGGTAAGATTCTTGATTTCATGATCGGAGAGGAACAAAGAGAATGATTTTAGCAAAATTCGTAGCAGCCATGCTGGATATCGCGTTTTTTACATTGGTCTTGGCGTTCCTTATATCACAGGACGAAGCCGAAAAGAAAAGCAATCCAATAGCGTCGGCAATATTTATATTAATGGAAATATGTTTCGCAGTTAATGCAGTTGTGATTTTTAGATTATAAGGAGGACACAAATAATGAAATTTTCAGAAGCATTTAAACTTATGAAACAGGGAGCGAAGGTAAAACTTCCATCATGGGGCGGATATTGGTATTGGGATGCAGAAAAAGAAACAATTATGATTCAGTGCCGCCCACAGGATAGCGATACTCAGGGCGACTTACTTGACATCAGGAAAACTCAGAGGGTCGAATATACCACTATGAATATGCAGTCTGATGAATGGATTATTGCAGACGAAACAAACTGCCCGGTGCTCGGTGGCGAATCAGAGTTTTCTTTTGGAGATGCAATTAAATATATGAAACGTGGACTCAAGGTTGCAAGAAAAGGATGGAACGGAAAGAAACAGTACATTCAGCTTGCTACCAGGATTTCGTATAAAACTGCTGATAATAAAATCGTAAATTGCGAACATGATGCGATTGGAAATAAAGCCATTGCTTTTGTCGAAACATCCGGCGTACAGATGGGATGGCTTGCATCTCAGGCGGATATGTTAGCAGATGATTGGATTTTTGCAGAATAAGAGGAGAACCCAATGTGGTTAGCATTCACAATACAAATTCCCCTGTTCACTATACTGATTGAACGGGTGAAAATACAAGAAAATCAGAAACCTGCCGTTCTCAGGTTAGGGAAAGCCTTTGAATCTGACAGGTCGAGGCATCCAGAGTAGCTTAGGTCTGCGTTGGTGAAACTCAATGGAATATAATATAATTTTTTCCCACCCATTGCAAAGTAACTGGCGCGGACTTAACAATATTAATAGCTATGATGCTTTCTAAAACCACCAGAATATATCACATTTCCGGGAACGCCAACCCGGAAAGCAATGGGCTATCGCCAAGCGGTAAGGCTCAGCACTTTGACTGCTGAATTCGTGGGTTCGAATCCCACTAGCCTAGTTAGCTATATCATTGGCATGGTATAGCTCCTCTGAAATACCATCTATCCCATCAGGGGATGAATAAAGGGACTTCAAACGTCCCGGATGGTTTCCACATTTTGTGGAGCAGCGGACCCTTTGTTGCGACTGAGAGGGCAAGAATCGCAACAGCAGAGGAAGTTACTCTTGAACTGCAATAACCCTCTGCTTAGGAGACTTAGTTCAGTTGGCAGAACGGTCGGCTCATAACCGACAAGTCACAGGTTCAAGTCCTGTAGTTTCCATTTCTTCCATATGCTGTCTATCCGTTTTGTGGACAGAAAAAACTGTTGAATGAATGTATGTGGATTATTTTTATGAAAGGTGTGTAACGGCACAGCCTGTTCGATGAAGATAATTCCCCGTTCTACACAGTCTCCGAGTTAAATTGTTGTCAATAAGCGCGCATTGAGGACAGGAAGTTTTCAAGAGACATATAAAAGGTTTTGTTGTTATACACAAAGACATTAATATCCAAATCCGAAAACAACTCCGTGGGGCTGGCACGGCATAAAACAGCCTAGTGGAAAGCATAACACGATAAACATATTGCTAACCCGGGGCTTCCGGGTTCTGGGAGAATATTCCGTAGAGGTAGCGGTGCAGACTGTAAATTTGTTGCCTTCGGGCTCGGGTGGTTCGACTCCATCTTCTCCCATTCGCAGGATAGAGAAGTGGAATCTCGCAAGGCTCATAACCTTGAGATCGGCGGTTCGAATCCGCCTCCTGCAATTCGTGGAATGTACGCTAGTGGCAAACTGACAGAGTCGCGCTCTGGTCTCCGGTTCGATTCCGGGCGTTCCGCTTTAATCCGCTTAGAGTTAAGCTGTTTGTATACAGGCGGTCTATGTCTCAGGTGGATTTACGCTATAGCGAAAGAGGTGAAATTCAGCCCAGATAATGTCTGACCGTTAAAGGCGGTGAATATGGCAAGGTAGCTCAGTTGGTAGAGCAGTAAAAAGAGTGTAAGTCATGTCTGCGACTTCTACAGCAATCCTTCTTCCATTACAAGGTACTTGTCGGTGGTTCGAATCCATCCCTTGCCACTTATGTGATGCTTACAGCAACTTTATTGGACATAACTGCTAATTATGAAACCCAAAAGCATCATGAAAAATTATGGGGCACTTACAGCAACTTATTCTTAAATAAAATCTCAGGCGAATAACCTATAAATTATTTTATCGTGTCCTGAAAGGAGAAAAACATGGATTTTGCAAATGCAATGAAAGAAGAAAACAAGTTTACAAGAACCGAGAATGGTGCAGTTGCGATGAATACCACAAGTGATGCAAGGCTTGATTTATTCGGAACTATTGGTGCATTAAGAGATGCCGATGAGAATAGAATCACCACATTGTTCTCAGAAGCGTATGCGCAGGATAAACTCTTTGCTACGAAGATTGCTTTTTACGCAAGAGATATTCGAGAGGGATTAGGAGAAAGAAAAACTTTCCGAACCATTATTCGTTATATGGCAGAGCATCATCCAGAAGCACTCAGACCGAACCTTGATTTGATTGGAGTTTTTGGAAGATACGATGACCTCTATGAATTGATTGGAACGCCACTGGAAGATGATATGTGGAAAACCATGAAAAATCAGTTCGAGGAAGATCTGAAGAATCTCAATGATGGCAAAGCAATTTCTCTGCTTGCCAAATGGATTAAAACTGCTGACGCAAGTAGTGCAAAGACTAGAAAATTAGGAATTCTGACTGCGCAGAAGTTAGGCTATCCAGTTTACAACTTCAAGAGAATTGTTCGCAGCATGAGAAAGCAGATAGGCGTTGTCGAAAGTCTCATGTCTGCCGGTAAGTGGAACGAGATTAAATATTCAGAAGTTCCAAGCCGTGCAATGATGATTTATCGTAGAGCCTTTGCAAAACATGATCCTGATGGATTTAGCGAATTTATCAATAAAGCTGATAAAGGAGAAGTTAAAATCAATGCTTCAACCTTGTATCCGTACGATATTGTAGAGAAAATCCTTTATGGAAGAGAAAGTAACAAAGTCCTTGAAGCGCAATGGAAAGCACTTCCAGATTATATTGAACAGGGAACAAATGCTTTAATTATGGCCGATGTATCTGGTTCAATGGATGGAAGACCAATGGCAACCTCAATTGGTCTGGCAATATATTTTGCTGAGAGAAATACAGGTGCATATCATAACTTGTTTATGGCATTCTCTAACGACCCGCAGATTGTTACATTAAAGGGCGAAACACTTCGCCAGAAAATAAGCAATGTCGGAAAAACAAATTGGGGATTTAGCACAGACCTCAAAGTAGCTTTTGAGAAAGTACTTAATATTGCCGAGAAGAGCAACGTTTCACAAGAAGAAATGCCAAAAGCCATAGTTATTATTTCCGATATGGAAATTGATTACTGTGGTAATAAGGAATGGACTTTCTATGACAAAATGGAAAAGAAATTCCAAAAAGCCGGATATATTATTCCAAACGTTATCTTCTGGAATGTAGACAGCAGACATAATGTATTTCATGCTGACGCAAAACGTAAAGGCGTACAGCTTGCAAGCGGTCAGTCAGTGACAGTGTTCAAACAGGTATTACAGAATCTTGGATATAATCCAATTGAAGCTATGGAAAATACAATCAATTCAGAAAGATACGATTGTATCACTGTTGAATGAAATATAAGGTGAAAATCAACTCAGTTTTTTAACTGACCGTGACAAGCGGTATGGAATGTAGCTCAGTGGTAGAGCAATGGCATTGTAAGCTATGTGTCGCAGGTTCGATTCCTGCCTTTCCGATTCCATATAGTGGCGGAATACGTAGACGCTATTGTGGTAGCATAGGTTTAAATCCAAAACTTAGGTGACCTTAGCCGGCGGCATGAGAGTAAAATGGTGGAAATCCCCTCCTATATGGACGTTTGATGCATTGAGTGATAATGCTCTGATTGAAAAGTGGCGGAACTATTGACGGTGATGAACCCGATACGATAGAAAGGCAGACGCAGAGGATAGTACATCTTAATGGGTGAGTATGTGTCTTTGGACATGGGATGTACATGGAAGTTCGAATCTTCCCTTTTCAATTCCAATGAATTGCAATCATTGGAATCTTTTTCTCTTATTTCGTTCGGTTCCAGTGTTTCTCGTTGGGAGATTTATGCCGTTCAAGTCGGCACACTGGACTTTTTTAATTGAGGTGTTAATTATGCAAAAAGAAAAGTGTTGTAAAACATGTAGGAAACATGACGATTTTACATGGGTATGTTTCAACGGCGACAGTGAACACTGCGCTAATTTTACGGAACCAGATTGTGTTTGCGAATTTTGGGAGGACGCAGAAAATGAAAATTTATGAGGCAATATGTTTGAGAAATACATATGGTGGAGAAACGACTCTTGATGACCTTGTGAAACTAATGCAAGGAAACAAAATTCACAGATGTCCGAAGTGCGGCGGAAGTGGAACTATTATCAAAAGAGTAAATCGTGCGCAATACTGGGAATGTTGTGATGATTACGTAGAAAAAGAAGTCACTTGCGACTTATGCAACGGCGAAGGGTATACTGAAAAAATATACAAACCTAGAATGGTACAGGATGGATGGGAATGCAAATAGCAGGAAAAGAAATTAAAGACGAATGTTCTAAATGCGGAAATATCCTTGAATGTGAGTTATTCCGTCAGGGACATGGAATAAAACAAGAACGTGAAAATGTAGCAAAGATGATCGGATGCCAGATGAAGCACAGGGAGAAAAGAGAGAAATGAACGAACTGAAAGTATTGAATGAGCAGGAAGTATTGGGAAAACAGTTTCGCGTTTACGGAACAGCAGAAGAACCGTTGTTTGTGGCCAATGATGTAGCCGATTGGATTGAACATAGCAACGTAACGGAAATGCTTAGGGGCATTGACGATGATGAAAAGCTGATCTCAACAATTCTTAGGGCAGGTCAGAACAGGCAAATGAATATGCTTACCGAGAATGGACTTTATGAAGTCCTGATGCAGTCAAGAAAGCCAATCGCAAAACAGTTTAAGAAAGAAGTTAAAGAGATTCTGAAGACTATCCGCAAGCATGGTATATATGCTACGGACAATGTAATTGATAACATTCTCAACAATCCCGACTTTGGAATTGAACTTCTAACCAAATTAAAAGAGGAACGTGCCGCCAGAGTGGAAGCTGAAAGAAAGAACGCTATTCTGATGCACGTCAACAAAACTTATACCATTACTGAGATTGCTAAGGAACTGGGACTGAAATCAGCAATGCAGCTAAACCGGATTCTGCAGATAAAAAGATTCAGTATCAGGTCAATGGTACATGGGTGATGTTTTCGCAGTATAGCAATTGTGGGTACGAAGAAATCAAACAGGAAGTTCTGGATTCTGGAAGAGTAATCTATCACAGGCGAATCACACAGATGGGACGAGAGTTTATTCTTGGGTTGTTCGAGAAGACAGCTTGATTGATAAAGGAGGATTGCCATGATTAAGATTTTGAAACCTGGTACATTAAAAGAAGCAACTTGTAACAAATGCGGTGCAGTATTGAGCTATGACGAGTCCGAAGATGTGAAAGATGAAAATATAGAGAATCATTTTGCTACAAATATGCCATCTGGATTTGGGTACAAGAGAAAATACATCATTTGCCCGCAGTGTAAGAATAAAATCATTTTAAGTTCGACCAGATAGGGGGAATATTAGTGTTCAAAAAGATATTTAATCTCTACATAAGATATAAAACTAAAAACCTCAAAGCAATTCCGCTGTTCGTAATGACATTTAACTGGAAGAAATTCCAGGAAGACGGTAAAAAGGATAGCTGTATATTAAACATACATCCAGATATTGCAAACGACCAATTTGTTAGAGAAAAACTGTCTGAATGCGTGGATTATATTCGCGATAACTACGATATGGAAATATTCGCAAAAATTTAGTGGGAGGGAACCATATGCAAATAGGCGATTTAGAAAAATGGAGCATAGATCAACTCAAAATTGAAGTTGTTAGGTTGTCGACAGCGTGCGAGAAGAAACAACATGAAATTTTAGACAAAAATAATAAAATCAACGAGCTTCAGGCTGAACTGGATAAAATGTATGATTATAGCAATGAGTTAAAAAGACAGGTGTGTGAAAAAGCGGATATGCCATTTTACGACGAATCTATAGAAATCGCAAAATGTCACAGACAGCATCAGGAGGATTGCATTACGATTAACCAGTTGCATACAGCGCTTGATGTTCTGATTGACCGATACGCAAATTTGAGAAAGAATCACGGCCTGAACTTATGAGAATTATCTATTCAGGCTCGGACATTGATTTTCTTGACACCACATACAATATCGAGGGAGAATGCCACCGAATGAACATTCCGACTAGGTTCTATCCAGACAGACGCTTGCTTCTGGCAGGGAATACGACTGTAATATACAACAAAACGGGAAATCTTTCTAAAACATGGAAATCAGATTACATCGGGGACAATTATTTGACGATTTTGACATTGATCAGAAAGGACAACGGTAAATGAGCATTAAAACAGCACTTGAATCAGAGGGAGTAGACTTCTCTGAATATATGAATATACCCGAGCCATGGGACGGCTCAGCACAAATTAAAACAGTAAACGGCGAGAAATGGGTGTCATGCCCTTATTGCGGAAAAAGAGCATTGAAAATACTTCCGACCACGAAAATTCATCGGATGCCGTACAAATGTAAGGGTAGCAACTGCAAGAAAGAGTTTATGGTGAATGTATGAGTACTTGTTATGATTGCGCATGCGGAAAGATCATAGATAATGGAGTTAATAGGGGGGGGTTATTTGTGGCCTTGGCGAAAAGACATTTTATGTTCCATTTATGGCTCCCACGCCAGAAATATGTGATAAATTCGCTAAAAAGAGTGGTATCTCAGCTTGGGATGCATTTAATGATGAAGAACGTAAGAAATATTCTGAAATGTATTCTATACTTCCGTTTTGCAATCCTGATGTAAGCGCAGAAGATTTTTTCAGAGATATGGATAGTGGGTACTTAGGGATTTATCCAGAAAACACACCAGACATCGTTAAAACTATTGATTCCATAAAAACGCATGATGAAGATGTTATTAAAACAGTTGCCAGCGATGCGGAAGAACTTCAAAAGACTAAACCTATGGAACTGGACGAACTTTCGGAAGAAACCAAGTTTAGAATTTATAAATTAATTGTAAATGAAATTGGAAAGCATTTTTACAATTGCGAGATGCATATGTCATATAAAGACTTTATACTTGTTGAGGATTGCATCAGAAAAGTTTTACAAGGAGAACAAGATGAACCCAAAACGGATTAAATGCTTTTTAACAGGTGGTTGCAGATTCAAAAGTTCAGATACAGAATCAAAATGTGACGATAAAGAAAAGACTTGCACTATTACGGAAACTTGCTACAAATGTGGGGAAAAGTATACAGCCATAGTTACTTATAAACAGTTAGGGATTCCGGAATGAGGTGAATTATGTTAAGCATAGAAAATGTACCTGTACAAATTATAGAAACAGGCGAAGAAGTAAAAGTGCGGATTGAAATTGATCCATTAGAAAAAGAAGTTGCATATATTAAACTCCAATCTCAAAAAATATGTAATTGGGATACATGCCTTATTAAAATTGGTTCAAAAATAATTCCATTTGATCTCATAAACGCAGAAGAAGACGTACCGCCTAAAATAACACTAGAATGCAAAGAAGAACTGCCTTATTCAGAATGGATGTTAATAATTAATAATGCATTACGAGGAATCACAATAGAACAAACTGCATCAGAATGGTCTGATATATACAACCAGAAACCAATCGAAAAAGATTATCTTACAGATGACCAGAAACACAGGATACATAAATTGTTACTGAAAGAAATTGATATATATTTTCGTTCTAAGAAATCCAATATATCGTGTTCTGATTTTATAGCAATTGAAGAAATTATTGCAAACGTGCTGAATGGAGAATGATTATGAAAAAGATAACCGTTGTAATAACAGTTTTAGCGCTGACATTTGGAATGACAGGATGCCAGTCTGCCGCAAGAAATTGCGGTGGAAACACAACATTAGAGTTGGAACCAAACCAAAAGTTAGAGGAAATTACATGGAAAGATGATTCATTATGGTATCTCACACGCCCTATGACTGATGATGATATTGCCGAGACTCACACATTCCAGGAGTCTTCTAACTTCGGGGTATTTGAGGGTAGCGTAACTGTTGTTGAAAGGAAAGAATAAATAATTAATCAGAGAGCCAGAAAGGAGTGCCATTATGAGTGACTTGAAGATATTTACAGAAAACATCGAACCAGAAGCATTAAATCAGATTTACACACTGATAAAACAGCCTGCATTTTCCGAATGTAAAGTACGAATCATGCCAGATGTTCACGCAGGATCTGGATGTGTAATTGGTTTTACTGCTGATCTTGGAGATAAAGTAATTCCGAACATTGTTGGCGTGGACATTGGATGTGGAATGCTTACAACACAAATCCCTGCTGACGTTGGAACAATAGATTTTAAAATTCTCGACGAAGTAATAAGAAACAATGTTCCGGCAGGAAGAAACGTACGTGACGAAATCATAAATTTTGAAAAATTAGAAGAACTTCATTGTTTTTCTCGACTCAAAAATATTGAATGGATTCGCAGGAGCCTTGGTACACTTGGGGGCGGAAATCATTTCATTGAAGTTGACACTGATTCGAAAGGATTAAATTATCTTGTAATCCACACTGGGAGTCGCAACCTTGGGAAACAAGTGGCTGAAATATATCAGAAAATTGCCATAGAAGATACACAGGATACAGATGAACTTGAAACTGAAATACAGAAATTAGTGAAAGAATACAAGCGTTCTGGAAGACACAAGGATATACAAAATGGTATTGATGAATTAAAACGAAAATGGAAGCCGGACAAACTAGGTATTCCGAAAGAATTGTGTTACTTGACAGGAGAACATAGAAAACAATATCTGCATGATATGAAAATCTGTCAAGAATTTGCAAGAATAAACAGACGATGCATACAGAGTGCTATATTTTACACTATGAATTGGATGCTCCAAAGAAACACATGGTTTGATACAATTCATAATTATATTGACCACGATACAAACATTGTTCGTAAAGGCGCAATATCAGCTAGACATGGCGAAAAAGTTCTTATCCCAATGAATATGCGAGATGGATGTATTATTGCAGTTGGAAAAGGAAACGATGATTGGAACTGTTCGGCCCCGCATGGTGCAGGACGCATTATGAGCCGATCAAAAGCAAAAGAAAACATCTCGTTAGAAGAATTTAAGGAGTCTATGGATGGGATATACACAACATCCGTTCAGAAATCCACAATTGATGAAAGCCCTATGGCCTACAAACCACCGCAAGAAATTATTGATAATATCAAAGATACTGTAGAAATAGTTGATATTATCAAACCTATATATAACTTTAAAGCAAGTGAATAACCAGTCAAAGAGCCACATGAGAGCCAGACTAAATCCTAAGAAGAAAGGAGGTCTGGCTCTATTTTTATGCAGAAAATCAAAGAAGGTTCGCTTGAATGGTATCGGGCAATTTTAAATCAAATCATTAATGACGATATGACGGTCTATCAAAACCAGAAAGATTGCCTTGATCTGTTGTTAAATATGAATATTGACCTTCCTTTCAAGGATAATCCAGATGTGCAACAGATGGGAATAAAGGTAAGCCAATATGCACACAATATCGCAGAAAGGCAAGCTGCTATTACTGGAAGTGGAGATTTTGACGATATTTACTGGAAATATTTACTGTTGGAAGCACAGAACTATCAAGTTGACAGTGGATTGCTTTACCTTGAAAAGAATCGAATTCCAAAAGAACGATTTTATGAACCACGAAGAAATGTGTTTTTGCAGCATAATATTATAAGTTCGTTGCAAGACCTGATGGACGATAAGCTTGATATATTTGCATTGAGCGTACCTCCTGGCTGTGGCAAATCGACTCTTGAAGATTTCTTTCTTTCACTTGTTGGCGGGTGGTTCCCCAATGATTTTAATTTATCATCTGCACATAGTAGTATTTTGACTCGCTCTCTCTATGATGGAGTATTGGAGATTATCAACGACCCTGTTGAATATACATGGCATGAGATTTTTCCGAATGTAGAAATACAGGGAACAAATGCAAAAGAAACAACAGTAAATCTTGAAAGAAACGGACGTTTTAAAACTTGGACGTTCCGTTCAATCGATGGTTCTCTGACTGGTGCGACCCGATGCAACCGATTCCTTACCGCCGATGACCTTGTGTCTGGCATCGAAGAAGCACTGAACAAGAATCGACTGGACACCTTATGGACAAAAGTAGTAAATGACTTGCGTTCCCGTAGACTTGAAGGGTGCAAAGAGTTTTACATTGCTACCAGATGGTCAGTGCATGACCCTATCGGAAAGCTACAGCAGCTATACGCCGGAAATCCAAGAGCGAGGTTTATAGCAGTACCGGCACTTGACGAGAACGGCAAAAGTAATTTCTTGTTCACAGTAAATGGGTTCTCTGAGAAATATTTCAACGATGCTAAAGAGTCCATGGACGAAATCTCTTATAACTGTCTTTACCAGCAACAACCGGTAGAACGTGAAGGATTGCTACTTCCACCAGATAAGCTAAAAAGATTTTTCTTCGAAAGAGAAGACGTGCCCGATGGATGCACGGACGAATACACAATTATACCAGACAGAGAAGCAGATGCGATATGGGCAGTATGCGATACAAAAGACAAAGGAACCGACTTTGAATCATTACCTATTGCATATCAATATGGGGATAAATTTTTCATCCCGGATGTTGTTTTCGATGATACCACAGATTACGACATCCTGGACAGAAAGACTGCTGATATTTTGATAAAACACAATCCGCATAAAATCAGATTCGAGTCAAATAACGTAGGAAATCGTGTTGCGCACAACATTCAAAAGATAATCTCAGGGAAATGCCGAGCGGATATCGAAACAAGACCTACGCAAGCAAATAAAGAGACAAAAATTCTCGTAAACTCTGATTACATATCAAAACATTTTTATTTTTTACATCCGAGCCAGTATAAACCAAAATCCGACTACGGATTATTTATGGGAAATGTGACCACATATACCACAAGGACAAAAGTAGCTCATGATGATGGCCCGGACAGCTTGGCGATGATGGCAGAGTACGTGCAGAATCCATTAGGCGGAAAAGCAACTGCAATGCGCAATCCATTTTGGGGAAGGAGATAATATGACCACAAGAGAATATTTAGGGCAAATTCAGAAATATGACAAGCTTATTAAAAATAAAAAATACGAAGAAG
>OOBV01001477.1_pt1 | contig 14924 bp, 10 predicted proteins | sample 1671731 | NCBI WGS metagenome assembly OOBV01 (sample SAMN06348186, study PRJEB24527) | human gut metagenome | biome: human gut; feature: ankylosing spondylitis patient; material: feces | host: Homo sapiens | place: China | collected 2015-10
TATGGTTTCCTGTCCCCTCTTGACTCCCCTTACCTTCCTTTGCGCTGACACATCGAAGATGTGCAGCGAAACGGGGGACGCGGGGGCGCGGTTCCGGGCGTCGGGGTGATTGTGGGACGCATGGCCGCCCTGAATATACCTTGCGTGAACCGCCGCGCTGTCAGTGCGCGGCCATTCGGTGCAGGGCGATTGCCCCGCCGCGGCGAAAAAATAGTGCAGGGGTTTTGCTTTGCTGCTGCGAATATGAAAAGGGACTGCCACAGGCAGTCCCTTTCTTTGCGTAAAACTGTAGTTTCGCGACAGTTTTATCGCGCCGTTTTCGTCTGGCGGATGAAGATGCGGTTCGTGTCGAGATGCACGGACATGGCGCTGCGGGCGGCCTGCGGGTCGCGGTCACGCACGGCGTCCAGTATCTCCTTGTGCGTGTCGATGGTCATGGTGAGCAGCTCCTTGCGCGTGATGTTGGCGATCGAGATCACGGCCGCGTCGATGATCGGCATCAGCGGCTCGACGACCATGTTGTGCGAGCATTTCGCGAGGTACCAGTGAAAGCGCATATCCTCGATGAGGTAGTCTTCTCCGGCCTCGATCTTTTCGCGTACCGCGTCGCAGTATTCGGCCAGCTGCTCGACCTCCTCGTCCGTGCGGTTCTGCGCCGCAAGCGCCGCGATCGTCGGCTCGAGCATGAGCCGCACGTCGGTCAGATCGAGCGCGAGCTGCAGCTTGTCCTCGACCGCGTCCAGACCCAGCGGATTGGCGTGGAGCGGGAACAGGGACGCGACGTAGGTGCCCGAGCCGTGTTTGACGCGCAGAACGCCGCGCGAGACGAGCAGCTTGACCGCCTCGCGGACGGTGCCCCGGCTGACCTCGAAATGCGCCGCCAGCTCATGCTCGTTCGGCAGCTTCGCCCCGACCTTCAGATGGTTGTCCAGAATGTACGCAAACAAACGCTCCTCGATCCGTTCGGTCAGCGCCTGACTTTTGATGCTCGACAGCTCCGACATACCGAAATCTCCCTTTCCTTTTTCTGTCTGTGCGGTATTTTTCTGAGATAAGAATATACTGCATTTTCTCCGGCTGTCAATCTTTTTTTCGCCGGGCGCCGCAAAGCTGTAACGTTATAACGTTAAAACGTTGCAACTTTACTCCGCGTATCGGTTCGCAGAACGCGAAAATCCCGACGGAAAACGTCCTGTTCCTCCGTGAAAGATTGCATGAAACGTTATAACTTTGAAACGCTGTGACTTTATAACTTTACAGCACCTTGACGCCGCGCGGACGGCGCTCACGGCCGCAGACGAGAAAAGCGTACCTTCGGGAGCAGCGCCTCGACGGCCTCGCGTTCGGCGGCCTGCGTGCCGCTGCACATGACGTTCGCCGCGCCGGCGGCGGTCGAGAGGCGGACGGCCTCCTCCTCGCTCAGTCCCTGCGCCTCGGCATACGCGAGCGCCGCGACCACGCTGTCGCCTGCGCCGACCGTACTGCCGACCGGGACCTTGAGGCCCTCGGCGTAGATCGTGCTGCCCTTTCGCAGATAGAGCGCGCCGCGGCCGCCGAGCGAGATCACGACCCGTTCGATGCCGCGCTCGAGCAGCCTTCTGCCCTCGGCGGTCAGTTCCTCGAGGGTCTCGAGCTTTTTCCCGGCCAGACGCGACAGCTCGTCGTCGTTCGGCTTGATGAGGTAGGGGGCGGCCTTCAGGCCTTCCGCGAGCAGCGCGCCGTCCGCGTCGAGAGAGACCCGTGCGCCCGCCTTTTTGCACGCGCTCGTCCACACGCGGTAGGTGTCCTGCGGCGCGCCCTTCGGCAGACTTCCGGCGAGAACGACGATGTCGCCTGCGTGCACCTCAGCCAGAAGCTCGTTCAGCAGCGCGTCCAGCTCGGCCGCCGTGACGGTCAGACCCGGCTCGTTGATGTCGGTGTTCGTGTGCCCCTCGCGGTCGATGATTTTGATATTCGTGCGGGTCTGCCCCTCGACGAAGCGGAACCGCGTCGCGAAGGGCTCGCCCTCGAGCAGCTTTTCGAGCATTTTTCCGCTCCCGCCGCCGAGGATGCCGACCGCACAGCTCTCTCCGCCGAGCTTCGCGATCTCCTTGCTCACGTTGATGCCCTTGCCGCCGGGATCCGTGCGCATTTCCGTGATGCGGTTGACGGTGTCGAGCGCCATGCCGGGGATCTCCACCGTTTTATCCAGTGCGGGATTGAGTGTTACCGTGTAGATCATGAAATGACCCCTTTCAGACGTTTGCAGCCAAGGCTGCGATCCGGACAGCCGCCGCGGCTTCCGCAGGTCATGCTCCGCCCGCCTGCTCGAGCCGCAGCAGCGCTTTTTTCATCTCCGTGCCGCCGGCGTAGCCGCCCGGCGAGCCGTCCGCGCAGATGACGCGGTGGCAGGGGACGGCGATAAGGATGGGGTTCGCGTGATTTGCCATGCCAACCGCGCGGCAGGCGTTCGGCTGGCCGATGGCCTCAGCGAGCTGTTTATAGCTGCGCGTTTCGCCATAGGGAATCTCGCGCAGCGCCGCCCAGACCCTTTGTTGGAAGGGCGTGCCGCGCAGACGGCAGGGGAAGTCGAACGTCCGCCGCGTCCCGGAAAAATACTCGTCCAGCTGACGGAATACGAGTGTGGTCAGCTCGTTCGGCGTTTCCTCGCAGATGCCGAACGGGGCAAGCTGCAAGGCCGTGACCGCGCCGTCCTCCCAGTCCAGCTGCATTTTCCCAAACGGCGAACGATAAACAGCGGTTCCTTTCATGTGTGTTTTCCTCCTGTAAGACAGGTTTTTTAGTGAAATCTGGACGTTTTCGCAATGAATGCGAGAAAAAAAGCTATAACGTTATAACGTTATGAAGTTTTAACGTTATGCAGTTTTGGCGTTATAACGTTTTCGGGAAGGCTCCCTCACGGCAGTATGTTTTCAATCATCGCGAGCAGCTGCTGCATATCGAACGGCTTGGAGAGGTGGCCGTTCATGCCGGCTCTTGCGGCGTTCTGGCGGTCCTCGTCAAAGGCGTTCGCCGTCACGGCGACGATGGGCAGGGCCGCCTTTTCGGCGTCCGGCAGGGCGCGGATGGCGCGCGTGGCCTCGTAGCCGTTCATGACCGGCATCTGAATGTCCATCAGCACCAGATCATAGTACCCGGGCGCGTTTTCGCGCACCTTGTCCACCGCGAGCTTGCCGTTTTCCGCCGTTTCCACCGTGAACCCGGCTTCCTCGAGCATGGTCACCGCGATCTCGCAGTTGAGGGCGTTATCCTCGACGACCAGCAGCCGTTTTCCGGCGAACTCCGCCGGTTGTTCCGCCTGCTCCGCCTGTTCCTCCATGCGGAACGGCTCGGCCAGCACGCGGCGCAGCTCGGACAGGAACAGGGGCTTGGCGCAGAAGGCGGTCACGCCTGCGGCCCGCGCCTCGACCTCGATGTCCGTCCAGTCGTAGGCGGTCAGGATGATGATCGGCGTGTCCTCTCCGATCAGTTTGCGCACGCGGCGCACGACCTCGAGGCCGTTCAGATCGGGTATCATCCAGTCGATGATGAACACGCGGAAGCCGTCGCCCTGATCGAGCGCGTCCTGCACGCGGACGACCGCCTCGCGTCCCGAGGTCGTCCAGTCCGCCCGCATTCCGATCGAGCGCAGCATCTTGCTGACGTTCAGGCAGGTGTCGGTGTCGTCGTCCGCGACGAGCGCGCGCAGGCCCTCGAGCTGGGGGATGCGCGCGGGCGCGGCGGCACGCTCTCCGCTGACCGGGAAGCGCAGGGAGACCGTGAATTCCGAGCCTTTTCCCGGCTCGCTCTCGACCGAGATGCCGCCGCCCATCATGTCGACCAGGTTTTTCGTGATCGCCATGCCGAGGCCGGTGCCCTGAATGCCGCTCACGGTCGAGGTCTCCTCGCGCGAGAACTGCTCGAAGATGTGCTCCTGAAACGCCCGGCTCATGCCGATGCCGTTGTCGCGGATATGGAACTCATAGTCCGCGCTGCCCTTCGGCGCGGTCTGCTTCTGGACGATGCGCAGGGTGATCGTGCCGCCCGCCGGGGTGAACTTGATGGCGTTGGACAGGATGTTGAGCATGATCTGGTTGAGGCGCATGGGGTCGGCGATGACGTCCTCGTCCTCCACGTCGACCATGTCGATAAAGAGCGAGATGCGCTTGGCGGAGATGCCCGACTGAATGATGTCGCGCAGGTCGTGCACGAGCTCGGGCAGGTGCACCGGGCGCGGCTCGAGCGAGACCTTGCCGCTCTCGATGCGGCTCATGTCGAGCACGTCGTTGATGAGCGAGAGCAGGTGCTGGCTCGCCGTCGCGGTCTTTTTCAGGTAGTCGAGCACCTGTTCGCGGTTGTCGATATGGGTGGCCGCGAGCGAGGTGAAGCCGATGATCGCGTTCATCGGCGTGCGGATGTCGTGCGACATATTGAACAGGAATTCGCGCTTGGCGCGGTTGGCCGCCGTTTCCTGACGGACGGCGCGTTCGAGCTCGGCGTTTTTCTGCTCGAGTGAGGTCTGATATGCCTTTTCGAGCGTTTTCTGCTGCTGCAGGAAGCTCTTTTCCGTGCCTCGGCGCACGAACAGGAGCAGCGTCAGAACGACCACGCAGGCGAGGAACGCCGCGATCATGTTGACCGGCGTGTTCGTGTAGAGCAGTCTGCCCGGAACATACATGTAGTAGTAGAAGTCGCGCCCGTGGCTGTACATTCCGTAGTACCGGGTCAGGCCCTTCCGCCCGGCATAGACCAGCGTTTCCGCCTGTCCGCTCGAACGGATGTGGCGGAGCAGCTCATTTTCCGTGGTGTTCGTGCCGATGAGGGACGGATCATCCGACGCGGTCACGCGGTTGCCGTCCGCGAGGAGCACGACTCCCGTGGTCGCGGCGTCGTAGCCGTCGAGCAGATCCTGCACGGAGAGCACGGATTTCTGCGCGAACGCGGCTTTGGTGTGCCGCCAGGCGAGCACCGCGCCGCTGCCGTCCGCAAGGCTGTGCACGGCGGTGTCGGCGAACGAGCCGTCGGTCAGCTGCACGCGGCGGACGTAGGTGCTCTGCGGATGGCCGACCACGGCGAGCACGCGCTCCGGCTCCAGATCGGTCTGAAGCCGGGCATAGCCGATGCCGTCCGTGCTGTATTCGCAGACCAGCCTGCCCTTCGCGTCCACGACCGAAACGCCGGTCAGCCACAGCCGCTCGGTGTACTGCCGCAGCGCGTCCTCGCCGCAGTCGAGCGTCAGGCTGTCCAGCTCCTGCACCTCGGTCGTGCCGCGCACGAGCGCCTTGGCCACGGCGGTCTCGTTGTACTGCACGTAGGCGGAGGACTGCTCCTTGACGAAGTCGATCAGCTCGTTCATGCGCTGCTCGCAGCTCTGCATATCTGAATAACGGGACAGCCCGAATACCATCCCGAGGAACATCAGTCCTCCCGCAAGGCACAGGCAGGCGAAGGTTTTCCGCGAGCGCGGCTGCCGGTTTTTACTGTTCAAGCGCATCCACCTCCAGACTGTGCGCGGGGTCGTCGAGATACTTTCCGACGAGCTTTTCCATGCTGCCGTCCTCGCGCATCTGCTCAAAGACCTCGTCCAGCCGCGCCGCAAGGCTGCGCGTGTCATGTCGGGAAAAGGCGACGCCGATGCCGGTCACGAGCAGCGGCTCGTCCAGGATGCGGAAATTCGCGCCGTAGTCCTTCATGTACTGCCGGATGGCCTCCTCGTGCGCCGCGACCGCGTCCACATAGCCGCAGTCGAGCATGGCATACTGCACGCCGCGGTCCGCGAGACTGATGATGTCCCGGAAGGCCGGGACGTTAGCGCCGCCGCGCAGGAAGATCGCCTCCGGCTTGCCGGTCGCCTGCACCGCGATGGTCTTGCCCGCGAGCTCGCTCATCGTCTGGATGCCGCTCTGCGCGCCGACTGCCACGACCTGACGGCTCGCCAGATACGGCCCCGCCCACTGATAGTCGTTCTCTCGTCCCGCCATGGAAAAGCAGCCCCAGATGCAGTCGATCTCTCCGCTGTCGACCAGCTCGGTCTTTTTCTCCCAGTCGATCGTGGTGAATTCCGCGCGGTAGCCCATGCGGCGGAACGCCTCCTCCGCGATCTCGACGTCCAGACCGGTGATGTCGCCGTTGTTATCCATGTAAACATAGGGCGGATAGGTGTCGCTGCCGACGGTGAGCGTCGGGAGCGTGCTGTCGGACGCCGCGGACGGGGCGCAGCCGGCCAGCAGGAGCGCCGACAGCGCCGCAAAAAGCGCCGATGCGCGTCTCAGCTGTTTGTGTTTTATCATAGATCGTCGTGTCTCCTTCTGTCTCTCTCCCTGCGGCCGAAGATACCGCAGTCTATCATTCAGTATACACGATTCCGCCCGGCTGTACAATAATATTGGTCGCTGATGCCGGAAATTTTCCTTTATTCTGCATTGTTTTGGTAGTATAATAAAATAGTGGAAAACCGACAAAATCCGACAGAGGGAGGGAAAGCGACCCGGCTGCGGTCGAACGACTATGAACCGACAGAAAATCCTGATCGTTGACGACTCGGAGATGAACCGAGAAATGCTCAAGGCCATCCTGGGCGAGGGATACAAATACGCAGAGGCAGTGGACGGCGCGCAGGCGCTCCGGATGCTCCGGCAGGATATGAACATCGATCTGGTGCTGCTCGACATCAATATGCCGAAGATAGACGGCTTTGCCGTGCTCGAGCACATGAACCAGTTCCACTGGATCGACGAGGTTCCGGTCATCATGATCTCCGCCGCCGACGACCGCGAGTCCATTAAGCGCAGCTACAGTCTCGGCGTTTCCGACTACATCCGCCGTCCGTTCGACTCGTACATCGTCCAGCGCCGCGTCAAAAACACGCTCAGGCTCTACGCCAACCAGAAGCGGCTGATGGGCATGGTCTCCGACCAGATCTACCGCAACCAGCGGGACAGCAATGTCATGATCGGCATCCTCAGCCACATCGTTGAGTTCCGCAACAGCGAGAGCGCCCAGCACGTGCTTCAGGTGCAGACCGTGACCGGGATGCTGCTGCGCAGGCTGGTCGAAAAGACCGACGTATACCATCTGACCGAGGAAAAGATCCGCCTCATCGTCACCGCCTCCGCCCTGCACGACATCGGCAAGATCAGCATCCCCGAGAGCATCCTCAACAAGCCGGGCCGCCTGACGCCCGAGGAGTTCGACGTCATCCGCACCCATCCCGCCATCGGCGCGTCCATGCTCGAGGGACTGACGCCGTACCGCAAGGAGCCGCTGCTCAAGACCGCCATCGAGATCTGCCGCTGGCATCACGAGCGCTGGGACGGCGGCGGCTACCCGGACGGCCTGCTCGGCGAGCAGATCCCGATCTCGGCGCAGGTAGTCGCGCTGGCGGACGTATATGACGCGCTGACGAGCGACCGCTGCTACAAAAAGGCGTACAGCCACGACACCGCCGTCTCCATGATCCTCAACGGGGAGTGCGGCGCGTTCAACCCGATGCTGCTCGACTGCCTTCAGGAGATCAGCGCGCGCCTCAAGAGCTCGCTGCCGCGGCTTGCGGCCGAGCAGAGCATGAAGAAGAACGCGCAGCGCCTTTCCTCCGAGCTGCTGCGGAACAGCAATATGCCGCACAGCGACCGCGCCCAGCGCGAGCTGGACTTCCTCCGGGAAAAGCTGATCTTCTTCGCGTCCTGCTGCGGCGGCGTGCAGTTCGAGTACGATACGCTCTCCCAGTCGGTCCTCGTGGTCGACTGGAGCTGTCCGGGGAAGCAAAGCCGGACGATCATGGACGTAAACGACCCGGATAATATGCGCCCGCTGCGTCCGTCCGACGTCGCGCGGCTCCGGCGCGCCCTCAAGGCCACGACACCCGAGAATAACGAGCTTTCCATCAGCCTGCTCCTGACGGTCGGCGGCGAGCAGCACTGGCACAGCATCCGGATGCACACGCTCTGGTCGCCGCTCTCGCCCGGCAGATATGTCGGCGTGATCGGCTGCATGACCGACATGCAGAAGGACCGGGACAGCCGTGCGCCTTTCCGCTGCACGGACAAGAGCGCGGCGAACAGGCCGTTGATCGTCGAAGATATCCAGCGCCTCGGCACAGTCTTTGACGTCGTCCGTCTGGTCGACCCGTCGGCCAATGCCGTGCTCGAGATCGACGCGGACGGCGTGCTGCACCGCACGGGCGAGCGCTGCACCGCGTTCTGGGACAACGACAGAGACTGCGCCAACTGCATCTCCACTCGCGCCCTCGCCGAGCACACCACGCTCAACAAGCTCGAATTTACCCGCAACGAGATGTATTTCGTCATCGCGAAGTACGTTTCGGTCAACGGCACGCCCTGCGTGCTCGAAATGGTCTCGCGGCTCAGCGATGGCCGCTGGATCGACGCGAACGGCTCGCGCTTCCTGCTCGACCGCACGCGCGGCGAGGATATGCAGCTGTTCCTCGACCCGCTGACGGGCGTCTATTCGCGCCGCTATTTCGAGACCTACCGCACCCACCTCGAGGGCATGGAGGGCGTAGCGCTCATCGACGTGAACAGCTTCAAGCACATCAACGATACCTGCGGCCACGCCGCCGGAGACGCGGCGCTGCGCGACATCGCGGGCGCGATACGCTCCTGCATCCGCAAGACCGACATCCTCATCCGCTACGGCGGGGACGAGTTCCTGCTCCTGTTCCCGCGCATGACCGAGGAGATCTTCCCCGAGAAGAAAAAGCAGATCCAGCAGGCCGTGCGCGGCGTCCGAATGTCCGAGTTCGCGGACATCCGGCTCTCGGTCAGCGTCGGCGGCGTCTGCGGCGTGCATCCGATCACCGAGGCCATCCGCAAGGCGGATTACCTGATGTATCTGGACAAGGCGGAGCAGCAGCCCTGATAAAAAGCGAAAACCCCTGCCGGGAAGACAGAAAGCCTGTCCCGGCAGGGGTTTTTTGTGCTCTTTTTGCACGCTTTTAATTCTTTTCGACCGAAATGACCGTGCCGTCGAACGGGTCGGCCTCGGAGACCGTGCCCTTGTAGGTGACGGTGACCGAATCGCCCTCGGAAACGTCATCCAGACCCTCCGGCTTTGCCGAGGCGTCGAAGGTGAATTCATACGCCGCGCCCTTTTCGTCGGTCACGACGAACATGAAGTCCTTCTTCTCGTCGAGCGTACCCGAGAGCGTGCTCTCGGTCGATGCGCTGTCCGAGGACGAGGAGCCGGTATCCGTATCCGTATTTTCAGTCGGCTTGCTGCCGCAGGCCGTGAGCGAGGCCGCCAAAAGCGCGGTGCACGCAAGCAGCAGGAATGTTTTTTTCATGATAAATGCCTTCTTTCCCGAAGAGACGCCGGTGTCTCTGTCTCTTCGTCAGACTTAGACGCAGCGCGTGCGGGAAAGTTCCGCGTCGGGAAAAATTTTTTTCGGAACATTCACGCCTGATTTTCCGCCTGCATCTCCGCGTTCCCCGTGAGCAGCCGCAGCAGGTCGTCCGGCGGCAGCGGACGGGAGAAATAGTAGCCCTGTATCATGTCCACGTTCCAGCTGCGCAGCAGCTCCATCTCCTCCTGCGTCTCCACGCCCTCCGCGACGATGCGGTAGCCGAGGCGGCAGAAGGCCGAGACGATGCTCTGGTAGAAGAGGGCGGCGTTTTTGTCCGTGCAGATATGGAACAGGAGCGAGCGGTCGAGCTTGATGACCGAGAAGGGCAGCTGCATGACCGTGTTGAGGTTGGCGTAGCCCGAGCCGAAATCGTCCAGACACAGGCCGATGCCGGCCGTCTGGAGGCTCTCCGCCACGCGGGTCAGGCTCGCGGAATACTCGGTCGCGACGGTCTCGGTGATCTCGAACTGGAAGCAGGAGCAGGGGAGACCGTACTCGCCGAGGATGCGGACGAGGTGGCTGCCGCTCTCGCTTTGGATGAGGTCGAGCGGCGAGAGATTGATCTTGACGTTGGCGATGCTCGCGCGGAGCGCCGGGTTTTCGCACAGAAAACGGCAGACGCGCCGCAGCTGGAGCTCGGTGATCTGGGTGATGAGGTGGTTCTTTTCCGCCAGGCGGATGAAGATGTCCGGGGAGATCCAGCCAAGCTCGGGATGCCGCAGGCGGCTGAGCGCCTCGAGGGTGACAAAGCGCTGCTGATGCAGCGAGTAGACCGGCTGGTAGTAGACCTCGAACAGATCCTCCGCGATCGCGCGGTGCAGGAACTGCTCGACCTGTTTGTTGTAGTGGAAGCTGTCCATGGTCTTGCGGTCGTTCTGGATGACCTGGGTCTCGCCGCTCCGGGAGACGAGGGACTCGAGATATTCCGCGTAGTCGAGCACGAGACCGCTCGTGCCCAGCTTTTCCGCGTTCACCACGCCGCACAGGATGACCGGCGTGGGGGCGGCGTGCGCGTCGTCCGGCTGCGTATGGAACAGCTGCCGCAGGCGCGTCAGGCAGGTCTCGTACTCGCGCAGCGAGAACGTCATCAGCAGGAAGCGCTTGCCCGAGATGCGGAACACGTTCCGATCCGCGATCTCCTGCATCCGCTCCGCCGCGCGGCGCAGAAATTCGTCGCCGTTCTGCACGCCCGCGACCTTGTTTATGTGGTCGAGCTGGTAGGCGTAGACCGTGATGATGTGAAAGGCCTTGTGCGCGTCGGTCAGCTCATCCATTCGGCGCAGCAGGTATTGCTTGTCGTTCAGGCCGGTCAGGCTGTCCATACACGCGCAGGGGTTGTTGATGGTCAGATACATGGCGAGGATGCTGAGCGAGAGGCCGAAGCCGGTCGTCAGCACCGAAGGATTGACGGCCTGCGCGGCGATGCCGAGAGCGGCGAGCGCAAAGACCGCGAGCAGCTCCGTGAGCGTGCGGCGGCTGACAGACGCGCGGTGCACCGCGACAAAGACCGCCGCCCCCGCGATGTGCAGCAGGGCGCTGACGTACAGCAGCAGATACCACGGGCCGTGGCGGTAGCCGGTGCTGTCGAAATAGAACAGGATCTCGGTGAAGGGGTTGGTCAGAATGACAAAGACCAGAGCGATGGTCGGGATGCCCATGCGCAGCACGGTCGAGGGCGCGATCACGCGGCTTGTACACAGTGTACAGACGTAGTACAGCAGCAGGAGCGGCAGGAGCGCCTGAAACAGGTAGAACACCGTGTTCGAGAGCATGCGTCCGACGCTGAAGCTGTACGGGGCGTACAGGATGAAGGCCGTGCTGACCAGCTCCGCGGCAACGTCCAGACTGACGACGCTCAGCAGACGGCGGAACATCAGGCTGTTCCGGTCGTCCATCTGCCGCTGGCGGGAATACTGCCACAGGACGACCAGCAGCACCGCCATTGCGGCAATCAGATAATGTATGTTGGTTGTCATTCGGCGTCTCCTCCCAGTCCGGCTTCGTTTCTCTTCAAATGTGCGTCGGCCTCGGCCTTCCATGCGCTGATGCTGCGCGACTTTCCGTCCTCGTCGCACAGGCGGCTGAAGCCGAAGGTCATGATAATGCGCGCGCGCGGCGCGCAGGTCCGGTTGTAGCGCGCGACGACCGCGCGGAACTGCCGGTGCAGCTGTCCGGAGTCGGTATGCGGCTCGGGGCGGATGAGGGCGAACTCGTTGCCGCCCGTGCGGAAGCACAAGACGCTCTCGCCCGCCTCCTCGCACGCGCGGCAGAAGTCGGCAACGCATTGCGCCGCCGCGATGACCGATTCATCTCCCGCCTGAAGGCCGAAGCGGTCGTTGCGCTCGTTCAGGCCCTCGAGCCGGATATAGGTCAGTACCGCATCGCGGCAGCCGGCCTTGCCGGTGCGGATGCGCTCCATGTATTCCTCGAACGCGCGGCGGTTCGGCAGGCCGGTCATGCGGTCCTCGCGCTGCATCTCATGGCTGATGCGGTGCTCCATGTGAAAGCGCATGTCCTCGACCGCCTGGCTGATCAGGCCGTACAGCAGCAGGATGATGAACAGCAGCACGCCGAACTGGTACACGGCGTCGTACCAGTAGATATGCAGCAGCCAGTACAGCACGAGCGCGGCCACGCCGAACGCGCCCAGCGCGGCGAACGCTTCAATGCGCAGCCGGAGCTGCGGCGCGGGCTGCTCGCGGTACGAGCGGAAAAGCACGGTCAGCATCGCCGCGACGCCTGCCGTCAGCAGCAGGTGCGTCAGCGGCAGCATGGCGATGAACGGCACGCCGAGCAGCCGGTACGCCGCGCCCTGTGCGAGGGCGTTGGCGCAGAACAGCGCGATGCACACATCGGGAACGAGCCGCAGCCTGCCGCTGACCGTGTTGCGGACGAAATGCACCATCGGAACGGGCATGGTCATGAAGGCGTAGAAGGAAATGACGCTCCCGGCGGCGGTGTCCCGTCCGTAGATCTGATACAGGCCGGAATCGGTCAGGCACCACAGGCTGCACAGCAGCAGAAAGACCGCCACATCGAGAAAGCGGCGCTCGCGGATGCCGAAAAAGCTCATGTAAAAGAAGATCAGCAGCGCGAGCACGGCGAGCACGAGCATGGCGAGCATCATGCCGATGGAGAACAGCGAGGACTGGATATGTCGGCCGGTGACGGCCGGCGCCGTGCCGAGAACGGGCGCGTCGAGCGCGACCGCGCGGCCGGAGAGCGGCGTCAGGGTCAGGCTGAACGTCTGTCCGCCGATGTTGTCCGGAAGCTCCGCATCCGCCCACAGGCGGCCCCTCATCTGCGCGTTCTTCGGGAAGGCGTTGTCCTCGTAGCGGTAGAGCAGGGTTTCGCCCGCCCGGATCTCGATGCCGTATTCCACGCCGCGCGCGCTCAGCACCTTCCCGCCGTCGCTGTCGGTCAGCGTGTCGTTATACAGGGTGATCGTCTGCCCCGGCTCAGCCGGGAGCTTGGCCGGGAGCGTGACTTCGCGCCGCACGCCGTCCGTCAGCTGGTACCAGCCGGTGCTGAGAGTGGTGAGCGTCCCGTCCGGCGCGCGCTGATGCAGTCCGGCAGCGAGCAGCAGCGCCATCGCCGCGATCAGCAGCAGGACGAGCGTCTCCGCGGCGCGGCGCAGGGTCCGGTTTTTCATGGCTCTCCCTCCGTCCGGTCGTTTTCATGATGGCGCTGCTTGGTCTCGTACATCCGGCTGTCCGCCGCGATGCGCACCTGAGAAGCGTCGCCGTCCTCCGGATAGCAGGCGCAGCCGCAGCTGACGCCGACCGAAAGCTCCTTTCCGTCGAGGACGACAGGGGCGGAAAGCGTGGTCTGGATGCGCTCGGCCATGCGGGCGCGCTGACGATGAGCGCGAACTCATCGCCGCCGATGCGGAAGGCGTAGTCCCGGCTTCGGATGCAGCGCAGCAGCCGCGCCGCGATCTCCTTGAGCAGCCGGTCGCCCATCAGGTGGCCGTAGGTGTCGTTTACCGGCTTAAAGCGGTCGAGATCGAGGTAATACAGCACGAACGGCAGCTTTTTCGCCTCGCAGATGTTCAGGACTCTGCTGAAATAGCGCTCGTTGAACAGGCCGGTCATGCTGTCCGTGTTCGCCATGTTCTCGAGCTCGACCTTCTGCCCGATGTCCTGCACGACCTGCATGACCTCATAGACCGTGCCGTCCGCGTGCCACGCGACCGGGAGGATGGTCAGGACCATGTAGGCGTTCTCCGTCCGGCTGCAATACTCGATCTTGAGATTGTCGTCCGGCTTTCGCAGCACGCTGCGCAGGTATTCGGGCGTGATCAGGCGCGAGAGCTTGGCGTTTTCCGTTTCGGTCAGCGCGACATAGCGCTCGGAGATGCTCTCGACCATGTCCGAATACCGCCCGGAGGTCGGATAGAGCGGCTCGCTGAGGCGCAGCTCGCTGTAGCGGTAGCGGTCGGTGTCCAGATTGACGATGGAATAGCGGTCGACGATGCGGCTCATGCTTTGCAGCAGGCGGTCGCTCTGCATCTTTTCGCGCTCGAGGCTCAGCCGCTCCTCCTCCTCGCGCCGCAGGCGCAGCTGGCTCTCCATGCCCAGCGCCAGCACCACGATGATGACGGCGAAGATGCAGAGCGCGCCGAGCGCGATGATCGTAGACTGCTGCACGCTGTGCATCGCGCCGTCCACCTCGTCGGCGCGGATGATGCCGACGAGCGTCCAGTCCGGAAAAGCGGTCGGGATCGCGACCAGATAATTCCGCCCTCCCTGACAGGTGAACTGCGCGCTCCCGCTCCTGCCGAGCTGGACGCAGTCCTTGATGTCGTCCATGGTGCCGTATATCCAATCGGCGTGCGCGTCGAGGTCGTACAGATTGGTCAGACCCTCGCACAGCTCGGTCTGCGGCTCGAGCGCGAGCACGATGTCGCCGTTCGCGCGCACGATATAGCAGTCGCTCTGACCGCCGTACATGCTGCCGTCGACCAGATCGTCGACCACGTCCGTATCATAGCTGACCGCGAGGCCGGTATAGGTCACGCCGTCCAGCGTCATGTTCCGGCTCAGCGGCATGGCGAACACGATCTTGGGCACGCCGTAGCTCGCCGTGTAGGTGGAGACGATCGGCCCGCCCTCGCTGTACATCTCCTGAAAAACGCCGCTGATGCTGTCGGCGCTGCCCCGGCGGCCGTCCGCCGTGAGGTACTGCGTGCTTTCGTTGAACAGATAGAAGTCGCTGTAATGCCACGACTCCTTGTTGGCCTGCATATCCGCCCCGATGCTGCCAGCATGGTCGATGTCTGCGTTCTTCAACAGACCGTCCCACTGCCTCAGTACGGTCCAGTTTCGCTGCACGAACAGCGTGAAGGTCTCGGAGATCTGCGAAAAGCTCTCGAGCAGATGATCCGAGCTTTCCTGATAGATTTTCATGCCGATGTAGCTGCTGTAAACGCCGATGCCCGCCGCGAACACCATAGTAAGAAGCACGGTCAGCAGAGTGATGCTCGGTCGTTTTTTCATGCACATCCCTCCCCGATGATATTCTTCCATTCCCCTTTCTGTTCCATAATTATACTATTTTTCGAGCGAAAAAGAAAGGGAGGATT
>OOBV01001478.1_pt1 | contig 14901 bp, 8 predicted proteins | sample 1671731 | NCBI WGS metagenome assembly OOBV01 (sample SAMN06348186, study PRJEB24527) | human gut metagenome | biome: human gut; feature: ankylosing spondylitis patient; material: feces | host: Homo sapiens | place: China | collected 2015-10
ATCTTTTCCGGCAGTTCTATTGTCGATCAGGAGAATGTAGCGGGGTATGGAGTAGGGAGCATCCTGGTTTTTTATACTTCTGCCAGTGACAAAAACGGGCAGGTCCAATGTCTTGCTTTTAGCAAGGATAATGGACGGACATTTATTAAATATGAGAAGAACCCCATCTTGTGCCCTGCTGATGGTTTGAGAGATTTCCGTGACCCAAAAGTGTTCCGGTATGAACCGGAAGATAAATGGGTGATGATTGTCTCCGCCGATAAAGAAATGCGTTTCTATGACTCTAAGAATCTGAAGGACTGGAACTATATGAGTAATTTCGGAGAAGGATACGGGGTACAACCTTGTCAATTTGAATGTCCGGACATGGTGGAACTTCCGGTGGATGGAGATCTGAACCGTAAGAAATGGGCATTGATAGTGAACGTCAATCCAGGATGTTATTTCGGAGGAAGTGCCACTCAATACTTTACAGGAGACTTTGATGGAAAGAAATTCAGTTGTGACAGTCAGCCGAATGTCACGAAATGGTTGGATTGGGGCAAAGATCACTATGCTACCGTTTGTTTCTCAAACACTGGAGAACGAACGATTGCTGTTCCTTGGATGAGTAACTGGCAATATTGTAATATTGTTCCGACAAAGCAATTCCGTAGTGCTAACGCTTTGCCGCGTGAGTTAAGTCTTTATACACAAGACGGTGAAATTTATCTTTCAGCAGCTCCGGTACCGGAGATAAAGACTCTGCGAAAAGAAAAGAAAGAAATTCCGGCATTTACGGTTGCCAATGATTATCATATTGATTCTTTATTGGCTGATAATGATGGTGCTTATGAACTGGCATTGGAAATTACCGTCGGGGAAGCGGAGATTATGGGACTCAGCCTCTTTAATGATAAAGGGGAAAAGGTGGATATCTACTTCAATCTTCCGGAAAAGAGATTGGTTATGGACCGGACGAAAAGTGGTATCGTGGATTTCGGAAAGAAGAGTGTACCTCATGAAATAGAGGTTCACGACCGTAGAAAGACGACTTCCATCAATTATATAGATGATTTCGCATTAGCTACCTGGGCACCGATAAAGAAAGAGAATAAATATACGTTGGATGTCTTTGTTGATAAATGTTCTGTAGAAATATTCCTGAATGGAGGAAAGGTAGCAATGACTAATCTTATCTTTCCATCGGAACCATACAACCGTATGTGTTTTTATAGCAAAGGAGGTTCATTTCAAGTAGATTCATTCAATGCGTATCGGTTGGGTTTATAATAGAAATAGAAGTTACACAATAGATGTTTGCATAGATTCAGTGAAAGCAACAAGTATTGATTGCTTTTTAAGGATTCATAGGTTAGATTTATAAGTTAGGTTTTGTAGATTAGAATTAGGTATTTGGTAGCTGTCAGATGTGAAATCCGGCAGCTACTTTTTATTCATCAATTATTCATCAATTTCAATTATATATCCCCCTTGGAAGATCTCTCCCGGTTGCAGCTGTTGCATCCAGTCCTTATCTTTATATTCACCAGTATAATGTGCGCGGTCGCAACGTCCGTACCAAGGTTCGATGCAGACGAAAGGAGCATTCTTTGCAGGTGGAGACCAAAGACCGACTACCGGAGCGTTAAAATGTAAACTAAGATAAGCCTGTTTCTCTTTATTATATAAGGTAACTTTACGGACCTGTTCATTTTCCAGTATCAAAGCATCTTTATCAAAAGTATGTATGTCCAGTGGTAACAATCCATCTGTCAGCTCTAAGGAGTATTCTGTAGAAGGATCAGCACATCCTTTTTCTGAAATGAGAATATATTTCAAACCGTTTTCCTTGTCAAATCCGAAGAACCCTCTTTCAGAATTGCTTGCATCGAACTCCGGCCAATAGAAAGCTGGATGTGCACCAATCTGAAAATACATTTCCTTGTCGCCAGTATTCTTTACTTCCCACATAACCTCAATTTGTTTTCCCTGAATACGATAGCCTATTTCCAGACAGAATGGAAACGGATATTTCTTTAAAGTCTCTTCATTACTAACAAGACGGTAACGCACTTCATCCTCTTTTTCAGAAATAAGAGTAAATTCCATGTCACGGGCAAAACCATGTTGAGTAAGCGTATAAGGAATCCCTTCATTCCGATACTCATTTTCCCATACGCTTCCGACAATTGGGAATAGGACAGGAGAGTGGCGTTTCCAAAAAGCAGGATCGGCTTGCCACAGATATTCTTTTCCATTGGCGACGATACTGCAGAGTTCAGCTCCGTGAGGAGATACTTGAATCGTGAGTTGTTTGTTGGAGATTGTTTTCATGTCGTTTATTTATTGGATTATTTTAGAGTTAATCTTTAAGTTCATCTTCCGATCCTTCTTTCGAGATGTTTTCAGATTTACCTTTCAGTAGGATACCACTTTGGGCATTAAGAGGAGAGATTACTCTCTTTCCCGTTTTAGCTTCTAGTTCCAGTCGGGCATTACGGGCTACTTCTCCTCCTTGTTGAGCAATATCTATGTGGTCACTGAATGTTTCCGGATCGCTGGTTTCAGATATTTCTTTAGTTGAAAGTTCGGCAAGCATATTTAATACCAATTCTTTATTGGTCATGTTATCCCGTAGGTTTTCTTTTTTCAATCCTTTAAATTGTTTGTACTCTTTAGATGTCATATCTGACCAGGTCTGATAAATAATATCTGTGAGTGTAGCGAATTGAACGCCTTCCTGCAATCCATGTTTCTTCCACTCATCAGTCAAGTCTTTACGGATTTCTATTGATTTCAGACGTTGGTTAATCCAGCTATCAGAGTATCCCATACGTTTATAATCCATTAAGGCTTGGTCAATTGATAATTCAGGGTCTTGTATTTGGTTGAGCCGTTCGCTGGCTACCTTAGCCATCCATAGTTTGAAAGGCTCCGCCTTAGGGGAAGGAATAGATTGGATAAGGCGGAGAAGCTGTTCGGTATCGGCAACATCGGTAAGGCGCATTTTACCATCCGCTGCCTGCATTTTCAAACCGTTACAATTTGTAACGGTTTCGTTTCCTTCCGATAGTAGTCTCTTTTTTAACACACGCCAATAAGTTTGAGGGTTACTGCTGTCTGTCAGAACAGCCACCACATCTACTATCGAAAAATACCACTTCTCTTGTTCATCATCCCATACTGTACGTACTCCTCTTTCTTCAAAGAGTTTTAAAGCTTGTTGCTTAGTCATGAATCTTATTTTTAGAGTTTATTATTTAATGAAGAGTCGTTCTTTCTTTGGGCTCATATCACTATACAAAGGTAGCGTTTTCTGCGATTATAAAAGAATATGAATCCAAGAATTCCCATAATGAAAGAAAACATGTATAAAACCCTATAAAATAGCGTTCTATGCAACAAATGTTATAGCCTTTGAAACATTTTTTTCAGTCGTTTGATATAAATCAACCGTAATTTGCATTATCGATATAGATAAAATTCGTACTTTTAATTTAATAACATCAAACTAATGCATCGTATTATGAAGAACAAAAAACTTCTTTGCAGCGTTTGTTTCCTGTTTGCTTTCATGTCAGTCCTTTGGGGGCAAAACATAACAGTGAAAGGAAACGTTACTTCTAAAACGGACGGACAGCCGGTCATCGGCGCCTCTGTTGTTGAAGCTACAGCTACTGCTAATGGAACAATTACTGATTTAGATGGTAATTTCACCCTTTCGGTTCCGGCTAACTCTACTTTAAAGATTACGTATATTGGTTATAAACCGGTGACCGTAAAATCGGCTACTATCGTTAATGTATTATTGGAGGAAGACACTCAAATGGTAGATGAAGTGGTCGTAACAGGTTATACCACTCAACGTAAAGCCGACCTGACCGGTGCTGTTTCCGTAGTGAAAGTAGACGAAATCCAGAAGCAAGGGGAGAACAACCCGGTGAAAGCACTTCAAGGCCGCGTGCCCGGTATGAACATTACAGCGGATGGAAATCCGAGCGGATCGGCTACCGTACGTATTCGCGGTATCGGTACGCTGAACAACAACGATCCGCTTTATATCATCGACGGAGTTCCTACCAAAGCCGGTATGCACGAATTGAACGGAAACGACATTGAATCCATTCAAGTACTGAAAGATGCTGCTTCAGCATCCATCTACGGTTCGCGTGCTGCAAATGGCGTTATCGTCATTACTACCAAACAAGGAAAGAGAGGTCAGATTAAAGTAAACTTTGATGCTTCGGTTTCAGCTTCCATGTATCAAAGTAAGATGGATGTGTTGAATACGGAACAGTACGGACGTGCCATGTGGCAAGCCTATGTAAACGATGGCGAGAACCCGAATGGTAATGCTTTGGGATATAACTATAATTGGGGCTACAATGCCAACGGAAATCCGGTACTACACAGTATGAGTCTTTCCAAATACCTGGACTCGAAGAATACAATGCCTGTGGCAGATACCGACTGGTTTGATGAAATTACCCGTACAGGTGTCATCCAGCAATACAATCTTTCTGTCAGCAACGGTTCGGAGAAAGGTTCTTCCTTCTTCTCTCTGGGATATTACAAAAACCTGGGTGTAATTAAAGATACGGACTTCGACCGTTTCTCCGCCCGTATGAACAGCGATTATAAATTAATTGATGATATATTGACTATCGGCCAGCATTTCACCTTAAACCGTACTTCGGAAGTACAAGCTCCCGGCGGAATTATTGAAACTGCTTTGGACATTCCTTCCGCTATCCCCGTTTATGCTTCGGATGGTTCATGGGGAGGACCGGTAGGCGGATGGCCGGACCGTCGTAATCCTCGCGCGGTACTTGAATACAACAAAGACAACCGATACACTTACTGGCGTATGTTCGGTGATGCTTATGTGAATCTAAGCCTCTTCAAAGGATTCAATGTTCGTTCTACTTTTGGTTTGGACTACGCAAACAAACAAGCCCGTTACTTCACCTATCCTTATCAGGAAGGAACACAGACCAACAACGGCAAGAGTGCTGTGGAAGCCAAACAGGAACACTGGACCAAATGGATGTGGAATGCCATTGCCACTTACCAGTTGGAAATAGGCAAACATCGTGGAGACGTCATGGCTGGTATGGAGCTGAACCGGGAAGACGACAGCCATTTCTCCGGCTACAAAGAAGATTTCTCTATCCTTACTCCCGACTATATGTGGCCCGATGCAGGTAGCGGCACAGCACAGGCTTATGGTGCCGGTGAAGGTTACTCGCTTGTCTCTTTCTTCGGCAAAATGAACTATTCTTATGCAGACAAATATCTGCTTTCATTGACGCTCCGTCGTGACGGTTCTTCCCGCTTCGGTAAAAACCATCGTTATGCCACTTTCCCTTCCGTTTCTTTGGGATGGCGCATCACACAGGAGAGCTTTATGAAGGAACTGACTTGGTTGGACGATCTGAAACTGCGTGCTTCATGGGGACAGACCGGTAATCAGGAAATCTCTAACCTTGCCCGTTACACTATCTACGCTCCTAATTATGGAACAACAGATTCATTTGGCGGTCAAAGCTACGGTACGGCATACGATATTACAGGTTCTAACGGAGGCGGTACTCTGCCTTCCGGATTCAAACGTAACCAGATTGGTAATGACAATATCAAGTGGGAGACAACCACACAGACGAACGTCGGTATCGACTTCAGCCTGTTCAAGCAATCCTTGTACGGTTCATTGGAATACTATTACAAGAAAACAACCGATATCCTGACTGAAATGGCAGGTGTGGGAGTATTGGGAGAAGGTGGCAACCGTTGGATTAATTCGGGTGCAATGAAAAACCAGGGTTTTGAATTCAACTTGGGCTACCGCAATAAGACTGCCTTCGGACTGACTTACGACCTGAACGGAAACATCTCCACTTACCGGAATGAAATTCTTGAACTGCCGGAGACAGTGGCTGCCAATGGAAAGTTTGGTGGTAATGGAGTAAAAAGTGTAGTCGGTCATACATACAACTCACAAGTGGGCTACATTGCCGACGGTATCTTCAAATCACAAGAGGAAGTCGACAATCACGCTACCCAGGAAGGTGCAGCCGTTGGCCGTATCCGCTACCGCGACATCGACCATAACGGTGTGATTGATGAAAAAGACCAGGAATGGATTTACGATCCGACTCCTGCTTTCAGCTACGGATTGAATATCTACCTGGAATATAAGAACTTCGACCTGACTATGTTCTGGCAAGGCGTTCAAGGAGTAGATATCATCAGTGACGTGAAGAAGAAAAGTGACTTCTGGAGTGCATCCAACGTCGGCTTCCTAAACAAAGGAACCCGCCTGCTCAATGCCTGGTCGCCTACTAATCCGAACTCTACGATTCCGGCATTGACCCGCAGCGATACAAACAATGAACAGCGTGTCTCCACTTACTTTGTTGAAAACGGTTCTTTCCTGAAACTGCGTAATATCCAATTAGGCTATACAGTTCCGGCAGTAATCTCCAAGAAGTTGAGAATGGAACGTTTACGTTTCTATTGCAGCGCACAAAATCTGCTGACGATCAAGAGTAAAGACTTTACGGGAGAAGACCCGGAAAACCCGAACTTCTCTTATCCGATCCCTGTGAATATCACCTTCGGACTTAACATCGGATTTTAATTCACTTCATTTATAAAACGAACTATCATGAAAAAGATACTATACATAGCAACCATCGGATTTACCTTGCTGACAAGCAGTTGCAACGATTTTCTGGATCGTCAGGTTCCGCAGGGTATTGTGACCGGCGATCAGATCGCTTCTCCCGAATACGTGGACAACCTCGTGATTTCAGCCTACGCCATTTGGGCAACAGGTGACGACATCAACTCTTCCTTCTCGCTTTGGAATTATGACGTGCGTTCCGACGATTGTTATAAGGGCGGTTCCGGTACGGAAGACGGCGGTGTGTTCAACGCACTGGAAATTTCTAAAGGTATCAACACCACCGACTGGAATATCAACGATATATGGAAAAGACTGTATCAATGCATCACCCGTGCCAACACAGCCTTGCAGTCACTCGACCTGATGGATGAAAAGACTTATCCGCTGAAGGACCAGCGCATTGCTGAAATGAGATTCCTGCGCGGACACGCCCACTTCATGCTGAAGGAACTGTTTAAGAAGATCGTCATAGTGAATGATGAAAACATGGACCCGGATGCTTACAACGAGCTTTCGAATACTACCTATACCAATAACGAACAATGGCAAAAGATAGCAGACGACTTCCAGTTTGCCTACGGCAATCTGCCGGAAGTGCAGATAGAAAAAGGACGTCCCACACAAGCTGCCGCTGCCGCTTATCTGGCAAAGACTTACCTGTTTAAAGCCTACCGTCAGGATGGAGTGAACAACAACCTTACCGGTATCGACGAAGAAGACCTGAAGCAGGTAGTGAAATATACCGATCCTCTCATCATGGCTAAAGCTGGTTACGGATTGGAAAATGATTATAGCATGAACTTCCTGCCTCAATATGAAAATGGCGCAGAGTCTGTATGGGCGATTCAATATTCTATCAACGACGGAACATACAACGGTAACCTGAACTGGGGAATGGGACTGACAACTCCGCAGATACTAGGCTGCTGTGATTTCCACAAACCGAGCCAGAATCTGGTGAATGCTTTCAAAACCGACTCGCAGGGAAAACCGTTGTTCAATACCTACGATAATGAGAACTATGAGGTTACGACGGACAATGTAGACCCCCGTTTATTCCACACGGTAGGTATGCCGGGCTTCCCTTATAAATACAACGAAGGCTACCTGATTCAGAAGAATGATGACTGGAGCCGTAGCAAGGGACTTTACGGATATTATGTTTCGCTCAAAGAGAATGTAGACCCGGACTGTGACTGTCTGAAGAAAGGTTCTTATTGGGCAAGTTCCCTGAATCATATCGTTATCCGTTATGCAGACGTATTGCTGATGCGTGCCGAAGCCCTGATACAGTTGAACGACGGACGCATTGCCGATGCCATCTCACTTATCAACGATGTACGCAGCCGTGCAGCCGGAAGTACAATGCTGATCTTCAATTACAAAGAAGAGTACGGAGTAAACTTCAAAGTAACTCCTTATGAACTGAAAGCATATACACAGGACGAAGCCATGAAAATGCTGAAATGGGAACGCCGTATAGAGTTCGGTATGGAAAGCTCACGTTTCTTTGACCTCGTAAGATGGGGAGAAGCCAAAGACGTTATCAATGCTTATTATGTGACCGAAGCAGCCCGTTGTTCTATTTACAAGAATGCAGGTTTTACGGAAAATAAGAACGAATACCTTCCAATTCCATTCGAACAGATCAGTGCCAGTAACGGAAATTATACACAGAATTTCGGTTGGTAATCATCAATCTTAAAACAAAGAATAAAATGAAATCAATCATAAAACAACTCTATACCATCCTGTTGGTGACTGTAGCATGCCTGACAGTTGCGGGATGTAGCGATGACTTCAAATCCAATCTTCGTCTGGACGGAGATGTATGGGTGAACTCTATCAAACTGGATGAATACGCAGGGACGATCGATTATCAGAATAAGACAATCGTAGTGGGAGTTCCTTACGATTATGACGTTACCCGGATGGCCGTCAGTGAAATCAATCTTTCCGAAGGTGCTACGGCGAGCATCGCTGTTGGTGAAACAATCGACTTTTCTCTTCCCGTATCTTTGACCGTGAAGAATGGCGACGTACAGATGAGCTATACGATTACCGTGAAGAGGGACGAGGCGAAGATACTGACCTTTAAGTTGAATGATACTTATGTAGGAAAAGTAGACCAGCTATCAAAAACAATCTCTGTAGTTGTTCCACTGACAGTGGATATCACCCAGTTGAAAGGTACGTTCACCGTGACGGATGGAGCTACTGTGACTCCGGCATCCGGCAGCATCCAGGATTTTACCAACCCTGTCACTTATACGGCAACTTACCGTTCGGCAGTGACTCCTTATGTAGTAACAGTTACTCAAGGAAATGTAATTCCGACTGCCTTTATCGGCACAGCTTCTTCTGTGAGCCAACTGACAAGTCCTGAAGAAAAAGCCGCTGCCCAGTGGATGATGGATAATATATCCATGTCCGAATACATCTCATTCAAAGATGTAGTAGACGGAAAAGTAGATTTAGGTAAATATGCTGCAATCTGGTGGCATTTCCATGCAGACAATGGCGATAATCCTCCTTTGCCGGATGATGCGAAAGCTGCCGTAGAGAAATTTAAAGTCTACTATCAAAACGGTGGTAACCTGTTGTTGACCCGCTATGCAACTTTCTATATTAAGGACCTTAGCATTGCAAAAGACGAGCGTGTACCCAACAACAGTTGGGGAAGAAGTGAAGACTCACCCGAAGTCGTTGATGGGGCATGGAGCTTTCCAATTGTCGGCAACGAGTCGCATCCGTTATTTCAGGATTTAAGATGGAAAGATGGTGACAAAACAAGAGTCTATACCTTTGATGCTGGTTACGCGACTACCAATAGTACGGCACAATGGCATATCGGAACAGACTGGGGAGGTTATGAGGATCTGAACGCATGGCGTAGCTTGACAGGAGGAATCGATGTGGCATGCGGAGACGACGGTGCAGTAATCATAGCCGAATTCGAGCCGCGCGCCAACAGCGGACGCACAATTTGTATCGGCTCCGGTTGTTACGACTGGTACGGTAAAGGAGTAGACGCTTCTGCCGACTACTACCACTACAACGTAGAGCAAATGACTCTGAATGCAATCAACTACTTATGTAAATAAAAGAATAAGCAATAATTATGAAAAATATGATCTTACATATAGCAATCACCACGCTGTTGGCCTCAATGAGCGCTTGCAGTGATGAGATGGATCCCGTATTGACTCAAAGAGACTGGGACGGTACAGCCACTTACTTCCAATCGGCCGACGAACATGGCTTCTCGATGTACTATAAACCGCAGGTAGGCTTTGTCGGTGACCCGATGCCATTCTATGATCCGGTTGCCAAAGACTTTAAAGTGATGTACCTGCAAGACTACCGTCCGAACCCCGAAGCTACTTACCACCCCATTTTCGGGGTGGCCACCAAAGATGGTGCTACTTATGAATCTCTCGGCGAACTGATTCCCTGTGGAGGTCGTGACGAACAGGATGCTGCCATCGGTACAGGAGGTACTATCTATAATCCGGTTGATAAACTCTACTACACCTTCTACACCGGCAATAAATTCAAACCTTCTTCCGACCAGAATGCACAGGTAGTCATGGTGGCTACCTCTCCCGACTTTAAAACATGGACCAAGAACCGCACTTTCTATCTGAAAGGAGATACGTACGGCTATGACAAGAATGACTTCCGCGACCCGTTCCTGTTCCAGACCGAAGACGGCGTTTATCACATGCTGATTGCCACCCGTAAAAACGGAAAAGGACACATTGCCGAATTCACCTCTACTGACCTGAAAGAGTGGGCGTCTGCCGGCACATTTATGACCATGATGTGGGACCGTTTCTATGAATGTCCGGACGTATTCAAGATGGGAGACTGGTGGTATCTGGTCTATTCGGAACAAGCTTCCTTCATGCGCAAGGTACAATATTTCAAAGGCAAAACACTTGAAGAACTGAAAGCAACCACTGCCAATGATGCCGGAATATGGCCGGACAATCGGGAAGGTATGCTGGACAGCCGTGCATTCTATGCAGGCAAGACTGCTTCCGATGGAACCAACCGTTACATCTGGGGCTGGTGTCCTACCCGTGCCGGCAATGATAATGGAAACGTAGGGGATGTAGAACCCGAATGGGCTGGCAACTTGGTGGCACAACGCCTCATTCAGCACGAAGACGGTACATTGACTCTTGGAGTTCCCGATGCAATCGACCGTAAATACACTTCTGCACAAGAGGTAAAAGTGATGGCTAAAGACGGAAACGTAACAGAAAGCGGTAAAACCTATACGTTGGCCGAAGGAGCTTCCGTTATCTTCAACCGGTTGAAAGTACACAACAAGATTTCCTTTACCGTAAAAGCATCCTCGAATACAGATCGTTTTGGAATCTCTTTCGTCCGTGGAACGGACTCCAAATCATGGTATAGCATCCACGTCAACGCTGACGAGGGTAAAGCCAACTTCGAGAAAGACGGTGACAATGCCAAATACTTGTTTGATAACAAATTCAATATTCCGGCGGATAATGAATACCGTGTGACGATTTACAGTGACCAATCGGTTTGTGTGACTTACATCAACGACCAGTTATCTTTCACGAACCGCATCTATCAAATGCAGAAGAATCCGTGGTCACTCTGCTGTTATAAAGGCGAAATCACTGTATCAGATATTCAAGTGAGCACCTATTAATAGAAAAGTAACATCTTTTACAGTGTTTGAAACAAAAGTGATAGGCGTTTCATCCCGGAGCGCCTATCTTTGCACTGTAACAACCTTAATACCATAAAGCATGAATTTAAGACTCTCTTCCAAACAAATTCAAACCTTCGCGGTTTTATTTTGTATGATTGTGATGAATATCTCTCTATCCGCCCGTGCAGACAACTCTCCTCTATTAATTAAAGATTTAGGAGAAGGACATTGCCTCGTACGTGTCAACACTAACCAGAAGTATCTGTTGTTGCCCGTAGAAGATGCATCGCCCGATGTGCGTATCAGCATGATTGTTAATAATAAAGAGGTAAAGAACTTCGATGTCCGTCTGGCCATCCATAAAGTCGATTACTTTGTTCCGGTAGACCTTTCCGACTATTCCGGCAAACTAATCTCTTTCAAATTTAAAATGAACTCCAACGACCCGGTTCGTGTCAATCTTTCGCCGGACAACACCGCTTGCTGCAAGGAAATGAAATTGTCCGATACGTTCGATACAAGCAACCGTGAAAAGTTCCGTCCCACTTATCATTTCTCTCCCCTTTACGGATGGATGAACGACCCGAACGGAATGGTATATAAAGACGGCGAATACCACCTTTTCTACCAATACAACCCTTACGGTTCCAAATGGGGAAATATGAACTGGGGACATGCAATCAGCAAAGACCTCGTAAACTGGGAACATCGCCCCGTGGCAATCGCCCCGGATGCATTCGGCACTATCTTCAGTGGCTCTGCCGTGATAGATCATCACAATACTGCCGGCTTCGGTGCAGGTGCTATCGTCGCCATCTATACACAAAACAGCGACCGTCAGGTGCAAAGTATTGCTTACAGCACCGACAACGGACGTACCTTCACCAAATACGAAAACAACCCCGTATTAGTCTCTGAAGCACGTGACTTCCGCGACCCGAAAGTATTCTGGTACGAAGGTACCAAACGCTGGATCATGGTATTAGCAGTAGGGCAGGAAATGCAATTCTTCTCTTCCCCCAACCTGAAAGACTGGACATTTGAAAGTAGCTTCGGCAAAGGACACGGCGCACACGGAAACGTTTGGGAATGTCCCGACTTATTCGAACTCCCGGTAGAAGGAACAAATGAAAAGAAATGGGTACTGCTTTGCAGCCTCGGCGACGGTCCTTTCGGTGACTCGGCTACTCAATATTTTGTAGGCTCCTTCAACGGAAAAGAGTTTGTAAACGAATCACCCTCCAAAACCAAATGGATGGACTGGGGAAAAGACCATTATGCCACCGTGACTTGGAGCGATGCTCCCGACAACCGCCGCATCGCTATCGCATGGATGAGCAACTGGCAATATGCAAACGATGTTCCTACCTCCCAATACCGTAGCCCGAACTCCGTTCCCCGTGACTTGAGCCTGTTTACCGTAGATGGTGAGACTTACCTCCAATCAGCTCCCTCTCCCGAACTGCTGGCTTTGCGTGATGCTTCCAAGAAACGCTCGTTCAAAGTAAACGGAACACGCACAATTAAAGAAATGATTCCCGGTAATGACGGTGCATACGAAATAGAATTGACAATTGAAAATCAACGTGCAGACGTAATCGGCTTCCGTCTCTACAATGACAAAGGCGAAGAAGTGGATATGCAGTATGACATGAAAGAAAAGAAATTCTCGATGGACCGCCGCAAGAGCGGAGATGTAGGTTTCAATGAGAACTTCCCAATGTTGACCTGGACGGCCATTGAAAGTGGAAAAGACGAATTGAAACTCCGTCTGTTTGTTGACAAATCCAGTGTGGAAGCCTTTGGAGATGGTGGACGTTTTGTGATGACCAATCAGGTATTCCCTTCGGAACCTTACAATCATATCAACTTTTACAGTAAAGGAGGAGCTTATAAAGTAGATTCGTTTGTGGTTCATAAGTTGAAGCCATAAATATCTCTTGTTCGCCCTATGCGCTCTTTATTTGTTTCCCTATGGATGAATACGTCTTTCCTTAAGGGATAGTAGGTGGATAGTAGGGATATACTTGTGTTAAACCTACGGTATTACTGATTCGTCACGGCCGTGACGAGTTCCTACCATGGCCGTGGAAAGATCTTCCCACAGCCATGACGAATTCCTACCACGGCCGTGGGAAGTTAATAATACCGTAGCTTCAAAGTTACTATACCGTAGGTTTAAGATAAAGATACCGTAGGCTTGAGGTATTGATGCAGTAAGGAGAGCGTGATTCATATAGGCGACGAACAGATAACTAACGGTAAGTACCCACACGACTAACAGCAGATTGTAAATTGAATCATATAACTGCATGATATAAATAGAATAAGTACTCATGCAAAATATAATTTTATATTATTAGGCACGGATTACGCGGATTACAGGGTTGCTATCTGACAGCCATCATTCGAGAAGCCGTGTAATCCGCCTAATCCGTGCCTAAATTTATGATATAAACAAATGATGATAACATATTTAGATAAAAAAAACAATGGAAAACAGTAAAAACTCTTCCCTTTCCAAACTAATCCCGGTGATGCTTTGCTTCTTTGCCATGGGATTTGTTGACCTGGTAGGCATTGCCTCCAATTATGTAAAGGCAGACCTCGGTCTGTCGGACTCGCAGGCGAATATCTTCCCTTCACTGGTATTCTTCTGGTTCCTCATCTTCTCCGTACCCACAGGTATGTTGATGAGCCGCATCGGCCAGAAGAAAACCGTATTGCTTAGTTTGCTTGTGACTTTTGCTTCTTTGTTATTGCCGGTTTTCGGAGACAGCTATATGCTGATGCTGATTTCTTTCTCCCTTCTGGGCATCGGAAACGCGTTGATGCAGACTTCCCTGAATCCGTTGCTTTCTAACATCGTACGTGGCGACCGTCTAGCAAGTAGCCTGACTTTCGGCCAGTTTGTGAAAGCCATTGCCTCTTTCCTTGCTCCTTATATTGCCATGTGGGGAGCGACACAAGCCATCCCGACTTTCGATTTGGGCTGGCGCATCCTGTTCCCGATTTACATGATTGTAGCCGTCATTGCTATCCTGTTGCTCAATGTCACACAGATTAAAGAGGAAAAAGAAGAAGGCAAACCGTCTACTTTGGGACAATGTCTCGCTTTGCTTGGCAAACCGTTTATCCTGCTTTCTTTTATCGGTATCATGTGTCACGTTGGAATTGATGTGGGAACAAATACCACTGCCCCCAAGATTTTGATGGAACGTCTCGGCATGGGCCTTGATGATGCGGCTTTTGCAACAAGCCTTTATTTCATCTTCCGTACGGCAGGCTGCTTCCTCGGTTCTTTCATTTTACGTAAGATGTCACCGAAGTCTTTCTTCGGGATTAGCGTTGTGATGATGCTGATAGCGATGGCAGGCTTGTTTATATTCCATGACAAGACAATGATTTATGTATGCATCGCTCTGATTGGTTTCGGCAACTCCAATGTGTTCTCCGTAGTCTTCTCGCAGGCATTGCTTTATCTGCCGGGTAAGAAAAACGAAGTTTCCGGTCTGATGATTATGGGACTTTTCGGCGG
>OOBV01001479.1_pt1 | contig 14887 bp, 8 predicted proteins | sample 1671731 | NCBI WGS metagenome assembly OOBV01 (sample SAMN06348186, study PRJEB24527) | human gut metagenome | biome: human gut; feature: ankylosing spondylitis patient; material: feces | host: Homo sapiens | place: China | collected 2015-10
TTTTATTTTGTTTCAGAGCCGACAGGCTTTGGAAAATACATTTTATATAGGAAAGGTGGAACACCAAATGAATGAACAGGCAAGACCCAAGGCAATCGCACGGCGCATCACGCGCCCGCGCAAGGCAAGACCCATCCCGCGCAATTTGCAGTATCGGCTGTACAATGTGCGCACCCGGCCCAAGCGTCCCTATCTCCGGCGCGAGAGGAGGGGCTGAAGATGCCGGAGCACATACGGCAGGAACCCAAGGTGCTGGTCAGCACCGAAAACCTCACCGAGCAGGAATGGCTGGCATACCGCAGGCGGGGGATAGGCGGCAGCGATGTCGCCGCGATCCTCGGCATTTCTCCGTTCCGAACCGCCCGCGATCTGTACGATGACAAGCTGAACATCGCGTTGGCTGTCGATGATGCAGGCAACTGGGTGGCACTGGAAATGGGGCATCTGCTGGAACCGCTGGTTGCACAGATTTTCTCAAAGAAAACCGGGTTGGAAGTTTTCCAAATCAAGAAGATGTTCCAGCACCCGCAGTATCCTTTCATGCTGGCAGATGTGGACTACTTTGTCTGCCTGCCAAACGGGAAAATTGCGATTCTGGAAATCAAAACGACCAACTACAACGCAAAAGACCACTGGTGGAGGGACGGCGAGGAATGTGTTCCCGTCTACTATGAAACACAGGGGAGACACTACATGGCCGTTATGGACATCGACGAAATCTTCTATTGCTGCCTCTACGGCAACAACGAGGACGAAGTCATCATTCGCCACCTGTACCGTGACCGGGAATATGAGCAGGAAATGGTCTATCTGGAACGCGAGTTTTGGCACGACCACATCTTGACCCGCATCCCGCCGCCCTACACCGAGGACGGCAGTCTGATTCTCGAAAGCCTGCGCCGCCGCTTAGGTGCTGCGGATAAGACGATTCCTGCCATCCAGTTGGACAACGACCTATCCGCCACCATGCTGCGGTATCTCCGCTTACAGGAGCAAAAGCAGCAAGTGGAAACGCAGGCAAAAACGCTGGACACAGAAATGCAGCGGCTGAAAGGTCAGATGGTTGCCAAACTGGACGGCAGCTGCATGGCGATGGGGGAGTACGGAGGTACACAGTACACAATCAGCTACAACCCCGTCAGCCGGACAGGCATCACGAAAGACAACCTCCAAAAGCTGAAGCTGCTGCACCCGGATATTTATGACGAGTACGTCACGGTATCGGAATCGCGGCGCTTCAGCATCAAGGCAAAAGCGGCGGACGAAGCCGCTTGACAAAGAAGGGAGCGTGCCTATGCACGACAGTGAACAGGAACACAGCGGCATTACCGGCTGCCGTGTCACCTACGAATCCACGATTTTTTACAATGAAGCAAACAAATTCTCCATCATCGTTGTCAAAACCAGTGACCCGCGTATCCCGCCGCAGGCTTGCAACGGCCGCTACTATGGCGACCGCATGCTGCGCTTTACGGCGGTGGGGTACGAACTGCCCCGCACCAAGGCGGTGGAGCTGGAACTGGACGGTGAGTGGGTCGAGAGCAAGTACGGGTATCAGCTGCAAGTCGAACAGTGGCAGGAAATCGTTCCGCAGACAGCGGACGGTCTGCTGGCATACTTGGGTTCCGGGCTTATCAAGGGCATCGGTCCCAAGACAGCAGAGGACATTGTTGCCACGTTCGGACCGGACACCCTGAATATCCTTGACAACGAGCCGGAGAAGCTGCTGCAAATCCGCGGCATCACCGAGGGCAAGCTCAAGGACATTGAGGAATCCTACGCCGGGAGCCGCGTTCTGCGCAACCTTATGAGCCTTTTGGGACCGTTCAAAATTACGCCCGCCACGGCGCTGAAAATTTATCAGAACTTTGGTCCGGCGTGTGTGGACATCCTCAAAAAATGCCCGTATGATCTGTGCCAGATCTCCGGCTTCGGCTTCAAGCGTGTGGATGGTATCGTCCGCAAGACGGACAACCGCCTGCACAGCACCGAGCGCATCAAGGGCGCGGTGCTGTACACGCTGGAGGATGCCCGCAGTAAATCAGGGCATCTGTTTCTGCCATCGGAAGATTTAGTAAAGGAAACGCTGCTTCTGCTCAACGCGCCCATTCCTATCCCGGAACAGCGCGTCCGCACCGAGGAAGTACAGGAAACATTGCAGCAGATGATTCTGCACGGCGCAGTGATCGCCTATAAGCAGTACCTGTACAGCCCGCGCGTGTTCGGGCAGGAGGACGACACCGCCCGCATGATTGCCGAGCGGCTTGCCAACATCAGCGTAGCCGAGAATATCGAGTCTGCGCTGGAATCGGTGCGCGAAAGTCTGGGCATCACGCTTTCCCAAAAGCAGGAACAGGCAGTGCGCACGGCGTTCCAGCATGGGCTGACGATTATCACCGGCTCACCCGGCACCGGCAAAACCACCGTGTTAAAGGCCATCATCGAGGTGTTCAAGAACCTGCACCCGAAAGGAAAGTTCGCCCTTATGGCTCCCACAGGTCGCGCCAGCCGCCGTATGGCGGAAAGCACCGGCGCAGACGAAGCCCGCACACTGCATAGTGCGCTGGGACTTGGAACAGGAGAAGAAACAGTAGCTAAGGAACGTGTCCGTTTCGTAGATGCAGACCTCATCATTGTGGACGAGTTCTCTATGGTGGATATGTGGCTGGCACAGCAGTTCTTCAAACGCATTGGTCAGCACACGCGGGTCGTTCTTGTGGGCGACCCGAACCAGCTGCCCAGCGTGGGCGCCGGCAACGTGTTCTACGAGCTGATCCACAGCGGAATGGTGCCTGTCACCGTGCTGGATTGGATCTTCCGCCAGTCAAAAGACGGCCTGATTGCCTATAACGCGAAGTTCATCAACGAGGGCAGCACCAAGCTGTACTACGGCAACGACTTTGTGTTCGTGGACAGCCCAACGCAGATCGAGACGGCGCGGCGCATCCAAGACATTTACTGCAAAGAAGCCGCCGAGCGTGGCATCGAGAACGTGCAGATCCTTTCGCCGTTCCGCGAGAAAGGCGAGGCAGCCTCCGAGCAGCTTAACCGTGCCATTCGGGAACGGGTCAACCCGTTCCGCTCGGCCGAGGAAGAAGTGAAGATCGGCAGCCGCATTTTTCGCGTCCATGACCGCGTTATGCAGACAAAGAACACCGAGAAAGTGTCCAACGGTGACCTCGGTTTTATTACCGGGATTACCACGAACAGCAAAGGCGAACGGCTTGTGCAGATGGATTTTGGCGGCGACCGCAAGTTGACTTACACGACGGAACAACTGGCGCACGTTGACCTTGCTTATGCCACAACAATCCACAAGGCCATGGGCAGCGAGTTTGAAACGGTCATTATCCCCATCGTCAAGGCACACACAATCATGCTGTATCGTAATTTATTGTATACAGCCGTGACCCGTGCCAAGAAAAAAGTCATCCTTGTGGGACATAAGCCGATTCTGTTTATGGCGGTTCACCGCGCGGATATCAGCAAGCGCAACACCATGCTGGGCGAGCGCATCCACCTGTACTGCAAGGCATACCACACCGAACGAAACGCACTGCCGGAACTGCAACAGGCCGGCTGAATGTAATAATGAAGGGAGAAATCACCCATGAAAGGGAATCAAGAACCTATGCTGTACACCACCAACGCTACTGTGGCCGCGCTGAATCACGTACCCGGCTTTGACCCGCTGAAATTCCTGCGCCGCACAACTTCCCGCAAAACCGGGGAGGACGTGATGCGTCTCGATTTGCGGTACAAAAAGCTGTGGTTCCGGCTGGCTTGCCCCACGGGGCGGCTGAAGCTCAACGCCCTGCGCATCACCGAGAAAATGGCAATTTTTGAAGCCAAGATCTACCGTGACCGCGAGGATGCCGAGCCGCTGAGCAGCTATGTTGCCAACTGCACACTGGACGCAACGCCTGGTGGGCTGTATGTGGAGGCTGCGCAGGAGGAAGCGCTGGACACGGCACTCTCCAATGCGGGCTTTGGCATCCAGTTTGCCGATGTGGGCAGTGAATCCGAGGAGTACGGCAGCGAGGTGCCGGTGGGCGCAAAACCAGAGATTTCCAAGCTGGTACAGACGAAAGTGGAAGTCGCAGAGCCTGTGCAGAAGCAGCCGGAGTCCGTGAAAGCTACCCCGCAGGAGTCTGCCAAGACTGACCCGCTGGATGCCATCATGGCGGACGATATGCCTGTTCCCGAACAGGTCACGGCAGAAGTCGTAGAAAAGCCTAAGACGGTTGTGCTGGAATCCGTGCAGCCTGCGCAGACTCCGTCAGAGCCGCCGAAGAATGTCATTGTGCTGGAACAGGAACCGCTCGCCGCTGCATATCCCCAAAGTACCCCGGTGGAGGAAATCCGCCGCCAGATGACCTACGAACAGGCGCAGAATGTCATCGTAGACTGCGGCACCTGCAAGGGCTGGACGCTGGCACAGGTCGCTGACCGCCGCCCTGCCAGCCTGCGCTGGTATGTGAAAGGCTATCAGGGAGAAAACAACATCCTCCGCGCGGCGGCCGCCATTATATGGGACAGCTTGCAGGAGAAACAGGCGGGATAACCGGAAAGGAGGCCGTTTTGCATGACCTCATCTTCCGATACGTTTCCGTTTGGCATTGCCGATGTAGTAGAACTGCTGGGGCTTACTGTCCGTCGCCGTCTGCCGTCGAGCCTGTACTTAAACTGCCCCTTTTGTGGGGACCAGCGCGGGCGGCTCAACGTCAACACAGACAAAAACGTCTGGCGCTGCAACCGCTGCGGCGCGGCGGGCGGAATGCTGGCACTGTATGCCCGCTATAACTGCACCAGCAATGCCGAGGCCTACCGCGAGATTTGCGAAGCGCTGGGGCGATACACACCCCGGCCAAGGGTAAATGACTGCATCGGGGTAAAGCCGGAGCAGAATGTCCGCGCCACCCCACAGGAGATACACCAGACTTACTCGCTGCTGCTCTCCATGCTACCGCTGACACCCACGCACAAAGCGCATCTGCTGTCACCGCGGCGCGGGCTGACTGAGGAGCAGATCGCAAGGTTCGGGTTCAAATCGACCCCGCCTGCGTTTCTGTGCCGAAGTTATGCCGAGCGCCTGCGGCGGCAGGGCTGCACCTTGCAGGGTGTGCCGGGCTTCTATCAAGATGATGCCGGGCGATGGACGATCAACTTCGGCAGCCGCACGGCGGGCATCCTGCTCCCGGCTGTCGGTATGGATGGTTTAATCTGTGGTATGCAGATACGGCTAGACACACCGCTGCACCGCAGGGATGACCCGCCGGGCAAAAGCGGTGCTAAGTATATCTGGCTGTCGTCCGTAGGCAAGCCGCACGGCGTGACCTCCGGCAGCCCGCTGCATTTTGTGGGCGCATCCGGCAAGCTGGAGTGCGATTACTGCGGTGCTACCTATGATGTAGCGGAGATCGAGGCGCTTTACGCGGAAAAGGAAGAAAAGGCCGCGGCGGCGCAGCAGTCTGCTGAGGAAAAGACGGCAGCGGAACGGCAGGCTGCCGAGGAAGGCGGCTGGGAGCTGCCGGACCTCAGCGCCGACTGGGGTGCCGAGGGAGACGGCATGAAGGCTTACAGCTGCCCAAGCTGCGGTGCGGAGCTGATCTGTGACGCAAGCACGGCGGCTACCTCCTGCCCTTACTGCGGCAACCCATCGGTGGTGCCGGGGCAGTTTGCGGGAACGCTGAAGCCGGATTTCGTGATCCCCTTCAAACTCAGCCGCGAGGACGCCATCCGCGAGCTCAAGAAGCATTACAGGGGCAAGGTGCTCCTTCCCAAGAGCTTTTCCAAGGAAAATCACTTACAGGAGATCCAGGGGGTCTATGTACCCTTCTGGCTGTTCAGCGGTGAGGCGGAGGGCAATGCCCACTATGAGTGTACCCGGTCCCACAAGCGCACCGAGGGTGAGTATGAGGTGATAAAGACGGAGCACTTTGACGTGTACCGTGCCGGAACGATGCCCTTTGAAAAGGTACCGGTGGACGCCTCGACTAAAATGCCGGATGATCACATGGATTCCATCGAGCCTTACAATTACGATGACCTGAAACCCTTCTCCACGGCGTATCTGCCGGGCTTCCTGGCGGATAAGTTCGACGTGTCGGCGGACAAGAGCCGGGAACGGGCCGATGTCCGCTGTCTGGGCAGCTTGAAAAAGGCGCTGCAAGGCACCGTAACGGGATACGCGACCTGTTTCCCGAGGGGCGAACACGCAGACATCCAGCGGGGCAAGGTCCACTACGCGCTGCTGCCGGTGTGGCTGCTGAATACCAAATGGCAGGGCAAGGATTTCATCTTCGCCATGAATGGACAGACCGGAAAGCTGGTAGGAGACCTGCCTGTGGACAAGGGGCGATTCTGGGGGATGTTTGCCGCCATTGCCGTGCCGCTGTCCGTATTGAGTTCGGTCATCGTCCTGCTGATGCGATAAGGAGGGACGGACATGAAAAGAAAAGTCACAGCTTTGCTGACGGCGCTCCTGCTGACGCTGACTCTGTGCGTCCCCGCTCTGGCGTGGACGGAATACGGCGCGATCTACGATGAGACCGACGCGCTGGGCTCGGACGAATTGTCCGATCTGGGTCAGTACACCCTGCCCCAGTTGACGGAGGCGCTTCACCTTGACCTGCGGGTGGACATATTTACCAATGAGGATGTGAGCGAGGGTACCACCGCCGGAGATATCGCCACATATGTTTACAAAGATTCCGGCTACGGCTGGGGCGAGGAAAAGGACGGCATCTCGCTGACGCTGGTGATGGAGCCTCTGGCGGACGGTTCTTACACCCTGGCGGAGACCGACTGGTGCGTCTACGCGATGCTGAGCGAGACGCGGGGCGACGGGCAGGAACTCTCCGGCCTGGTGTATGACGCGGTGGAGCCGTATATGACGGCGCGGGCGTGGGACGGCACGGATATGACCGTGAGCGCCGATGCGCTCTGTCAGGCAATAAATGCCATGGCGGCGACGGCGGCGGACTATCTCTCCGCGGACTTCCCAACGGAGGCGCAGCAGCCCGAGACCGTCCAGTCCGGCGAAGCGTCAAAGCTGGGCGATACCGGCATGAACTATGTGTTCGATCTGCGGGGAATGCTCTCCGACGGGGAGCGGGAACAGCTGGAGGATCGGGCCGAGGATATCGCCCTCCGCCGCAGTTGCGGCATCTATACCCTTTTTGTGGAGGACTTTACAGCTTACGGCTACGGTGACGATCCCTATACCGCCCTGTATCAGATCTACCACGCCGAGGGCCTTGGTGTGGGCGAGGACCGAAACGGCGTCATCATCATGCTGAGCATGAAAGAGCGGGACTACGCCATGTTCGTCTACGGCGAATGGGCGGAGTATGCTTTTGACCGATACGGCGAAAAACAGCTGGAGGATCGCTTTTTGGATAAATTCAGCGGCGGCGACTGGTATGCCGGGGTTTCCAGCTATCTTGCCGCCTGTGACGAGTTTCTGACTCTGGCTGAGGATGGAAAACCTGTGCGGTCCAGCCCCCTGCCGGCCATCGGCATTGCGGTGGCAGTCTCCTGCCTGATCGCATTTCTGGTGTGCATGATCCTGAAGGAACAGATGAAGTCCGTGCGCAAGGGTGTTGACGCCAACGTGTATACCACGGCGGGCGGTGGATTGAAGCTGACGGACAGCTATGACCACTACACCCATACCACCGAGACCCGCCGTAAGATCGAGAGCGACTCCGGCGGCGGTGGCAGAAGCAGCGGAGGAACTGTAAGCCGCAGCGGCGGCGGCGGTCACGGCCGCAGCGGCAAATTCTGAGAAGGAGGCAGAATCATGAAGCGCTTGACTTTGCATCGGCTGGCGTCGGCACTTCTCTGCCTGACGCTGGCTCTTAGCCTGGCTGCCTGCGGAGGGAAAAAGAAACCGGCCCCGGCAGCGGGAAACGGCGGCGTAAAGGAGACGATCTCCGACAGCAGGACCGATCAGACCGGTCAGGCCGATCCTGTGAAGCCTTCCGAACCGGAAGCGGAGGTGGACCAGGAGCTGGTGGAGGAATGTCTCGATAAGCTGGGCTTTGATTTGGAATACGGCGGCTATCCCGGCGCCGCGGCCTATCTCGGCTACCGGGAGAAGGGGGACACCTCCAAGCTGTCGGACTGGATGCTGGAAAACTGCCTTGACCTGACGGCGGAGATGCCGGTCATGCTGACCATCCCCTCGGAGCGGGTCCTCGGTCCGGGGTACGGCAAGCTGTTCTGCGTCATTCCGCGGGGAGAGAACACCAGCCTTGCCGTGAACCACATCACATGGCAGTCTCAGGGCAACGGCCTGCATCCGGTGGCGGACGAAGTCCTCTACCGGGAGGAATATGCCCAGCCTGTTTTGCTGTTCGTGAACCCGGAGGAGCCGGATATGGAGGTCAACCTTGTTGCCGATGACGGCACGGTGGTGAACTGGTATCCGCAGGAGGACCTGTACGGCGATCTCATCCTGCCTGCCAGCGAGGAGGGCCGATTGCTGCTGTTCGACTTCTCCATCTATACGAACACCATCGCCATCGACCATCCCGAAGGCTGGGAGCCGACCGGTGACGATTGGTGGTGGCCTCCTACGGATCTGGGGCTGGCCGATACCTCGTGGGATTGCGATGAGTGGACGCTGGAGCTGCATTATGGCGACTGCGACCCGGACTATGCGGGGCTGGCTAATTTGTACGAGTGCTATGACAACCAGATGGATCTGCGATTCTTCGGTGTATGGCGCATGGAGGATGACTGCCTGCGGCTGGATATGTCCGCCGGGGTGGGCAGCTCCCTCAGCGGCAGTTTCCCAGTGCTGATCTCCCCCTCTGGCGAGTATCTGTACTTCCAGCGCTCCCGCATCGGCGAGGGAATGCCCTTCCTGCGGAACGGCGAGGACTCCGCTACCTTGAGCTTGAGCTACGATTGATGAAACCTTTTATACGAAACAGACCCGGCAGCTGATTTTCAGCCGCCGGGTCCTTTTTATTAGCTATATGCGTGGAAATTTTCTGTGGGTATCAGAAAGCAACGTGCATGAACAGGGCCACGCAGCAGAGAATGATCGCCAGAGGGACGTACACATACCGGCCCGCATTGTACCAGAGATCGCCGCGTTTTTTCGTACTGCCGGTGTTGATCGCGTCCAGCACGGCGTCCTTCTTCATCACGTAGAACCAGGAGACCGCGCCCAGTGTAGCGCCGATGGGGATGATATAAATGGACACCAGATCCATCCAGGGACCCCACTTGCTGATGGTCTCCATGCCGATGCCGAAGCCCAGGCACAGCGCACCCAGCAGTACCAGAACGGTAACGCGGTTGAGCTTCGGGAACTTGTGCATCAGGGACTCCGCCACCACCTCAAACATATTCTGCAAAGAGCTGACGCCAGCGAAGATCATGGCCATATACAGGATGATGGCGAAAAGCTGGCCCATGGGGATGTCCTGCAAGATGGTGGGCAGGGTCACGAACAGCAGGCTGGGACCGGCGCCCACGTCCAGACCGTAGGAGAAGCAGGCGGGGATAATAACCAGGGCGGCTACCACGGCGGCAATGGTGTCAAAGAGGGCCGTGTGCTGGGCCACGCCCACCACGTCCTCGTCCTTGGAGAGGTACGCACCGTAAACGATCATGCCGCTGCCGGTGACGGACAGGGAGAAGAATGCCTGCCCCATAGCCCAGATCCAGATCATGGGATTCGTCAGGGCCTCCCAGCGGGGGGTGAACATAAAGACATATCCCTCTGCAGCGCCGGGCAGAAGGGCCACCCGCACGGCCAGGATCAGGAAGATCACAAAGAAGACAGGCATCATGACCTTGTTGGTCTTTTCGATGCTGCGGGCGCCCAGAAACAGCGTCAGCAGCGTGCCCACCACCACAACGATGTGATAGGGGATCACGGAGTAGGGGGTGGAGGAGAAGGCACCGAACCAGGCGGCGGTGTCCGTGGTCAGCAGTGTGCCCAGCAGGGAATCCACCAGAGCCTTGAGCACATAGGTGACGATGACGGCATAGCCGATGGCGATGCACAGGGAGCCAGCCAGAGGCAGCCAGCCCAGCAGACCGCCGACTTTGCCGGCAGACTTGCTGCGGGTGTCCCAAGCGTTTTCGTAAGCGCCCAGCGTACCGGTGGCGGCACGGCGGCCCATGGCAAACTCCGCCGGAAGGCCCACATAACTGAAAATAAAAACAAACAGCAGATAAATCAGTAAAAATGCGCCGCCGCCGTTGCTGCCCATTTTATTGGGAAAGCCCCAGACGTTGGCCATGCCCACCGCCGAACCGACGGACGCAAGGATAAAGCCCCAGCGGCTCGCAAAGCTCTTGGTGTTTTTCTTGTGTTCCATGTTTTTCTCCCATCCAGCCGTAAAAAAACCGCACGGGATCGGGGCCCGTGCTATCGGCTTCTATCTGATCCCGGACTTCCGGGGGAAACAAACCCCTCACAGGGAGGCTACTTTACTATTTTAAAGCTTTGCTGACAAAAAGTCAAGGGAAAGAATGACAGTTGCCCGCAGTAAAAAATGCACCGCGAGAGAACCGCTCCTACTGAAAACAAAGGCCCCCGCCTGCGTAGAAGCGCAGGCGGGAGTCAATGTATGGTCAGCGCAGAAGCTTTCCCAGATCGGTCTTCATGGTAACAGTGAACCGGGGCAGATCGTGGAGTCCCTTGGCCAGATCGGCACACTTGGGCGTGGTCACCAGGGTCACAGGAAATAATTCGTCCACAAGGGCTTTGGCATCCGGGTCGGAGCAGCCGAAGGGATAGGCGAAGCAGGTGACGCCGCCCAGCTCCCCGGCGATCCGGTCATGGCTCAGTTGGATGTCATCCAGCACGCGGGTCTGGAAACCCGCGTCGGACTCATTGGGGCGGCGCTCCACGCCGTTGGCCCCGCCGGACTCAAAATTGCCGCCGTCGCCGCCTAAATTGTGGAGGCGGTAGCTGTGGGAGCCGATCTCCACCAGACCGGAGGCCGTCATTTCCCGCAGCTGGTTCCAGGTGCAGAAGTTGTCCGTAGGCAGATCCGGCATGAGGACGATGATGGAAATGCAGGCCTTTACGCCGTATTCCCGCAAAATGGGGTACACCAGATCGTAGTTGCTGCGGTAGCCGTCATCAAAGGTGATGAGGATGGGCTTTTCCGGCAGGGCGTCCCCGGCGGCCAATTCCCGGGGCAGCACCGGCGTATAGCCCATCGCCAGAACGGTCTCCAAGTCGGCGCGGAACTTGCTGGGGGTCACGGTCATGTCATTGCAGTCCTGCCCGTCCGGGACCATGTGGTGATACATGAGGACCGGCAGCGGGTCCGCCACAGATTCCGGCATCCGGTAGACGTACACGCAGAGGACGGCGGACAGAAGCAGCATCGCCAAGGGAACGACGGCGCGGGAACACAGACGTTTCATAAGATACTTCCTTTTCTCCCGCGGCGGCGGGAGCGTATTTTTGAAAGGCGGCGCACAGGGCCTTTCACCGCGGAATATCACTTCACCATTATAGACGGTTTGACCAACGGAAATGTTGCGTATTTCTTAAATTTTCCGGGAGAAAAATTTCGGGCCCGCAGATGTAAGGCAATTACTGTGCTTTGGCGTCATCATACCATTTCCGCAGGTAGGTGAAGGGGCGATCGCCGTCAAAGCCGGTGGCGGTGCCTGCTGCCAGAAAGGCGTAGGTTCGGTCCTGATATACGCAGTATACCTGCGGGCAAGGCCCCCAGACGGTAACGGTGATGTCGCCGTTCCGGGAGGACAGGGTCAGCTTCGGCTCCGGCAGAGCACCGTCCTCGATGGGGGCGGCCTCCGCCCAGAAAAAGCTGTCGGAAAAGGCGGCGGCCCGCAGGGGCGTCACACCTTGGGTCGGGTCCAGCGCGCGGGTGTTCACAGAGCCGTTTTCCCAGTATTCCAGCGTGATCGTCCCCTCCGACACCAGCGCGTCCATGATCTGCTGGGCCTGCTGAGCCGCCTGAGACGAGCGGGCGGAATGCTCCAGAAAGTAGTCGTAGGCCTCCCGCTGAGCGCCGTCAAAGGAGTGAGAACACCACGCCATGGTCTGCACCGCATCCAAATAAAGGCTCTGCTGCTCCGCTGTGCCCTCCTGCAAAATGACATCCAGCTTCTGGCATACGGTTTGCCGGTCCGTTTCGCTCATGGTGCTGAGCTGGGTCAGGAATTGGCCGCCCATGCCGTCATAAAGCTGGTGCAGCAATTCCTCCGGCGTGGTATCCGCCACGGAGGACAACCCCAGTTCCACCGCCCAGCGCTGCATCTCCGCGTCAAATACCTTCGAGCCGGGACCGCCGTCATTGAGCATCCATTCCTCCAGGAAGGTGTACTGTCCATCCGTTTCTGTGAAGAAAAGATAATGGCAGTAGGGGTAATCCGGCATGAGCCAGCCGTCCTCGTCCACATAGGCCCCGCCGGCCAGCGTGACGTTGGCGGGCTTTTGGGCATGATACTCATAATTCAGGTTATAGGCGATAAGCATTCCATTGGGATAAGCCCTGTACCAGTCCTCCGCCACATATTCCACCCGCCAGTCATCAAGGTCGGCGCCGGAATCGTATCCGCCGTTTTTGTAGTCCTGATAGGCTTTCTGCACGGCGGCCTTGGCGGCGGCCAGCACCGGCTCCGGCACATCGGGCGTTCCGACTACATGATCCGCTGTCTGGCTGTCCTTATCGGGCTTGTAGACCAGCAGCGCCCCATCCCGGTAGTAGAGATAGCGGGTGAAATCGGCGTTGGGCTGGGGATGCTCCGCCGTGGCCCACTCCGGCATGGTTACAAAGCCGGAAACTGCCAGGCGGCGGTAGTTGAGATCCCAGCTGGCGTGATCCCAGTAGTTCATTTCCGGCCAGATGTCCTGCAAAAGAGCCTTGACGTCGGCTTCGTAATACCGGCCGTCCCGCAGGAAGAAGAACTGCCCGGAAACGCCGGAGGCGGCGCACAGCTCATTTTCCCCGTCCCCGTCCAGGTCGATGAGCTGGGCGTCCCCCTTGGCATGGGCCAGCAGACAGGGGACGCCGTCTCCGTCCAGATAGTAGTAATCCGTCACTTCGCCGATCTGGCCACCCTGCCCCGGCCCGCCGGAGAGGTAGTCCCTGTAGGTGACTGTGAAGCCGCTGTACCCCATCAGGTCTTCAAAGAAGAACAGATCGGTTCTCTCCGCGTCGTTGCTGACGTCCACGTTGTTGGGGAAGGTGAAGAACACATCCGCTTCCCATTCCGACATGCCGTCCCGTCCGGCGGCTTCCGACTGCATCACCGCCGCGTAGACATTGCCGTCGGTGGAGCGATAAATCCGGATGGAGTATTCCCCGCCATCGGTGCCGTCAATGATGAATCCGGCCCCCCGCTGGTCACAGTCCATGGAGTGGCGGGTCAGGGTCGTTTTCTGCGGCTGATAGGGCGTCAGGCCGCTGAGGGGAAGGGTCATCCAGGGCTCCTCATCCGGATAGGCAAAGGCGGAGGGCACGTCGCCGTCCAGCAGCAGGTGGGACACGAACCAGTACTGCCCGTCCCCCCGATCCAGCAGGGTGACGCACTCGTTGGTCTCGCCGCCGTAATAGAAATCCTTCCAGTAGAGCTGGATATAATCGCCCCGCCGCTGGCCGCTGGTGAAGGTGACGGAGCGGTAATTGGTGTCCCCGTGGGTGTGGTAGTAGGCGTCATACTCCGGCAGGTAGTCAAAGGCGTCCAGATCCACCTGATTGGTCTGGGCCAGCGTCAAACCGGTGTTCTCCAGCAGGAAAGCGTCCATATCCGCCCGGGTGAACTTGTCGGTGGGGCAGATCTGGCTGCCGTCCTCCGCCAGCACCCCCAGCTGTTCCAGCTCCTCCTGACTGGGCGCCTCCCTGACTCCGCCGCCGTCATAGAACAGGTCGTACAGGTTGATCTCCTGGGGCACGTTGTACAGGCAGGTGAGGAACTGGTTGTGGGGATTGGCCCGCACCACGCCGTCAGCATCCGTGTCGTGATTGAAAAATTCCGTGTTGAAGAAGGCCAGCTCCTCCCCGGTGAGGGGACGGGTCACCCCCAGCAGGTCATCCGGCCTGCCGCAGATCTGGTTGGAGAGGATGCGGAGCCCGCCGCCGGACTGCGGTTCCGCCGTAACCTTTGCCCAGACCTCCTCCCCGGATCCGGCGGTGTCCACCAGATGCACGCCGCATTGCTCCGGCTGGTAGTAAAGGGTCACGGTATTGCCGCTGCACTCTCCGGCATAGAAGCAGACGGAGCCGGGGGCGTTGGTGTCTCCGTGGAAGTGGTAATAGGCGTCATAATTTGCAAGATAGGCAAAGCTGCCCATACTCAGCGCGTCGGTTTCTGCCAGGGGCAGATCGACCCAGTGCACCAGAACGTGATCCGCCTGCTCCGCGGTGATTTTGATGAGATCCACCTCCGGGTCATAGCCGTCATAGCAGGTATCCACCAGCTCTTGCCGTTCTGCGGCGGAAATTGGCTGTTCCGGTGAAACGCCGTTGTAAAACAGGTGATACATATCGATCTTCATGGGATCGTCATAGACGGAGGTCAAAAACTGGACGGGACGGAGGGTGCAGTCGTTCCCGGCAGAGTCCTGCCAGCGGTCAGCGGTGTTGAACGCCAGCGCATACTCGGACAGCTCCTCGCCGGTCAGAGGCCGCACGGAGGGCTTCGCCCCGGTGAAGGTGAGGGCGCATACCAGCGCGGCGGCGGCCACCACCGCCAGCAGAGCGACGCCCACGGTGCGGCGGTTCTCCGCGATGCGGGTGACGCGATCCTTCAATTCCCGCTTTCCCGCCGTCATGGTGGTGGCGGAGAGCATGGGGCTTTCCGGCCGTCCGGCCACGGGGATCAGCCGCAGCAGCGTTTGACCGTAAGGGATGCGCTCCGATTCTCCCAGCTGCTGCAG
>OOBV01001503.1_pt1 | contig 14653 bp, 10 predicted proteins | sample 1671731 | NCBI WGS metagenome assembly OOBV01 (sample SAMN06348186, study PRJEB24527) | human gut metagenome | biome: human gut; feature: ankylosing spondylitis patient; material: feces | host: Homo sapiens | place: China | collected 2015-10
ATGTTGCTCAGGAACTTATAAAAATAATTATCAATTATGTTGCGGAATTAAGGTATTTTGCTAATTTTGCGCCCGAAAAAAACATCTGCTTATAGGAGATTGACATGTGAGGAATGTTACTATTTGCCTTTCCGGACAAACTCCAGTATCATTCTATTGGCGTCATCTATTTTATTGGCGTTCAATGACGAAAGGTATATTCTTGTTGTTTTTTCGGAATCGTGTCCTAATCCTTCACTTATGACTGAAATGGGGATATTGTTGTTATAAGCAATATTTGCCCATGAATGGCGTGCAACATACAAGGTCAATGGTAATTCAAGCCCTAAAAGTTGCCCTATTTCTTGAAGATTCCGATTGACATTATGTATTTTTGAAAGGTACTGTTTTCGTTCGTTTGTACCGATTCCTGTAATTATCGGTAGTAAATAGGGGGAGTTGTCTGTGTCATACTTGTCAACGATATGTTGCATACAATTTTCCCAATGAATGAAAAGTTGTTGTCCGCTTTTTTGTCGTTTGTATGACAATATTCCATTCTTGAGATCTTTCTTTTTAAGAAAGGCCATGTCCACAAACGACATACCTCGTGTATAGAAGGAGAATAAAAACATATCGCGTGCAAAATCATAACGCCGAATATCAGAAAAATCCAGCATTATGATTCGGTGTATGCTATTGACATCAATAGCCCTTTTGATAGTCTTATCCATCCCTGTGAACACATTCTTGAAAGGATTGGTATTCATAACAAGCCCTTTATCAACAGCGCGGTTATAAATGGCTCGTAAAATGCCCATATAGAATGAAGATGTGTTTTTTTTCAATCCAAGCGTCTTTATAATATACGTTTCATAGGCTTCTACTATTTCGGAGTCTAATTCTCCGATAAATAAATCTCGCCCGTTTCTAAAACGCATGAAGCTGTTTAGCGTATTATTATACGTTTCAGCTGTCCGTGTTTTTCCTATTGTATTCAATGATGCGATTACATTTTTTGTAAATGTGAAGAGAGTGTCATATTGTCTTTCGGGTGACATATATGCTTTGATGATGTCTTCGGCTGTATATGTCTGAAGAGTTTGTTCCAATACCTTTATTATATAGCGTATCCTTTTCTCTTTCTCTGCAAGTTCTATTTTCAAATCCTTGATGTATTCCTCTCTGCTTGGTGTCACTATATGAATGTCACCGGAGTTCCATTCTGCCTCAAACAATTTGCAACCGGTTTTTATCTGCTTGATTACACGGGCTTGTGTTACCTGATACACCAATACACCTTCTTTTCCGGGTATAGATGAGGGGCGAAATTTTAATTTAATTGTTGCCATATTTCCAGCTTTTAGATTATTGATAAAATTGAAGGGGAATCCAATTTGGACACCCCTCCAAAATATATCATAATTGTAACCTGGATTTTGGAAATACTTGATTTGTTCTTAACTCTGAGATGTTTTTTTCAACATCATCGTTCTTTTTTTCAGTGACTTCGGGCTTCGTCGGTGCAAGTTCCAGTTGTATCTTCCGGTCGAGGGCGGCAAGTTCGGATTTCAGTTGTCTCAGCTCGTCCTCCTTCTTCCAGACCTTGCCCGCTATCGCCTGCAGCTGTGGTATCTCCTTTTTCAGCACCTCGTTCTTCGCCTTGTACTGGTCAATGGCGGAGGGTATCTTCTCCAAGGCGTTGAGGAAGTTGCGTGCCGCCACCACGGGGTCAGCCATCGCCAGATGCCCGTTGTTGTAGGTGTACTTGTAGTTGCCCTCCACCACGAAGCGGTTGTCGGTGAACTCCAGTCCGTCCCTCATCATCCGTTCGCTGATGACCTTGACGGGGAAACCGTAGATTTCACCGACAGGCTTGTAAAGCCCGCCTGTGGCGGCATTCTTGGCTATCTCCTGCAAATGCTTACCTATTACCTTTTCATCGGCAGAATCTACCCCGTCCACTTTCAGCATATTCAAACGGTTTCCGTCCTTGTCCGTCTTCGCGGCAGCGGCAAACCTGTCCCAGTCCTTCGTCATGGCTTCGACAATCGCCGTGTTGTTGCGCAGTTCGCCCGTTTTGGACTCTAACTTGAACTCCGAATCGCGCTTACCCTTGTTGAACGACTTGCGTTCCCCTTCGAGCGAGGCGATACGCTTGTCCAACTTCGCTTTGTCAAGCAGGTCGGTATTGCCGGAAAGCAATGCCATATACTCCGAAAAGTTCATGCCCGATTTCTCGTCCATAGCCCCCTCGTCGATGGTACGCGCGCCCATAGCCCCGCTTTTGAGCTGCGAGATGAACGTCTGCTTGCAGTGCAGCAGGTTGAACTTGTAGCTGTCCAGCGACTTTTCCATCGCATAGATGATTACATCCACATTGTTCCCGGCGAAGTGCTTGGCTATCTCGTTTCCGGCTCTAACTCCGCGTCCGTCACGCTGTTGCAGGTCGGACGGTCGCCACGGCGTATCCAAATGATGGATGGCGACACACCTTTTCTGTGCATTCACGCCCGTTCCAAGCATGGAGGTAGAGCCAAACAACACGCGCACCGTCCCGGCATTCATGGCGTCTATCACCGCCTTGCGAGCCTTGTCAGTCTTGCATTCCTGAATGAAGCGCACTTCGCTTGCCGGTATGCCGTAGTCCTCCGTCAGCTTCCGCTTTATCTCGCTGTACACGTTCCACCCGTCGCCCGGCTGGTACGTCCCCAAATCAGAGAATACGAACTGCGTTCCCTTGTGCGCGTCGTATTTATGGTAATACTCCGCTATCATCTTGGCGCAGTGGCTCGCCTTGTTGTCGGGATGGTCTTCGTAATTGGGGTCTATCATACGCATATCCAAAGCCATCTTCCGCGCGTAGTCAGTGGCGATGAGCATTTTCGCCTTTTCCTCCGTTTCCGAGAGCGGCATCCTGCCCAGCAGGGTGGCGTCGCCAGTCTTGGCAAACTCCATCAGTTGTTTGATGAAATACTCTTGGTCGGGCGTAGGCGGTATATTGTGCAGTATCTCGTTTTTGCTCGGACGGTCCACACCCACATCCTCCGCCGTGCGGTAATCGGTGATTTCGTTGTAGAAGGCGGCAAGCTCTGGTACTTTGATGAAGTAGCGGAAACGCTCTTTTTGCACCACATTGTTCGTTACATTGAACTCAAAGTCGGTCGTCTTCTTTGCAAAAATCGCCGCCCATGCGTCGAAGCACCGAATATCCTGCCGTTCCAGTTCCTTCGGGCGCAGATACTTGAAGAGCAGGTACAATTCCGTCAGGCTGTTGGAAATGGTTGTGCCGGACAGGAACGTAGCCCCCAAGTCCTTGCCCGTGCGCTCCTGTATGGTGCGTATGGCAAAGAGCATATTCAGGGCTTTCTGGCTTCCCTCCGAGTTTCCCAACCCCGCCACACGGTCATGTCGGGTGTTGAAAGTCAAGTTCTTAAATTGGTGGCTCTCGTCTATGAAAATGTGGTCGATGCCCATCTGCTTGAAGTCCACCACGTCATCCGTGCGCGACTTGATGGCGTGTTCCACTTTCTCTAACTTTGCCACAAGGTTGTGCTTGCGCTTCTCCAATCCTTTCAGCATCGCCCGCGACACGTTCTTGCCTTGCTGCCGCAAGACTTCGAGGTTTTCCTCCACCGTGTCAAGCTCCGCTTGCAGGATGCGCTGTTGCAACTCCGGTGACTGCGGAATCTTGCCGAACTGGTCGTGCGACATGATGACGCAATCGTAGTCGTTGTTCTTGATGTTGTTGAAGAAACGCACGCGGTTGGCGGTCGAAAAGTCCTTTTCCGAAGCGTAGAGGATACGGGCATTCGGATATGCCGCCTGATAGGTGGCGGCAATCTCCGCCACGTTCGCCTTCAAGCCGATAATCATCGGCTTATGCGCCAAGTTCAGACGCTTCATCTCATGCGCTGCAATGCACATTATCAGCGTCTTACCTGTTCCGACTTCATGGTCGCATATTCCGCCGCCGTTCTGTTTTATCATCCAGACGCAATCCTTCTGCGACGGATAAACGCTTTGAATACCACGGCTTGCCAATCCTTTCAGATTGAGGTCGGGAAACGTCTGGTGCGAGCCGTCATACTTCGGGCGCACGAAACAGTTGAACTTGCGGTTATACATCGTTGTCAGCCGTTCTTTGAACTGTGGCGACTGCTCTTCCAGCCATTCCGAGAACCCGTTGCGTATCTCGTCTATCTTGGCGTTGGCAAGCTGTATGCCCTCACTGTCACGCACCTTAATGTCATTGCCATTCTCGTCCTTACCGATAGACTTCATCATGTCAGGGCAGGTGTTGTGCAGGGCGTGTTTCAACAGGTGCATACCGTCATAGTTCCGGTAATAGCCCTTCACTAAGAACTCGTCCGTGATCTTCATGGTGCGGTAGCCGCACGCCACGGAAAACTCGTCCATGCTGGCGGAATAGGCGATTTTCACGTCCGTGTCGAAAAGATGGCTCATGTAGGCGGCATACACGCCCGTGGGAATCCAGCGTTCACCGAAGTTGAAGTCGAGGTCTTCAAAGGCGATACGCTGCGGTTCGGCTTCCTTCAAAGCCTCCAAAGCCTGTTTCACTTCCGGCAATCTTTCGTTTTCGGGATTACCGCCTATCCATGCCTCTATGCGCTCCGCCTTCTCTATCACGTTCCCCGCGATGAAGCGGTCTTTAATCTCGTAACCGGTTACGAGCGGATTGTAGAAGATACGACCTTTGAGGGCATTGAGAAGCTCCTCTTCCGTACTGTCTGTTATCCCCCGCATATAGCCGAGATTGACCGTACCGTACTTGTTGAGCGATGCGGACAAGGCTTCTTCGGGAGAGCCGACGTTGGCATGGTTCTCCACCGAGAAGGAAACGGGACGGTCGAAGATGTCCGCCTTGACGAACTTGCCGTCCTCCGCACGTTCCAGCGAAAGGATGTCGCGCCCTCCGGCATCCATCATTACTAACTTCACGTTCTGTTTGGCATTGAGGTTGCCATAACGCATGACAAACTCGTCGTAACAGGTGTTCAGGTGTTCACGCCAAGGTACATTTTCCTCACGTCTGTTCGATTCATAGCGGTACAACCGCTCGTATGCGTCACGGAGCGATACATACAGCAACGCTTTCTCTTTCTGATAACCGGTTAGTCCAAGCGGCTGGAAGGTTGCACCGTAGGGAGTAATGTCCTTCAGATAACCGATGTCGCGTGCCCTGTTTGCCACCAGCGACCCTTCACGCAGGTGCATTTCCGGCGTGCGGTGATAGGGACGCGGCGTAAGGTCGGGGGCTTCCTCCTTCGGCTTTTCCGTTTCAAATTCCGGGAATAGTGAAGCGGTTGCTTTCTCACTTGGGCTATTGTCCGTAATAGGAACGGGAGTTGCCTCCGGCTGTGCTTCGGGTTGTTTTGCTGCTTCCTTTTGCTCCGGTTTGTTATCCGACGAAGGCACAAAGGCAGGATTCATCGTGTCCTTGATACCCGACTTTTTCAGTTGTTCCTGTCTGTGCCGTTCCGCTTCAAGCCGTAGAGCCTTGCGCCGTTCCGGTGTCAGGCTCATCATCGTTTCATAGAAGCCGTTGATGGGTGGATTGGTGTCCCAGTCCAAAGTGGCATAAATATCTTCAGGGTCGCTTTGCTTCCCTGCACTTTCCGGCTTTGCCTTCTTGCTTTCGGTTGCAGGCTTGACGGATTCAACAGGAGGAACTGCCATAATCGGCGGTTTCGGTTTAGGAATAGCACGCTTTGCCTTGTTTTCCTTTTTGGTTGCCTTTTTCTTTTTGGCAGGTTCTTCTATGGGCATACCCCAAAGGTCAAGCAGAGTGAGCTGAACGGCATTTGAATGATTCGTCTGGCGTGGCTCAATCTCCGGCTTCTCGTCTATGGGTTGAACTTTCGGTTTCTCCGCTTCTGTGATAAAAACATTAGCGGTAGAAGTCACCGCTTCTACTTTCGGAGACGGCTGTACTTCCACATTCATACTTTTATCCGTACTTTCCGTTTGCGTCGGATGCAGGCTATGTCTTTCGTAGAGTTCCCTGTTGAGTTGGTGCAGTTCTATTTTCAGATGTTCCCGTAAGTCTTCCGCCAATTGTACGGTATCGCCTCTGTGCATGAGCTTATAGGCAGGCTTTCCGTAAGGGTCGGTACTTTTGGTTAAATCCGTGTGGGAAAGCGAACCGATGCTCCATACATACCCATTTACGGAAGTGCCGATAGGGGTCTGTTCTGTTTGCACAAAAAGTTTCTCATTATAATACAGTTTCCCGTTCTTTCCGCTGTTCTTTTGCAGAATAATCAAATCACTGCCCACCTCCGTACCCGCATTTTCCGTAAAGAGGTTGTTCGGCAGACGGGCAACACCCACCAGATTGGCGTGGTTCATCATATACTCGCGTATGGGCGCATTGGTCGGGGCATCCAACACCCCCTGCGAGGTAATGAACGCCACGATTCCGCCTTCACGCACCGCATCAAGGCTTTTCAGAAAGAAATAGTTGTGTATCGTCTTGGATGCCGACCGTCTTGCCATGTCATGACTGTTGGTAAATTCCGGGTCGAACACCGCCACATCACCAAAGGGGATATTGGATATAGCCAGATCAAAATGGTTCATGAACGGCTTTTCAATTTTCTCGTACCCCTGTATCCTTACTTTCTGGTCGGGATGCAGGTGTTTCAATATCTTGCCCGTCATCAGGTCTTTCTCAAAAGCCATGATGTCCGCGTCCGGCTTGTTCTCTAATACGGCATCCACAAATGCGCCAACGCCTGCCGATGGTTCCAGTACCCGGTCGGGGCGTATGCCGTGTTCATGCAGCACGTCCGCAATAGTGCCTGTTATCTCCGGCGGAGTATAGAAAGCGGTCAGAACGGATTGCTTCATAGCATCCATGTACCGCTTATACTCCGTATCGTCTTTTGTATTCTCCCGTAGTAACTTGTGCAGTTCCACGGTAGGGGCAAACAGTTCGAGGTCGGATTTCGCCCAATGGACGGCATCCGTCAGTTCCTTTGCTGGGTTCAGTATGCACTTCAGTCCACCGAAACCGCAATAACGCTCCAACAAGAGCCTTTCGCGTGCGGTGGGGGTGCGTTGTTCCCTGTCAAGGACGAATGCCGTCCGTATCGCCTCGATGTTGTCCCGCAACCTTTGTTTGCGGTTAAACGCCATATTCCTCTATATAAAGGACGACAGCCCCCGTCAGCTCCGTGTAGAGCAGGTCATAATCGGGCGACAGGGCGAAATTGTCATCCGAAAGGTCATAAATGGAGAATACGTTTCCGACAAGCGGCAGCAGTTTTCGGGTAAAGGATTCACGCTCCGCTTCCGGCACGTCGTCGGCAAACTCGTTCTCTACGACTTCGCGCAGGATGGCGTACTTGGAGTAGCGAAGCCCCTCCGTCAGCGTGCGCATAGCCAATTCCTGCGCACCTGCGGCGGGATAGCCTTCGAGCATTGCCCGTTCATACGTTCCGGCGGCACGGTCGGCGCGTTCACGGATGAAGGCTTCGTCGGTCGCCTGTTCAAATCTGTTTGTTCGGAGATAGTCTAGCAGGTACAGACCGTAGTAGGAAAAGTCGGTCTGCCCCTCGTTTTTCTTCTTGTTGTTCATTACTTTGGAATTTAGTGGATTGGTAAATCATGACCGGGATAATTGTCTGAAAGGAGAAAGAAAAGGCACTCGGTATCCCTCCGAGTGCCACCACTAAATCCAAAGCATGAGTGTAATCCGGTATCGAAGAACAGTTCATTACTCTGAATCAGTGGCAAAGTTACTCATTATTTTCTTCTTCTCGCAGAGGTTGCCTTACTTTTCCTTTCGGGGAACACGAAAGTCGTGTTGTAGTCCCCGTCAAAGGCAACCACGGCATCGAAACTCTTGCCCTGCTTGCTCTTGAAACCTTTGAGCAGTTTCGTGTGTCCGTCGGTGAGCAGGTCTTTGATTTCGTCATCGGTGAGGGTACGGTTTGCCTTCAGGCGGAACACGGGCAGCCCGCACTCCGCGTTGTCGCAGCGGACGACCTTGCCGTAGAACTGCATACTGCCCGTCCCGCACTTGGGACACTTGCAGCCGGAATCCCTGCGGGCGAACAGTTTGTCGCACGAGAGCAGTTCGGAGGTAATCTCCTTTGTGTACGCCTCTATCTCCTTGCGGAAGGTATCGGCGAGCAGTTCCCCGCGCTCGATGCGTGCCAGTTCCTTCTCCCATTCACCCGTCATGGCGACGTCGGCGATGAGCATCGTCTTCACGACCGAGTAGAGGGCAAGCCCTTTTTCGGTGGGTACAAGCGACTTCTTGCAACGTTCCATGTAACCGCGTTTGAAAAGCGTTTCGATGATGGCTGCACGGGTGGCAGGCGTGCCGATGCCGCAATCCTTCAATGCCTGACGCAGCGCGTCGTCCTCTATCTCCTTGCCAGCCGTTTCCATTGCGGACAGCAGGGAGGCTTCGGTATGCAGCGGCTTAGGCTTGGTCTTACCTTCCGTGATGGAGGCGGCTTTCAGTGCCAGCCTATCGTCTTCCTGCCAGCCGGGTATGATGGTCTCCTCTTTCTCTTCCTCGCCATAGACTGCACGCCACCCGACTTGCCTGATAACACTGCCTTTCACCACGAACTCCGCTCCGGCACACTCCGCCGTAACAGTAGCGGTGTCTTTGACGCATTTTTCAGAGAAAGCCTCAATCATGCGTCCGGCAATCATCTGATAGACGGTATTATCTTCTTTGGAGAGGAACAGCGGTTTCTCGCCCGTGACGAGTAGGGCATGGTGGTCTGTTACCTTGCCGCCGTCCACGCTGCGGCGTGTCGGCACTGCCTTCGGATTGACTTTGTCTTTCCATTCGGGCAGGTTGCCGATGAAGGCGAGCAACTTGGGAATTTCCACGAACACGTCTTCGGGGATGTAGCGGCTTCCGGTTCTCGGATAGGTGATAAGTTTCTTCTCGTAGAGCTTCTGCGCGATTTCGAGTGTCTGCTCCGCTGTGAAGCCGTGTTTGGCGTTGGCCTCCTTCTGGAGCGTGGTCAGGTCGTACAGGAGCGGAGTGTCCTCTATCTTCTCCTTGCGCTCCGCTTTCGTGACGGTGGCTGTGCCTGCTTCCTTTACTTTATTATATAATTCCGTCGCAGGCTCTTTCTCTTTCCATTTCTCGGAGGACGAGAATTTCACGGTATCACCGTTGCCTCCGTCTGCGGCGATATGGAGCTGCCAGAACGGTTCTACCGTGAAACGGCGGTTCTCCCAGTAACGTGCGCATACCATCGCCAGCGTAGGTGTCTGTACCCGTCCGACGGAATATGTGCCGTGTCCGGCGGCGATGGAGAGTGCCTGCGTGCCGTTGATGCCCACAAGCCAGTCGGATTCGCTCCGTGCTTTGGCGGCAAGGTAGAGGTTGTCGTATTTGTCGCCCGCTTCGAGGTTGCGCAGTCCCTCACGGATAGCCTTGTCGGTAAGCGAGCTTATCCAAAGGCGCACGAAAGGAGTGGTACATCCGATATAGTGGTAGAGGTAGCGGAAGATAAGCTCACCTTCGCGTCCGGCATCGGTCGCCACGATGATCTGCTCGCTTTCCTTGAAAAGACGGGCGATGATTTTTATCTGCGACACCACGCCGCTGTCGGACTTGTAGCCTTTCTCTGTCTTTTCCTGACGGGGAATGAGCGTGAAGGTTCCGGGGATGACGGGCAGGTTACCACGGACGAAACCACGTATGCCGTAGCCGTCGGGCATGGCAAGCTGGACGAGGTGTCCGAATGCCCATGTCACGGCATAGCCGCCTCCCTCGAAATATCCTTCCTCTCTTTTTGTCGCGCCCACGATGCGGGCGATTTCACGTGCCACGGATGGCTTTTCTGCAATGATTGTCTTCATGTTTTCTTACTTTTTAGTGATACTTTGGATTCTATTTTGGATTTAGTGGTGGACACGGGAGATTACATCTTCATGCCCTTGTTGTTTTTCTTCTGTGGTTTCTCCTGCTGCTGTTGCTGTTTGTCGTCCTTCGGAGCGGTCTGTCCCTTCTGCAACGGCTCTTTCAGGTTCTTGGTCGCCTCGTTGGTCTTGCCCTCGCTGTTCACCGCCACCTGTGTGCGGCTTTCGTTGGAGGGGGCTACCTTCTGTGCGTTGTCAGGATTGGTGTCGTAGCGATAAGGACGACCCTTCTCCGGGTTGAACTTGATATACATCGTGGCATGGAAACCCTGTTTGTCTGTCACGTTCTCCAGCTTTATCGCCTTACCCGCTGCATAATCGGCTTTCTGCTGGTCGGTGAAGTTCATGCCGCTCCATTTGCTGATGGGGCGGATGCTGCCGTCGGCGTTCGTCCACGTGTTGCGGCGTTGCTCTTTCTGTGGGGCTGCGGAATTTTCCATGCCCTGAGCCTGTCCTTGTGTGAGATTGTTCTTGGCTTCCTGCGTCTGGGCAGTACGCGGCGACCTGCCGGTTCCCGGTACGAACTCCACGCCTCGCTGCTCTACATTCACTTGAAGAGTGGTGACGAATTTCCTGCCGTCGTTGCGCTCAATAAGTTTGTCGCGCACGGGCAGCCCGGCACGCAGCATATCCTGTTCCTGTTTGGTGATTTCCGTCTTTCCGATGCGCTCCGGTATGCGCACTTTGTTTGCTGGTATGTCCGTGATTTCATTTGTCTTGCGGTCTATGCTGATGAACGAGGGGATGATTTCACCCGTTTCCTTGTCCACGATGTCCACGACCCTGCCGAGATTGCCCGTTTCGCGCAGGTTCTTACGGTCTTCGTCCGAAAACTTGTGTTCCTTGTACTCGTCGAGTTTCTGCTCCTTGCGGATGAAGTGCGGCACGAGGCTGACATTGCCTTCACCGTCTTTCTTAAAGGAAAGGCGGGCGTCCAGTTCAAAAGCCTCGCCGCCAAACTTGGGCGACACTTTTACCAAATCGGATTTGCCGTAATTGAGCATTTTGGTAAGGTCGCCGGACTTTTCAAGGTCATCGCGTTTCACGCCCCATTTCTCTTCCAGCTCCTGCCAGTTGATTTTGCTCTCGTCGATGGGCTGGTAGCCCCGTCTGCCCTGTGCCTGTTGTTGCGGGCTTTCCTGATTCTGTTCCTGCTTCTTTTCCATTTCTTCCTGTTTTTGGGTTTCTTTGGGTTGCTCTTCCTGCTTTTGTTCCGTCTTTCCGGCGGTCTGTTCTTCCTTTACCTGCTTCTCGTAGCCGGAGGTGTCCACCTTGTGGGGCGCGAGCAGTTCCTTGTTGGCTTCGGGGTCTTTCAGCAGGTCTTTCATCACCTCCATCAGTTTGTCGGCTTGGTCTGCCGCGACACGGTAGAAACCGAAGCGGCTGGGCTCCTTGCACTGCCGGAAGAAGTTTTTGAAGAAGTTGTCCAGCACGTCGCCGTGGCGGTCGAATTGCAGGAAACTCTGCGCGTTCTCCGCTTTCGCGGGGGTGCGCTTGGGGGAACCGTCGGCATCCAGCCCGGCTACCACGCTGAGTTCGCCCGTCTTCTCGTCACGGACTATCAGCACGTCCTTTTCAGTTGTTTTCTTTGCCATTTGAAAAATGTTTTAATGGGTTATTTTTGAAAGAAATTATGGATACGGGCCTTGTAGAAGGCTATATCTTCTTTTTTGAAGTCCTTTACGTGTCCGGAAAGAAACGTCAGCACGTCCTCTTCGCTGTAATAGGTCTTTTTGCCGAGCGTCTTGTACGGCAACGCGCCGATACTGCGGTAGCGTTGCAGGGTGCGCTTGCTGATCTGGAGCAGCATACAGAGGTCCTGGTTGTCGAACATCCTGATACGTTCCATCGGGTCCGGGGCTTTGCCGGACGGCTGCAAGGAGAGCAGCAGTTCGTCCTGCCGGTCGAGCCGTTCCATCAGCTTTTGCATCCAGCTCTCGAAATTGTTTCGGGTAACTATTTCCATATTTATGTCCTCCGTTTTTCTTGTTTCTGAGGCAAAGTTCGGTAAAGGGCAAAAGCGGCTTTAACAACTCACTACGTGACTCACGTATAATTTTTTTAGGGAATGGCTCCGTTACCCGGACAGACGACGCAACAAGCAGCCAGTCAATAAGAAATGGAACGTAGATATAGAAAGCGTATTACTTTTATGCCGGATTCCCGGATAAGAGGCTATGAACAAACATACTTACTGGAACAAATCCTTGCATAGTAATCAAAAACAAATGAAATATGGAAATTATTAGCATTGAGAAAAAGACTTTTGAAGAGATGGTTTCAAAATTTGACAACCTTGTTGCAAAAGCCGAAGCATTATGCTTTGAAGACAAAAAAATGAGTGAGTGGATGGATAGTCAGGATGTCTGTGTCCTTTTAAATATCAGTCCACGCACCTTGCAGACTTTACGTGACAGCGGACGCTTGGCATATTCACAGATAAACCATAAGACATATTATCTTCCAGAAGATGTCGGACGTATGCTGCCTATCGTGGAAAAACGAAAAATAAAAGACAAATGATAACAAAAAGCAGAAAGCCTATGAATGATAACCAATTGATAACGAAAGAAAGTGAATGGATTGCCTATTTTACAAGTAGTATAGAACGAATAATAGCAAAAATGGAACGGATGAAAAAGGATTGCCGTCCCACTTTGGGCGGCGAGAATTTTCTTACGGACAAGGAAGTGGCTGAACGGTTGAGAATCAGCAGGCGTACCCTACAAGAATACCGGAATGAAGGGCGTATTTCATACATTCAGCTGGGAGGAAAAATCATATATAAGGAAAGTGATATTGAACGGTTGCTCAAAGACGGGTATAGGGAAGCCTATTTGACAGACCTTTAAAAAATAGGAAAGGGGCATCACCTATGTAGGTGCATACCCCTTTTCCCGTATGGGATTCATTTGTTCTCAGCTGGGATTTGAATAACTGCCATTCTTCTCATTCAACCCAAGCAATAGGTAATTAATGTTTTTATTTTCACGCAGCAGTTTTTTAAGCACGTATTTTCTGAAAAAGGTGCTCTCTCTACTGCATATCCTGAACGAAATGGCTGTTATCATTTCAAGAGAATAGACATCCATGCTTATCCGATTGCCGTTTTTTATATATCGCATTGTAATCTGCTCATCCAACTCACGACTTTTATAAGCAGAGCGGATAATTTTTCGGACATCCGAAGAAAACACGCCAAACAAGTCGGCTATTTCAAACAATGTCATCCATACGGGAGTAGTTGGCATAGTGACTGCTCCCGTTTCACTGATGGTTATAATCCCTCTGTCCATAATTCCCTATACTTGTCGTTTCAAAAAACTCCGTTCTACATTTTTCATATCGCGTAAAATAGAGGTGTCCAGTACCTTGGCATAATGCTGTGTCATACGGATATTGGAATGTCCCAAGATTTTAGCGACATTTTCCATGCTTACCTCGTTTGCCAAAAACACGACGGTAGCCGCAGTATGCCGGGCAACGTGTGTGGTCAGACGCTTCTGTATTCCACAGATGTCGGCTATCTCCTTTAAGTAAGCGTTCATTTTCTGGTTGCTCAATACAGGCAAAAGCACATTTTTGGCAATACAATCAGGTTGGTGCGAATACTTGTCTATCAATTTACGGGCGGGTGATATGACTGGAATATTACACATCTGCTTTGTTTTTTGGCGGGCTTTACGAATCCACAAGTTACCGTCATTGTCCCTTACAAGATGTTCCTTGCTGAGCTGATGCACGTCTGCAAAAGCCAGACCTGTGTAGCAGCAAAAGGCAAACACGTCCCGAACCTGCTCCAGCCGTTTTATCTCAAAATCCTTTTCCATCAGCCTGTCCAGTTCTTCTTGGGATAAAAACTCCACATTGACTTCATCCATCTTGAAATGAATGCCATAAAACGGGTCTTTTTCTATCCATCCGTTGGCTAATGCGATGCGTATGACTTTTTTCAGGTTCTTCAAATGTTTCAATGCGGAATTGTTCTGGCATCCGATGGACGTTTTCAGCCAATACTCGAAATCGCGAACAAACTGCCCGTCCAGTTCATTCAGGAACAGGTCATCCTTGTGATATCCAAAACGGATAAACTCCCTCAACCTGTTTATGGAAGTCTCAAATTTTGTCACGGTTGATTCCGTGTACTCCTTACCGATTAAAGCCCGGCATTTCTCGTTATGGTCTGTATAGATTTCCAAAAGCGTATGCTGCACTTTATCCCGACCGTAATATCTGTCACGGATGGCATCTGCCGTAACCATTTTTGCATCTACTTCAAGTTCCCTGTGTATCTGCAACACTTTGGCACGAACAGAACTTATATAATGATTAAGTTCCTGCGAATTGCGGTCTTTTCCTTTGGAACATTCTTTTGACTGGTTCCAAAGTTCTACAGGTACGCTACGCTTGATCATAATTTCCGCTTTCCGCTTGTCAACGGTAATGCGCATACATACGGGAGCCTCCCCGTTTTTCAGCAGTTTCTGCCGCTTGATGTAAAACAACACACTCAGTGTACTACGTCTCTTTTCAATTCCCATACTTTTTGCATTTTAAGTGGTACAAAGTTAAATTCCATTGTCCCAAATCAGGCTATGCAAAATACTGAGAATCAGCGAAAACAAATCCAAATCGTTGGACTTTTCAATCCTTTAAAAAGTCCAACGGATAAGCCAGTGCCAACTGCGCCATTCCGGGTCAACGTAATAATCTGAGGGGTAAATCCGATAAATTTATATCTTTGCCGGAAAGA
>OOBV01001506.1_pt1 | contig 14599 bp, 8 predicted proteins | sample 1671731 | NCBI WGS metagenome assembly OOBV01 (sample SAMN06348186, study PRJEB24527) | human gut metagenome | biome: human gut; feature: ankylosing spondylitis patient; material: feces | host: Homo sapiens | place: China | collected 2015-10
GGCGGCGAAACTCTACGAGGTTTTTGGACAAGCTGCACCCCCCCGCTGCTTCGGCAGCGGGGTTTTGTGACGTTACGGAGTTTTTCGGTCGTCCGGCTGCGGAGGCTCGACCGCGGGTACGGGTGGAGACGAGGCTTTATGACGTCACAAATACCGCGGAGCGCGAAAAAGCCCGCGTGCATTGCACGCGGGCTGATTTCGCAAGAACGCAGATCCGATCTTACTTGATGCCGTACTTCTTGTTGAACTTATCCACACGGCCGCTGGTGTCAACGAGCTTCTGCTTGCCGGTGTAGAAGGGGTGGCACTTGGAGCAGATCTCGATGGAGATGTTCTGCTTCGTGGAGCGGGTCTCGTACACGGCGCCGCAAGCGCAGCGGATCGTGGTCGGCTGGTAATTCGGATGGATACCGTCTTTCATAGTCATTCACCTCATAATAAGCTGTCTTGAGCACGGGCTGGTCCATGGTTACAAGACGCAACCTGAATTGTAGCATGCGGGTGACAAAAAAGCAAGCGTTTTTGTAATTTTTTTATGCGTCTGTCTCCGGGACATCGGCGCTGCAGCCGCAGTGCAGAAAGTACAGCGTCCTCTGGCAGACTGGGCGGCCGGTGATGCGCGCCATCGCCCCGGCATAAGCGCGCAGCTGCGCGGCATAGTACGCCGTGCGCTCCGGCACGGCATCCGGGCGGATGCGGTCGGTCTTGTAGTCCACGATGACAAGACCGTCCGGTGTCTCGAACCACGCGTCCACCACGCCCTGCAGCAGCACCTGCTCCTCATCCGCACCGGGGAAGAACGTCTCCGCCGGGCACAGGAGCGAGAAGCGAAACTCCCGCCGCAGCGTGCCCGCGGCCTCTGCCGCCGCAAGCGCCGCGCCGAGCGGTGTGCGTATCAGCTGCAGGAGCGAGGCCGTGTTCACCGCCTGTGCCTCGCGCGCCGTGAGCAGACCGCGCGCAGCGAGGGCCTGCACCTGCGCGGTGATGCCCTCCGGCGTGCGCGCGTCGGCAAAGCGCAGATATTGCAGCGTGCGGTGCGTGGCCGTGCCGCGCTCGGCGGCGGTGAGCCTGCGCTCCCGCGCCGAAAAATCCGGCTGGCGGAAGGTCTGCGTGCGCGGCGTGCCTTTGAGCAGCGGTGCGCCGGCGTCTTCGGGCGGTGCATCCTCCGCCTCCAGCCGCTTGAGCTCTGTCGCCGTCACCTTCGACGGCAGGTCGATGGCCTGCGCGTGCGCATAGCGGAACGTGAGTGTGCGCTCGAGCTGCGCCAGCAGGGCGGGGTCCGGCTCCGGCAGCGCGGGTTCGGCTTCCGCCTCCGCACTGCCGGCCGCGGTTTCCGCCGTCAGATAGACGTAGTTCCGGCGCAGATAGCGCTCATCCCGGTCGAGCAGCGCGCTCTGCAGCAGCCAGTGCAGCGGGCTCTGCGCAGCGCGCAGCAGCTCCGGCGCGAGGGGCACGGTGGCCGTGGCGGTCAGGGTGCTGACGGTCTTGCCGATGTCGCGCACGGTGCCCGTGATGACGAGCCGCTCCTTTGCGCGCGTCATGGCCACGTACAGCAGGCGCATCTCCTCCGAGAGCGTCTCGGTCAGCAGCTGCGCCGCGATCGCCTGCCGCGCGATGGTCGGGTATTCCACGCCGTGCTCGAGATCCGTGCACTTCGGCCCCAGACCGAGCGCCGGGTGCACGAGCACGCTCGCGCGCGTGTCGGACTTGTTGAACAGGCGCGCCGTGTCGCACAAGAACACGAACGGGAACTCCAGCCCCTTGGATTTGTGGATGCTCAGGATGCGCACGCTGCGGCTCTCGCCGCCGGGGACGGCGGGTTCTTCGCCCTCGGTCTCCTGCCGCTGCATCCAGAGCAGGAAGCGGTGCAGCCCGCGCGCACCCGTCTGTTCAAACTGCTGCGCCAGGTCGAGCAGGAGCAGCACGTTGCGCCGCCGCAGCTCGCCGTCCGGCATCGCGCTCGTGAGCGCCATGACGGCGCGGTCGTCCACGACGTGCCACAAAAATTCGCTCAGCGGCAGCTCGATCGACAGCGCGCGGTAGCGCGCGAGCACGTCGAGAAAGTCCCGGCAGTCGTCGCGCGTCTCTGCGGCGAGCGTGACGGCGGTGTAAAAATCATGCTCGCGGTCGCACGTGCGCACGGCGGCCAGATCGTCCGCCGTCAGGCCGAACAGCGGCGAGCGCAGCGCCGCAATGAGCGGCACGTCCTGGTGCGGATTGTCCACCACCGCCAGCAGCGAGCGCAGCACCGACACCTCCTCGGATGTGTAGAACCCGCCGCTCGTCTCCGCCGACACGGGGATGCCGTGCGCCTCGAGCGCGGCACGGTACACGGGGCCGACGCTGTTGGCGCTGCGCAGCAGGATGACCACGTCGCCGTAGTGCGCAGGGCGCTCGGCGCCGTTTTCCCACACGGGCGTGCCGCCGTCGATGAGCGCGCGGATGCGCCGCGCGGCGTAGTCCGCCTCCAGCGCGGCCTTTTCCGGCGTGGGTGCGTCGTCGTCTGCGCCCGGCAGCTCGAGCACGGCGAGCTCCGGCAGCACATCGTCGCCGGGGTAGCTTGCTCCGGCGCGCAGCCGCGCCGCATCGTCATAGTCCAGCTCGCCGAGCGCACGCGACATGATGTTGGAAAAGACGTGGTTGGCCGCTTCCAGCACCGCGCGGCGGGAGCGGAAATTCTCCCGCAGGAGGATGCGCCGCGGCGCACCGGGCGCGGCCTCGCGGAAATCCGCAAAGCGCGCGTATTTGTCGAGGAAGATCGTTGGATCGGCGAGACGGAAGCGGTAGATCGACTGCTTGACGTCGCCGACGAAAAAGAGGTTGCTGCCCTCGCGCGACACGGCGCGGAAGATGAGATCCTGCACCTCCGACACGTCCTGATATTCATCGACCATGATCTCGGTATATCGCCCCGAGAGCTGGCGCGCAAGCTCCGTCGGTGCGCCGTCCTCGTCCGTGAGCAGCTGCGCCGTCATGTGCTCGAGGTCGGAGAAGTCCACGAGACTGCGCCGCCGCTTTTCGGCGGCGTAGGCCGCGCCGAAGTCGAGCGTCAGCGCCAGCAGCGCCTGCATGGCCGGGGCCGTCGTGTGCAGGTCGGCAAGGGCCTGCGCGGAGGGGATGTTGATCTGCTTTTGCAGCGTCTGGATGGCTTTTTTCGCCGTGTCGCGCTGCGCCTTGACACGGTCGCGCACATCCGGATCGGGCGGCTTGCGCGTGCTGCCGAGGCGCGGGAACGGCACGTCCTGCAGCGCTGCCACGGCAGCGTCCCAGCTTTGATCACAGGCGCGCACGACGGCGCGCAGTCCGTCTGCCGTCTCTGCAAAGCTCGTGGCGTAAATGGCGCTGAGCCATGCCATGTCGTCCGCCGCCATGATGTCGAGCTGCGCCTCAAGCACGCCGCACCAGTGCTCCGCACTCTCCTGCATGCGTGCCAGCAGCGACCGACCCCACGGCGTGGCGCCGGCGTCTGTCACGCCGTCGAGCGCGAGCAGGTCCACCTGCTGTGCGGCCCATTGCTCGGGCCGGGCATGGCACTGCATCTTGTCATAGAGCGTGAGCACCAGCTCGCCCAGACGCGCATCGTCGCGCCCGCCGCCGACGGTGTCGGCCAGCAGCCGAAAGCCGGCGTCGGCATCCATGCGGGCGTAGGCGCGCTCGAGCGTGTGCTCCAGCGCCGTTGTGCGCAGGGCGATGCAGCGTTCGGTATCGGCGACCTGAAAGTCCGGCGCGAGGGCGAGGGCTGCGCAGTTGGCGCGCAGGAAGTCTGCGCAGAAGCTGTGGATCGTGCCGATCTCGGCGCGGGCACACAGCGCGGCCTGCCGCCGCAGGCGGCGGTTTTCGGGGTCGGAGGCAATGCGCGCATAGATCCCGTCGAGGATGCGGCTGCGCAGCTCGGCTGCGGCCGCGCGCGTGTAGGTGATGACGAGGAAGCGGTCGATGTCGACCGGATTTTCCGCGTCCGTGAGGTAGGCCATGAGGCGCTCGGTGAGCACGCGGGTCTTGCCGCTGCCCGCTGCCGCGGACACGAGCACGGTGCTGCCGCGTGTGTCGATCGCAGCGCGCTGTTCGGGTGTGAAGTTCAGTTCAGCCATGCATCTCGCCTCCTTTCAGGCTGCTCCAGATCTTGTCGGCGGGGAGCTTTGTCAGCACGCGGTGGCAGTCGCCTTCTACGCCGGGCGTAAAGTGGCAGACGCTCAGATAGTCGCAGTGCGTGCAGGCGGTGTCCTGTCCGGAGCGGAAATAGGGGTCTGCCGTGATGCTGCCGTCACGCAGCTCGTGCGCCAGGTCGAGCAGCGTCGTCTCGATGTGCCGCGCAAGCAGACCGAGCTGCTCTGCGCTGGCAAGGGCGTCCGCCTTGCGCCGGGACGAGAGCGGCAGATACTGCGGCGTGTCGCTGTGCTCCATCGCGTACAGCACGGCACTGTCGTCGAGCAGCAGGCCGGAGCGGCGCACCGCGCCGGCGCGCTCTTTTGCCGCTTCCTCCGGCGAGAGCCGGCGGTCGGCCGGGATGAGCACGTCGCGCGCCGGGACGTAGAGCACGCCTGCCGGCACGATCTCGTGACCGTAGCGCTCCGGACCCGAGCGCTCAAGTGCGAACAGGTACAGCAGCATCTGCAGCCCCATGCCGTACCACACGTCCGAGAGCGAGAACGCCTTGCGCCCGGTCTTGTAGTCGACCACGCGCAGGTAGAGCTTGCCGTCGTGCAGCCAGCCGTCCACGCGGTCGGCCACGCCGCTCATGTTGAGCGTCACCGCACCGTCCGAGAGCGTGATCGGCGCGATCTGCTCGGGGTCGGCGAAGTTGAGCTCGAAATCCAGCGGCACGAAATCGCCCGCGCGCAGCTCGTGCGCCATGTCGGTCACCACCTGCCGCACCTGCCGGCACAGGCGGCGGAAGAGGTAGATGAAGCGTGCGGATTTTTCCTGAAAATCGTTGAGCTCGTCGTGGATGTAGCGCTGCGTCCAGCGGTCGGTGAAGCGCCCGAGTTCCTCGTCGGTCACGACGGCGAAGCCGCCGGCGGCCGTCGCGTCCTGCGCCGTGTGCTGCAGGACATAGTGGAAGAACGTGCCGATCTCCGGCGGGCTGAACGCCGCCGGGCGGCGGGGCTTGGCCTTGAGCCCGTATTGCAGAAAATAGGCATAGCGGCAGGCGCTGAAGCGCTCGGCCTTCGATGCCGAGAGATACAGCCGCTGACCGTAGAGCGCGCGCACGCGCTCGGGCGAGAGCTTGCCGCGGGCGGTGTGCGCCGCGCGTGTGAGTGCGGCGAGCGCGGCGGGATCGTGCTGCGCAAACCATGCGCGCGCAGCGGCAGCGTTGGCGTCCGTCGCGCCGCGCAGCGTGCGCGCAGCCAGCTCCAGCGCCGGTGCGGGGGCGAGCAGCCGCTGCGCATCGGGGTCAACAGGCTGCGGCAGCGTGCCGAACAGCTGCTCGATGCGCGTGACGAGAAAGGCAGCGCGTGTGGGCGTGCCGCTGCCGTCAAAGAGCGGGTAGGTCACCGTGAGCGTCTCGGACGGGAGCGTCACACACTGGTAGATGAGGTTATACTCGCGCCAGAGCACATCGTCCGTGCCGCCGCCGATGTCGAGCTCCAGCTCCAGCAGCTCGCGCCGCTCCTCGGGCGAGAACACGCCGTCCGGCTCACCGGCGCGCGGCAGCCGGTCGTCTGACGCGCCGAGCACGATCAGATGCCGGATGCCGCGCCGGCGCATCCGGTCAAGGTCGCCGGCGGTCACGCGGTCGAGCGCGACGGGGATCGTGCCGATGTCGTAGCACGAGAGCATCCGCAAAAACAGCGTTGCAAACGTGTCGGCGTCCATCTGCGTGTCGCCGAGGATGGCGGCAAACTGCTCGAGCGCGCCGACCGTCAACTCCCAGAGCTGCGCATATTCGGCCGCGAGCGCGCCGCGCCCCTCGCGGCGCAGATCCTCGGCGAGCGTGTCGAGCCGCTGTGCAAGCTGCAGCCGCTCGAGAAAATCTGCCAGCGCCATGGCCTGCGCCTCGGCGGTGGCGGCGGCGTGGCTCTCCGCCCCCAGCAGCCGCAGCGGGTCTGCCGCCCGCTGCCGCAGGTCGTTGATCTCGGCAAGGCGGGCGGCGGCCTCGTCCGTGTCCGGTGCGCCGTAGCCGTCGGGATGCTGCTGCCACGGCTCGGGGCGCGTCCATGCGCTGCCGCGCAGCGACCAGAGCAGAACGTAGTTTTCGAGCGTGTCCGTCTCCTCGGGCGTGAGCCCGGCGAGCCCCGTGCGCAGGTAGGCGGACATATCCTCGGCGTCCCAGCCGCCGGTCACGATGTCGTATGCCGCACGGATGAGCGCCACGAGCGGCTTTTGCAGCAGGTCGGTGCGGCGGGCAAAATAGAGCGGCACGCCGTAGTAGGCACACATACGCTCGAGCGCGGGCGCGTAGTCGGAAAAGCCGCGCGCGGCGATGGCGATGTCGCGCCAGCGGCAGCCCGCCTGCACAAGCTGCAGTGCGCGGGAGGCCGCCCACGCGCACTCGGCCGTGAGATCGTCCGCCGTGCGCACGCTGAGCGTGTGCGCGGGGTCGTCAAAGTGCGCGGAGGTGTAGGAAAACAGCTGCTGCTCGAGCACGCGCAGCGGCGTGTCGGCGGCGCGTGCAGGGCAGGTCTCGACGGTGGTCTGCACGCCGCAGTCGTCCGCCATGTCCAGCAGCACGCGCGCCGTGTGCCGCGCCGTGCCGAAGATCTCGTTGCCGTCCGTGAGCGCGTCGAGCGTGAGGCAGACTGTCACATCCGCGCCCGCCGTCAGCAGCGCGCGCACGACGGCCAGCTCCTGCCGCGTGTAGTCGGTGAAGCCGTCGAGATAAAACTGCCCCGTGCGCCCGAGCGTGCTCTCGGGGATGCGCTCGGCCAGATGCGTCAGGCGGTCGGTGGGGTCAGCATGACCCTGCGCGGTCACGGCGTCATATGCCGCGAGCACGAGCGCGAGATCGTGCAGCTTGTCGCCCAGATAGCCGGGGCAGCGCGCGGCGGTCTGCTCGAGCGCGTCGGGCGTGACGCACGCGGTCTTGAGCTCGTCGACCGCGCCGAGCAGCGTCTGCTGCATCTGCGCCCGGCGGGCAGCCGCACCGAACAGCCGCAGCCGCGGCGCGACCTGATCGAGCGCCAGCGCCATGCACAGCAGCCGTCCGCCCTGATCGAGCAGCGGCGCGTCACCCGCGCCGGTCTCCGCCGCGACGCGGCGCGCCAGCCCCGTGAAGCTCAGCACCTCGGCGTACAGACTCAGGCTGTCGCCGCAGGCGGCGCACAGGGCGCGCTCGGCCTCGTGGCTGTATTGCTCCGGCACGAGCAGCACCTGCCCCGGCGTGCGCGCCGCAACGGCCGTGCGGATGCGCCCCATGAGCAGGTCGGTCTTGCCGCTGGCGGCAGGACCATAGAGCAGATGCAGCATAACATTGCCTCCTTGTGTGTTTTCTAAAGTGTAGCATATTGGGTGTCCCGATAAAAGGACAGTGCCCGGCGGTGCGGCTCACCACACCTGCCAGCGCAGGGCGAAGGCGGCGAGATAGCCGAGCGCGGCGAGCGCGCTCAGAGCGGTGAGGACGATGTTCGCGGTGCGCTTTTGCGCGCACTGTGCCAGCGCCAGCGGCACGGGCAGCAGCACGAGCAGGTAGCGCGGCGCGCTCAGCAGCCATGTCGCGCCGACGGCGATGATGTAATACGCGAGAAACCACGCCGTCTGGCTCGCGCGCAGCCGCGGTGCGGCCTTCGCCAGCAGAATGAGGGCGGAAAAGCACGCGATGAGGTTCGGCAGCCAGAGGCCGAGCGCATCGCGCCAATTGCCGCTGCGCAGGCAGCGCAGCAGGTAGTCTGTCTGATATGCGGCGGTGCTGAAAAACAGCCCCGTGCGCTGGTTCCAGTGCTCGCGCTGGTAGATGAGGAACTGAAACGGGTTTCCCGATACGTGCCGGTTGATGCAGCAATACGCCGCGAAGCCCAGCGGCACGAGCAGCAGCCCGGCGGCCTGCCGGATGCTGACACGGCGGCGCTGCACGGCGTCGTGCACGAGCTCCCACAGCAGCGGCACGATCAGCAGCAGCCCGAGCGAGCGCGTGAACGCGGCGTATGCTCCGCACAGCCCGCCGAGCACGGGCCTGTGCGTGCGCGCGAGATAGAGTGCCGCCGCCGTCAGCAGCAAAAACAGGCTCTCGCTCATGGGCGCGGCGAAGAAAAAGCAGCCCGGCGCGAGCACGAGAAACCGCAGCGCGCGCACGGCGTCGCGGTGCGGCAGGTCGAGCCGCAGCAGCCGGTAGACCACGCACCCCGCGCCCGCAAAGCACAGCGCCGATGTCAGAAGCCCCGCGCAGATGTCCGACGGGACGAGCAGCATCACCGCGCGCACCGCAAGCGGGTAACCCGGCAGGAACACGAGCTGCACGACGCGGTCGCGCTCGCCGGCGGCGATGTAGCCGTCGCGCGCGATGTCAAGATAGTGCCGGCTGTCGAGGCAGCGCCAGAATTCGAGCGCCTGCGCGGGCGTCTCCACCCGTCCGCTCAGGGCGCGGACGCCCCATGTGAGCAGCAGCAGCGCAAGGTCGAGCGCGAGCAGCGCCGCGAAAATGCGCGCGGCCATGTGCGCCGGCTCCTGCGCCGGGACAGCGGGCGCGGCGTCCTCCCGCTGCCAGAAGCGCACCCACGCGGGCACAAACCGCAGCCCCACGGCGGCAAACAGCGCCGCGCTGCATCCGGCGGCGATGCCGCCCGCAGCGGTGAGGTTCTGCGTGTGTACGCGCCAGAGGACAAAGAGCGCCGCGAGCGCGGCAAGGCCCAGCGCATCGAGCGCGATGACGGCGCGGGTTTTCGGCTGCATGGCGGCACCTCCTGTGTGGATTGGATGATGATAAATTGTAGCACGTGCGGCGGCTAAGGTACAACCGTTTGCGTCAATGAAAAACAAAAAAGAAGACATCGTTTGCAGGCTCTGGAAGCATGCAGTCGACACGCAACCATTCGAAAGGAGAGCGCAAACGATGTCCGGGATACTTGTACAGTGAAACGGGAGAACGATCCGAGATGCGTGCCCGCTGCGTGCTTCGCATCTCCCGCGTGATTCCATCATAGCGATTTTTCACCCGAAATACAGCCGACGCTCCGAACGATACGGAGCGTCGGCCGTTTTTCATTTGCGGGTCATGGCAGACGGCTGTCGCCGCCCATGCACGCTGCCAGCTCTTCGATCCGCTCGAGCGGGAAGGGCGGGGCGCACAGCGGCCTGAGCGCGATGCTCATGAGCTTCATGGGGTTGTCGTCGGCAGCCACGCGGTTGGCGCTGAGCGCACCGCAGCGGCGGCAGCGATGAATGAGCGCCAACTCGCCGTTTTTGCGCACCCAGACGGCCACGGGCTCCATGATGCCGCCGTAGTCGGCTGCGCGGTCACCGGGCGTGATGTCGACGTGCAGGCTGTACAGGCAGTTCGGGCAGTGGTTGCGGTGGCTGCTCCCGGCACCCTCCGGTGTTACGAGCCGTCCGCAGACTTTGCAGGGAAAGCTGTCGCGGCAGGGGTGGGTTTTGTAGTAGCCTGCTTGGTATTGCTGTCGTTTGTTTTCGTGCTTCATTGGTTCCTCCCAAAGGCATTTCTGCGCCGGGAGGCGTGGCGTGTGTGGATTTGCCGGCCTCCCGGTCAGCGCACACGCTCCGATGTTCTTGTCTGTTTCAAACAATGTCTCCTGAATATAGAATTTGCGGTCATTCCCGCTGCCTCCAGCATACTGCGCATGCACGCCGCTGTCAAGTGCGCGCAAAAAAGCGGGGAATTCCGGTTGCCGCGGCGGAAAAAATTCGTTATACTGAATCAAAGCACCCTGCAAGGAGGTGTCCCCCGCATGAAACAGTATCCGCGCATGGCAGCCCTGCTGCTGGCGCTGCTGCTCGCGCTCGGCTGCACCGGCTGCGGCAAGAAGCAGGAGCCCGTGACCGTGACGATCTGGCACGTCTACGGCGGCGAGACCGAGTCCCCGCTCAACGACCTCATCGACACGTTCAATGAGACCGTCGGCCGCGCGCAGAACATCCGCGTGCAGGTCGGCAGCGTCACGAACACGAACACCATCCACGAGGCGGTGCTCGCCTCGGCTTACGGCGAGCCCGGCGCCACGGCGCTGCCGGACATGTTCGTGTCCTATCCCAAGACCGTGCTGGCACTGCCGGATGCGGATATCCTCGTCGACTACCGGGACTATTTCTCGGATGCGGAGCTGGATGATTTCATCCCCGCGTTTCTTGCCGAGGGGGAGATAGGCGGGCATCTGACCGTACTGCCGGTGGCCAAGAGCACGGAGATCCTGTTTGTGGACAAGACGCTCTTTGACCGCTTCGCCGCCGCGACGGGCGCGACGCTCGATGATCTGTCCACGTGGGAGGGGCTCTACCGCACGGCGGAGGCCTACACCGCCTGGACGGACGCGCAGACGCCCGACACACCGGACGACGGCAAGGTGTTTTTCGTGCACGACTACCATTTTAATTATTTTCAGGTCGGTGTCGAATCTCTCGGTGCGGATTTCTTCGACGGCGATCGGGTGGCGTTCGGCCCGGTGTTTCGCCGCGTGTGGGAGCCGTATGCCCGCGCGACGCTTGCCGGCAGCGTCTGGCTCAAGAGCGGCTACGCCACCGAGCCCCTGCGCACGGGCGACGCGGTCGCATCCGTGGCATCGTCGGCGAGCGTGCTGTACTACGCCGACACCGTCACCTACCCGGACAACACCTCCGAGCCGGTGGAGATCATCTCCCTGCCGTGCCCGACGTTTGCGGGCGGGGAGAAGCTCGTCATGCAGCGCGGCGCCGGCATCTGCACGGTCAGGTCCACGCCCGAGCGCGAGCGCGCGTGCATGACGTTTCTCAAGTGGCTCACGGCGCCCAAGCGCAACGTCGATTTCGTGACGCAGCTTGGCTATATGCCCGTCACGCAGACGGCGTTTGCAAACGAGCTGCCCAGCGCTGTGCGCACGCTCGATGACCCCATGTACATCTCGCTCTATCAGGCGTATCTCGACACGCAGAGCGGCTACACGTTCTACACCCCGCCGCAGCGCAGGGATTATCTCGAGCTCGAGACCCGCTTTGAAGAGCAGGTGCGCCTGCAGCTCACGGCCGGGCGCGTGCTCTGCGAACAGCAGGGCGGCGGCGCGCGTGAGGAGCTGATCTGGTCCACGCTCGACCAATTTGAAAAAAACTACGTCCGCTGAGGCGGCAGAAAGGCGGTGACGGCCATGCTCCGGCTTCGGGAAATGCGCTCGGCGCTGGAAAAGGCAAAGACGCAGGGCGTGAGCATGCAGCGGCGGCTCGTGCTGTACTGGTTCAGCATGGCGCTGGCGATCCTGGCCGCCGTGCTGCTGGTCGTGAGCCTGACGGGGGTGTTTTCCAACACGGCGCAAAAGTTCGGCCAGTCGCTGACGATCCAGAAGCACAACACCACCTCGGCGCTTGCCGGGCAGATGGACCAGCTCACGGCGCAGAGCATCGCCCTGTCGGAGGAGCTCACGCGCGAGCTGGACAAGCAGCTCGCCGCCGGCGGGCGGACGTTCTCCGCGCTCAACGACGACCCCGGCGCGATCGCGGCCGTCGAGACGGCGCTCTATCCCGCGCTGAACACCTATTTGAAATCCAGCGCGTGCAGCGGCGCGGTCTTCTGTCTGGACGCGACGGCCAACACGGCGCTGCCGGGCGCGGCGACCTCGCGCGCTGGGCTGTACCTGCGCTATTCGGCGCTGCGCGCCATCGGTGCGACGGACCAGCACGTCACGTGCTTTCGCGGCACGGCGGAGACGGCGCGCAGCGCACAGGTGCAGATGCACAACCGCTGGAATCCGGAGCTGAACGTGCAGGCCGTCCCCGGCTACACGCAGCTGCTGCGCGCATCGAACGGCCGCCTCGCCGAGCGCTGCCTGTGGACGGGGCGCATCGCCCTGCCCGACACGTGGGAGTCGGTGACGCTGCTGTGCGTGCCGCTGCTCGACAGCGCGGGCAATGTGCGCGGCATCTGCGGCGCGGAGCTCAGCGATCTGTATTTTCGCCTCACCTATCCCGCCGTGGACAGCGCCTACGGCAGCATGGTCACGGTGCTCGCCCCCATAGACGGCGACCGGCTGCTGCTCGCACAGGCCATGATCGGCAGCCCCGGCGGGTCGTATCTCACGGCCGACGGCACGCTCACGTGCAAGACCGGCCGGTATTATAATACGTATTCCGACGGCAGCCGCACCTATCTCGGCCTGCATGAGCCGATCGGCGCGACCAACGCCGCAGGGCGGAAGCTCGCCGCCGTGGTGCTCGTGCCGGATGCCGGGCTGCGCACGCTCGAGGCGCGCAGCCGCATGGTGTGGATCACGGGCTCGCTCGTGTTTCTCGCGGCGATGCTGCTGCTGTCGACATACCTGTCGCGCCGGTTCGTGACGCCGATCTCCCGCAGCCTGCAGGCCATCCGCGAGCAGACCCCCGGCGAGCACCCGTCCGGCATCTCGGAGATCGATGAGCTGCTGGCCTTCGTCCGTTCGCGCGCGGCCGAGCAGCTCACGGCCGGAGGTCTCCCGCCGAACATCGAGGAGCTGCTCTCGGGCTTCCGCGACCGGGTGCAGACGCTCACCCCCATGGAGCGCACCGTGCTGCAGTATTACATCGACGGCTGCTCGCTCGAGGAGGTCGCGGCGCGCGCGTACATCAGCGTGGCCACCGCCAAAAAGCACAACACGAACATCAACCGCAAGCTCGGCGTGACCTCACGCGAGGAGCTCATGCTGTATATCGACCTCTTCCGCCGCTGCGGCCGTCTCGATGAGATCGCCGCGCCGCGGGCAGAGGATACTGCAAGGTGCACAACCTGACCGTCGTCAGGCTGTGCACCTTGTCTACTACTCAGTCGTATTTTGCGGTTTCGGCGGGGTTTTTGCGCCGCAAACGTAGCATTTCCGGCCCCGATGCCTTATACTATCAGCATAGCTGAAAAATCATCAAAAGCAGTTATATCTGATGAAAAACATCTGCGTAAAGGAGCATGCTTATGGGACTTATCAAAGCGATCGCCGGAGCTGCCGGCGGTGTCATGGCCGACCAGTGGAAAGAATTTTTCACCTGCGAGGCGCTGCCGGCCGACGTGCTGGCGGTCAAGGGACAGAAGAAAACCACCCGCCGTTCGAGCAATACGCACGGCGATGAGAACATCATCACCAGCGGCTCGCGCATCGCGGTTGCCGACGGTCAGTGCATGCTCATCGTCGAGCAGGGCAAGGTCGTGGAGGTTTGCGCCGAGCCGGGCGAGTACACCTACGACGCGTCCACCGAGCCGACAATCTTCGCCGGAAACCTCGGCGAGAGCATCGGCCAGGTGTTCCAGAACATCGGCAAGCGCTTCACCTTCGGCGGCGAGGCACCGAAGGATCAGCGCATCTACTACTTCAACACCAAGGAGCTGACCGGCAACAAGTACGGCACGCCGAGCCCGGTGCCGTTCCGCGTGGTGGACCAGCGCGCCGGCATCGACATCGACATCGCCATCCGCTGCTTCGGCGAGTACAGCTACCGCATCACGAACCCGCTGCTGTTTTACACCAACGTCTGCGGCAACGTCACCGAGGACTACACCCGCGACACGATCGACGGTCAGCTCAAGAGCGAGCTGCTCACGGCGCTGCAGCCGGCGTTCGCGCGCATCAGCGACATGGGCATCCGCTACTCGTCGCTGCCCGGTCACACGCGCGAGATCGCCGAGGCGCTCAACGAGGAGCTCTCGGCGCAGTGGCGCGACCGCCGCGGTCTGGAGATCGTGGCCTTCGGCGTCTCGTCCGTGAAGGCGAACGAGGAAGACGAGCAGATGATCAAGGAGATGCAGCGCGAGGCCGCCTACATGGACCCGACGCGCGCCGCCGCGATGCTCTCGCGCTCGCAGGGCGAGGCGATGAAGGCCGCCGCGTCCAACACGGCCACGGGCCCGGCCATGGCGTTCATGGGCATGGGCATGGCCGGCCAGATGGGCGGCATGAACGCCCAGAACCTGTTCCAGATGGGCCAGCAGCAACAGGCCCAGCAGCAGGCGGCGCAGCCCGCCCCCGCTCCCGCGGTGCAAGGCTGGACCTGCACCTGCGGTCAGGGCGGCATCACCGGTAACTTCTGCCCCAACTGCGGCAGCAAGAAGCCGGAGCCGAAGCCTGCCGGGGACAGCTGGCAGTGCGCCTGCGGCGCCACCGCCACCGGAAAATTCTGCCCGGAATGCGGCAAGCCCAAGCCCGCCGCCGCAGCGGACGGCTGGACCTGCACCTGCGGCGCGGTGAATAAGGGCAAGTTCTGTGCCGAGTGCGGCAAGCCCAAGCCTGCCGGAGTTCCTCAGTACAAGTGTGACAAGTGCGGCTGGGAGCCTGCCGACCCGCAGCATCCCCCCAAGTTCTGCCCTGAGTGCGGCGACCCCTTTGACGACGGGGACATCGTGTAATGAAACGGCGGATGATTTGGATTTTCCTGGCAGGCGCGCTGGTAGGGATCGTCCTTTCGGGCCTGTATAAGCATTTTGTCACGGACCAGATCATGGATGGGGGCAACGGCATGGAGAATCCGGATCAAAACCTGTTCCTGCTGGACGGGGACGGTACTTATG